>Ga0265327_10000939_pt1 | contig 42679 bp, 33 predicted proteins | sample 41621metaG_FD_202089 | JGI IMG/M metagenome (GOLD analysis project Ga0265327, IMG submission 202089) | Rhizosphere microbial communities from Carex aquatilis grown in University of Washington, Seatle, WA, United States - 4-16-21 metaG | ecosystem: Host-associated > Plants > Roots > Rhizosphere... | reverse complement strand
CTCATATTGCAAATTTGAGTCTCGTAACAGCATTTTAAACCCTCATAAGCTATATTTGCTCCTCATAAGCCCATCTTAACACCTCATACACACAATTGCACCTCATACACACAATTGCACCTCATACGAATAATTGCGCCTCATATTCATATTTCTAACTCATAACGAAATAAAATTGCAACCGTACCCGCATTTTTTCATGCGCGTCCGTAGATTCGCCGGCATCAACGCTTATTTAAGTATCGTACCATGCCTTTTTAGGTCTATTTGTTGGATAACCTTTTTCAAGTCTATATTTTTTTCGTTCTTCAGTAAAATTCCACCACATTTTTGTTAGGTCTTTTGTGTTAGCAAAGTAAACTATTAACCTAAATTGGTCTTCTACACAAGGGTCTATCCAATATCCTTTCTTTTGTTCGTATTCGTCAACCAATGTTGCAGCATTTTTTTCTCGCAATTCGTTTATAGAATAGTAATTCATAAAAACAAGGTCTTCAGCACACTTTATTCCAATTGAGGGGGCACTTTGAAACTCCGCTAAGGCATATATTTCTCTTGCACGTTCAGACGAAATGTTTAATAATACTTCCAATTCATCGACTGCATAGTTAAGAATTTCGTTGATTTTTACTTTGCTATGCTTTAGATTAGTCTTTTCAAAATCGGTAAGTGGTAGTTTTATAGTTGTTTTATTTTTCATCTTCTGCGAATGTCAGTAAATATCCATTGTTATCTTCAATAGTAAATTCAGTAGCACCGTAAAACGTTTTTTCAAGTCCTTTGATGACTTTTACTTTGTCGTTGATTTGGGCGAAGAATTTTCTAATTTCAACAGTTTGAATATATAATAACAATGAGCCTCCATTTTGTCGTGATACGGTTGGTAGTTCATCTCCTAAACTCGCAAAAGTTTGAAACATAAATATTACATTCCCGCAGATCATCATTGCAAAAATGATATCGCCTTCTTCGGGAACTGTTGTTGTCAGGCTAAATCCTAATTGTTTGTAAAAATTAATTGTCTCGTTAATGTTTGTTACGAAAATGTTTGGCGATATTGATTTCATTTTTATTTATTTTATTATCTATTTGATTAATGTTGCAGCTTACGTTCCAACAGTTGCTGGCGTAATTTTTGCATTAAAAACAGCAATATCGGAAAAAGGTCTTAAATATTCAATTATCAAGTTGTCCATACCTTCATCCTGCAATTATTTATCTCAATTCCGGCATTTAATTTTTATCAAATATACAAAAACGAATGAGTTAGCCAATTATTTTCGTAAAATAAAATTAATTATCCATAGCCTAACCCTTATTTTCAACCGGACGACCGTAATTTTCGTTTCGACTTCCGTAATTTTCTACCGGATGACCATTTTTTTCGACGCCAGACCGTTATTTTAGAGTCGTTTTAAATGGTCAATATTCCAGCTTGGTTTTGTATAACTAATTCTAAACGGGTTAATAACAACATTTTTAGCGTTAAAGGCAGTCTAAAAAGCTAAATTATAACAAAGTTTTGATCTTTGCTCCGGTTTTTTAGTAACAATTGGATAATTTATTACACAACTTCGCCAACGCCAACCTTAATACCAATAACCAGAATGTCGTCAATTTGCTTGTTGTCGCCCATCCAAGTATTAAAAGAATTTGCGAAAGCGTCTTTTTGTTCCGGCATCGAAAGGCTGGCGTTTTGTTCCAGAATGTCGCGGAACTGTCGGGCAGAAAATTTTTTGTTATTTGGTCCGCCGAACTGGTCGCAAAATCCGTCGGAGAAAAGATAAATTGTAGTGTCGTGATGTATTGGGAGCGAGATTGTTTTAAATGTCGGATTCATTTTCATGGTTACAAAGCCGCCAATCGAAAACGAATTGCCTTCAATCAGTTTAAGTTCGCCGTCGCTGTAAATATACGGCGAATGATTTGCACAGGCAACCTGTAGTTCTTTGTTTTTTAAATCGACGCGGCAAATGCTCATATCCATTCCGTCGTCCGACGAATTTTGGTCGTCTTGTTGACGTAATGCAGAAATAATTCCGGTATTAAGTGCCTGAACAATTTTACCGGGGTCGAAAATCTTTTTGTCGTTTACAATTTCGTTGAGCATTGTGTTACCAATCATCGACATAAAAGCGCCGGGAACGCTATGACCGGTACAATCGACTGCCGAAATAAACAAATAGTCGCCTTGTTTCGAAAACCAGTAAAAATCGCCGCTAACAATATCGCGTGGTTTGTACAAAATAAACGATTGCGGAAAATTTTCGCTGATTGCTTTTTTTGATGGTAGAATTGCTTCTTGTATGCGGCTTGCATATTTTAAACTTTCAACTATTTGCTTGTTTTTCTTTGCCAGTTCGTGATTTGAAGTTGTAATAATTTTATTCTTGTGTTCAATTTCGTCTTTTTGATGTTGAAGTAAAACATTTTGCGCTTCCAACAATTTGTTGGTTTTCTTTTTGTCTAAAAATAATTTGAAAAGTATAATCGAAAACAACAGCACAAACAAAATAATCCCTGCCATTGTTAACCGTATCCAACGTTCGAGTTTGAGTTGCTGTTCTTTTTCTTTAATGGTAAGCATGTTGTATTTAATTTGCATTTCGCGCTCTTTGTTTATGCGCTCCGAAACCGAAAGTGAGTCTTGAGTTCCTTTTAGTTTCAAGGTTTGTTTCATCAACTCCAGTTCTTTTTCTTTTTTCTGGGCATTTGCCATTGCAACTTTAACCTGATTTTCGACTTCCATTTTCTTCATTTCTTCTGCTTTAATGCGGCTGTCGAAAGATGTAAACAGATTAAAGTATTCGTAAGACTTATCGTTGTTTCCTAACTTTTTATAATTTTCGGCAAGACCGGCATAGCACGACCGTATTAAACGCAAATCGTTTAGTTCCTGTGCTCTCGAAAGCGCTTCGTCGAGTTTGTCGTTTGCATCTTTGTAACGGTTTAAATAACCCAACACATTTGCAATATTGGTAAGACATCCGGCGATGCGCGCTCTGTCTTTCAATTCGCGGGCGTATTGTAATGCGTTTTGCAATGCCGTCAAAGATTTTTCGTATTGCTCAAGGTCAGAATAAAGCATACCTACGTTGCTGTTGATGGTCATCAACGCATTTTTGTTACCTGTTTTCTTTGTAAATTCTATTGACTTGCCGAAATAATCCAACGCTTCTTTAAGCTGCTCTTTGTCCCAATAATAATAAGCAATTTTGTTGAGATATTGTGCTGCCAGATTAGCATTGCCTTCTTTGATGTATTTATCTGCTAAAGTTTGATATTCTTTTATATTTTGATTTTGTCCAATAGCAAAACAGGGCAATACTACTAAACATATAATTATATAAATCTTTCCGATTCGCATTGAGCTCAAAGTTTATCAATTAACAATTAACAATTAATTCTACCAATTTACGATAATTTTTTCATTTGTAAATTCAAAATCGACATTTTTATTTTTGATGTTTTTCCATTCGATTTCCTTTTGATGCAAAAAATCAAAGGATTGTTGTTTTGCAGAAACGGTTTTTCCTTTGACATTTATTTTTTGAATCTCGTCAAATTGATGAAAAATTACTTTTACATTTTTAAATTTCGATACAAAACTTCCGTCAGGTTTTTCGAAAACCAATTCGTTAGTTTGTGAATGATACACAATTTTGCGTTTGTAGAATTGTCCGTCAGCATAATTATATGTTTCGCCGTCGTCTTCGTAATATTCAAATGTATTATCTGACTTTCCTTTGTAAAGATGAACCGTTAACGTGTCCGAACATTTTTCGGCAGTCGATTGCACCACCGATTGCGTCGGAATAATACTTCCGCCTTTTATGAAAACCGGCAATCGATCAATTGGACACTCAGCAACAATTTCTTGTTTGCCTGCAAAATATTTTTCTGTGTGCATGTCGTACCATTCGCCGTCGGGCAAATAAACTTTGACTAAGTCTTTTGTGCTTTCGACCGGAGCTACTAAAAACGATTGTCCGAAAAGATATTGATTTTGATACAGCCAGTCATAAATTTTACCATCGAACGTATTATTGATTGCCAACGAGCGCGCCACAGGCAAACCGGTCGCGACAGATTGATGAAAGGCAGAATAAATATACGGTAACAAAGCATAACGCAAGTTAATATAAGTACGAATTATCGCTTCGTTTGCTTTGTTGAAGCACCAAGGTTCGTGCGATTGTGCATCGATTTCGGCATGGCTGCGATACAACGGCATAAAAGTTCCCAATGTCATCCAGCGTGTAAACATATTTTTTGTCGGTTCGCCAATAAAGCCGCCAATGTCGCATCCAACATACGAAATTCCGGTAAGTCCCATACTGTTTATTAATCGCGAACCTAATAAAATGTGTTCTTCAGTTGCTGCATTGTCGCCGGTCCAGACGGCTGAGTAACGTTGCACGCCGGAATATGCTGCGCGTGTCAACACAAATGGACGTTTGCCGTTCATTAGTTTTTTTGTTCCTTCGAAAGTGCTGCGTGCCATAAGCATTCCGTAAACATTTTTGGCTTGTAGGTAACTGGCGTTTTTTCCTTCCCAACTAAATTCTATTAACGATGGAATACTTTGTCCCCAAACCGCAATTTCGTTCATGTCGTTCCAAAAGCCTGAAACGCCGTCGTCAACCAATCCTTTAAAATTGTTGCCCCACCAAATGCGCGCTTTATCGTTTGTAAAATCGGGAAAATGAGATTTGCCAGCCCAAACTTCGCCAACATAAAATTTACCGTCGGGATATTTTACAAACATGTTGTTGTTGACGCCGTCGTCATAAGCTTTATAATTTTTTTCGACTTTGATTCCCGGGTCAATAATGACGACATTTCTAAAACCCATAAGTTTCATTTCGCTCAACATTTCTTTGGGTTTGCTGAAATTTATGGGACTCCACGTAAAAACTTTATAGTTGTCCATATAATTGATGTCGAAATACAAAACGTCGCAAGGAATTTTTTTTTCGCGAAACGTTTTTGCTATGCGTAATGCTTCGGTGTCGGGATAATAACTCCAGCGGCATTGCTGGTAACCGAGACTCCACAATGGCGGCATTGGCATTCTACCGGTTAACCAAGTATATGATTCTATAATTTGTGCGACTTGCTTGTGATAGATAAAATAGTAAGTCATTTCGCCCAAGTCGGCAGTGAATGACGAAAATCTTTCGTTCGACGCGCCAAAATTAAATTGTGTGCGCGATGTGTTGTCGAAAAAGATGCCGTAATTTAGTTGATGATGTATGCCAATGTAAAACGGATACGTTCCATAAAGTGGGTCTTGGTTTGATTTGTATGCTGGTACGTCAGAATTCCAGTTGACGTAAGAATTTCCTGCCCGGTCGAGATTGCCTGTTTTTTCACCAAGTCCTATAAAGCGTTCGTTGTCTTGTAATTTTTTGTATGTTGTAACTTGGTCACCAATCCACGACGTTCCAAAAGCTGGCTCGTCTTCATTAATAATTTTTCCGTCGAGAGTTGTAAATGAAAATCTGACAGGTTTTTTGTTTATTTTTAAAATGATAGAATCGGTAGTAATGGTTATTAAATCTGCGTCTTCTTTGGTTGACGTCTTGCAGGTTTGTGGTTTTGCTACGACGCTGTACGAAAAATCGTCTGCAAAGTTGTCTTTAACTATTCTGATTCGGATTACCGATGGCGAAAATATTTTGATTTCGGCTTTGCCAAAATCTGTTTGAATGATAAAATCTTCTTTATTTGACTTGATGCTTTTAAAATTTCCCAGCGATTTGTTTAATGGAAAATGTTGCGCTTGTACATTCATAACTGCCAAAATTAGAATGATGAAAATGTAATATTTTTTCATATTTTCGACTTTTAATAATTTGTGTGAAAATACGAAAAAATATTTTTCTAACCGCCAATTTTGCAAATAAATTACGAATGGATTTTACAAACTTTGATAATACATCAACGCTTCAACAATAATTTCCTGCGTACACATTGTGTTTATTTGTACATCGCCAATGCTTTTGAGAAGCGTAAAATTAATTTGCTCATTTTCGTTTTTCTTGTCGTGTTGCATAAAATGGTAAATCTTTTCGAAATCGGTAATTTCAAAAATATATTTTGGATAAATATTTTTTATGTAATCAACAATTTGTGTCAGCACTAAATTGGGGAATCCAAGTTTTTTTAATGAAATATAAAGTTCGCAAATAATTCCATTTGCAACTGCAAAACCATGCGATGTAGGCGTTCCTTTTTCGATAAAGAAACTTTCGAAAGCATGACCAAATGTGTGTCCAAAATTAAGTCCTTTGCGAATGTTTTTATCTTGAGGGTCGGGCTTTACAAAATCGTTTTTTACAAAAATTGACTTTGCAATTTGTTTTTTAAATTCGATTAAATCCAGCTCCTGCAAGATGTCAATTTTCTTGATTTTGTCCCACGAAGAAGTGCTGCTGATAAGTGTATGTTTAATCATTTCGGCAAAACCAGAAAGTAAATTGTCGCGGTCAAGTGTGCGCAAGAATATGGAATCAATCAAAACATATCTGGGCGAACTGAAAAGTCCTATTTCATTTTTAAGACCTTCGAAATTAACGCCAACTTTGCCGCCAACCGAAGCGTCAACCTGAGCCAAAAGTGTTGTCGGTATATTTATAAAGTCAATTCCGCGTTTGAAAGTCGATGCAGCAAATCCACCAAGGTCGCAGATAACACCACCACCTAAGTTTATGACCAATGAATTTCTGTCGGCGCCAAAATTGCACAGATAAGCCCAAACGTAATAAACAGAGTCAACGGATTTATGATTTTCCCCGCTTTTAATTTCAATAATCCCTGCAATCGTCAATTCACTGTTTTCCAATAAAATTGGTAAACAATCGCGGCGCGTGTTTTCATCGACCAAAATAAAAATTTTACTCTTAGAATATTTCGATTGGATAACTTTAAAATCTTTTACAAAATCGTCAGTAACAATTATTGTAGAGTCTAATGATGTAATTTGCATATAAATAAAATTTGTGCGGTTAAGACTTTGGCAAACCGAAATGCAATATTAGCAAAAATTAATCTGCTTTGCAAATTTTCGGTTTTGTTGATAGATTCTATATGCAAAGTTTTGGTTGCGAATGAAAATAATTTTTATCTTTGTCGAAACCAGAAAAAATGATAAATTTTGACAATACTGAAATTGCTTTTCAAGGTAAAACTACTTTGCAGTTACGGAAAGCATCTTTTTTATTCAACGCTATGTCGAGCCAAGGTTTGGTAAAAGTTGGTAGCAGTTTATTGCAAAAAGGTTATGCATGGCATTTGCCTTTAGACTTGACTATGAAATCGACAATCTATGCGCAGTTTTGCGGTGGCGAATCGCTCATACAATGCGAACCGGTAGTGCGCGATCTGGAAAAATATAACATCAAAGCGATTCTCGATTATTCAGTCGAAGGAAGTGAAACTGTGCAATCGATGCAAGCTGCGTTCGAAGAAACGTTGATGGCAATCAGTCATGCGGGAGCCGATCATAATATTGCTTTTGCCGTTTTCAAACCAACTGCTTTTATTAACAAGACGGTTTTAATTAAAGCAAGTTATGGTTCAACTTATTTAAAGGACGACGAAAAACAGGAAATTGCAGATTTCCGTAGTCGTGTGAATACCTTAGCATCTCATGCGGCGTCATTAAATATACCATTAATGATTGATGCTGAAGACACATATTACCAAAATTTTATTGATCAGGTTGTAACAGAAATGATGCAACAATATAATACAGAAAAAGTAATTATTTATAACACTTTGCAAACGTATCGCCACGACAGGTTGCAATTTCTTGCAGACGCTTTAAATAAAGCTATTGCCGGAAATTATAAAATGGGAATCAAACTTGTGCGCGGCGCATATATGGAAAAAGAACGTGAGCGGGCAAATCAACTGTGCTATCCATCGCCTATTTTCGATACCAAAGAAGAAACTGATATTGATTATGATGCAGCCGTAGCTTTTTGTGTAGAACATATTGACCGCATTTCACTTTTCAACGGAACGCATAATCAACATAGTTGCGAATTACTTGTACAATTGATGCAAGACAAAGGACTTCAACCAAACGATAACAGGATTTATTTTGCGCAACTTTACGGTATGAGCGACAATTTAAGTTACAATCTTGCAGCCGAAGGATATAACGTTGCAAAATATCTTCCTTATGGTCCGGTTAAACAGGTTATTCCATATTTGATTCGTCGTGCCGAAGAAAATACGGCAGTCGCCGGTCAAAGCAACCGCGAACTAAATCTGATCCAAACCGAAATTAAAAGAAGGAAGAATAAAAAATAATGGCTGATGCGATGATGTGCTTATATTATAATGTATTAATTTACTAATTCAAATAAAATATGACAGTTGATAATCTATTATTGTCCATGAAAATAAGAATGTACTTTATTATGCTCATTGGTGGCGTTGTACTGTGTGCGTTTTATCTTTTTATGGAAGGTGGTTTTGCTGATAATTCTATAATTACTTTTTTTGGTTTTCTATGTCTGTCAACTTATATTGCTATGCATCTTAGAAAACTCTATTTTGTATCAGTAAGTAATGACGATGGAAAAATTAAAATTCGTTACTACTACATTCATCCGCTGTTTCAGAAGCTTAATTCTATTGAAATTCCGTTTAACGAATTTCATTCTTATGAAGTTCAGGATGCTTATTCGGGTTTTAATAAATATTTATTGATATATCAGAAAACGCGCAAAGGAGTTGCCGTTTATCCGAAAATAAGTATTGCTGCTTTACAAAAAAAGGAATGGCGAAAAATAGAAGATATTTTAAAGAAATATAGCACGAAGTAAATAAAACAAAAATTATTTTTGTTAAATTGAATTGAATTTATATTTTTGCATCCAGAAAAGTTTAGGTCAGGAGAGATGGGTGAGTGGTTTAAACCAACAGTTTGCTAAACTGTCGTACTCGAAAGGGTACCGGGGGTTCGAATCCCCCTTTCTCCGCAAAATATTTGCAATCCTTATAATTAAAATTATAAGGATTTTTTATTTAAATACATACGCTTTTACATACGCTACATTAATATGTTATTTAATGTTTCTCTTTACAAAAATATCGCTCCGACGGAACTGTTTTTAAAATTTTAACCACTTCAAAGATTATTATTAACAAATATAAATAACGTATCAAAAAAATTGCTTAGTTTGCATCTTTAAATTTAAAGTCAAACTTAAAAAATACTAACATGAAACAGTTAATCAAATCAATCGTTTTGATAACATTGCTTTGTTTGCCCGCAATATTTTTCGGTCAAACAAACACAAAAGTTATCGGCAAACCCGACATCAAATTAAAGTCAGACTTAATGACGCCCGAAGCATTGTGGAGTCTTGGCAGAATTACCGAAATGGTTGTTTCGCCCGACAACACAACCATTGCCTTTGGTCTTAAATATTTCGACATTAAGGACAACAAAGGCAATACCGACGTTTACACCATGAGCATTGACGGTAAAAACGTCAAACAAATAACATCGACACCCAAAAGCGAATTCAATCTTGTTTGGCGTCCCGACGGAAAGAAAATCGGATTTATTTATGGCGACGACAAAGGCGTTATGCAAATTTGGGAAATGAACTCCGACGGCAGCGCTCGTACACAAATTACGACAGACGAAGACGGAATAACCGGTTTTAAATATTCGCCAGACTCTAAGAAAATTGCTTATTCGAAAGAACTTACATCTTTGGTAAAAACTGTTAAGGACAAATACTCTGATTTACCAAAAGCGGACGCTCGCATAATTGAAAATCTTATGATGCGTCACTGGGACAGTTGGACCGATTCATACAGTCATTTGTTTATCGCAGATTTTGACGGCAGCAAATTGAGCAACAGTATTGATATTAATCAAGATGGTCTATACGATGCGCCAAACAAACCTTTCAGCGGAATGGAACAAACCGACTGGAGTCCCGATTCGAAGAACTTTGCTTATTCGTGCATCAAGAAAAATGGAAAAGAATATGCAGTTTCCACGAACACCGACATTTACATTTATAATCTCGATTCGAAAAAGACAACCAATTTAACCGAAGGTATGATGGGCTACGATGTTTCGCCGGTTTATTCGCCCGACGGCAAAAAAATTGCGTGGGGAAGCATGCCACGCGACGGTTACGAGTCCGACAAAACCAGATTGTTTGTACACGATTTTGCAACCGGACAAAAAACAGATTTGTCTAAAAACTTCGATCAAAACGCCGAAGACATTCATTGGTCCACCGATAGCAAACAAATATTCTTTATCAGCGGAGACGGTTATGCTTGCGAACAAATTTTTAAGGCTGACGTTGCGACTTCGAAAATTTCGCAAATCACAAAAGGCATTCAAAATTATTTAAGCGTTAATGTTGCCGGAAAAACATTAATTGCTATGCGTCAATCCATGTCAATGCCAACCGAAATTTACAGCGTCAACCCAATTGATGGAAAAGATGCGCAGATTTCGTTTGTCAACAAAGATTTATTGTCGCAAATGACTTTCGGAAAAGTGGAAGAACGTTGGGTTACAACTACCGACAATAAAAAAATGTGCGAATGGGTAATATATCCTCCACATTTCGACAAAAATAAAAAATATCCCACATTGCTTTTCTGCGAAGGTGGACCGCAAAGTTGTGTTGACCAGTTTTGGAGTTATCGCTGGAACATGCAAATTATGGCTGCGAATGGTTATATTATTGTAGCGCCAAATCGTCGTGGTGTGCCGGGTTTTGGCAGCGAATGGAAAGAAGAAATCAGCGGCGATTACGGCGGTCAAAATATGAAAGACTATTTAACTTCGATTGACTCCATTGCGCGTGAGCCTTTTGTCAACAAAGACAAACTTGGTTGCGTAGGCGCAAGTTACGGTGGCTTTTCGGTTTATTGGTTGGCAGGCAATCATAACAAACGTTTCAAAGCATTTATTGCGCACGACGGAATGTTTAATTTCGAAAGTCAATATTTAGAAACCGAAGAAATGTGGTTTGTGAACTGGGATTTGGGCGGACCTTTCTGGGAACGCAACAACCAAAAAGCAATGGGCAGTTATGCCATGTCGCCACACCTGTTTGTTGACAAATGGGACACGCCAATTTTATGTATTCACGGCGGTTTGGATTACCGGATTTCTTATACGCAAGGCATGCAGGCATTCACAGCAGCACAATTGCGCAATATTCCGAGTAAATTTTTGTATTTGCCCGAAGAAAATCACTGGGTACTTCAACCTCAAAATGGTATTTTGTGGCAACGCGAGTTTTTCGGTTGGCTTGATAAGTGGTTGAAATAATAATTACGAATTACGAATTACGAATTTGCTACGCTTTGCGTAATTCGTAATTCCTAATTCGTAATTAATCTTTCGCCGCGCCTATAAAATTGTCTTCTTTGTATTTGAATAAAATATTGAACGACGTCAAACTGCCGTAAATGCGCGTAATGTATTGCTGCAATTCTATTTTTTCGTCTTCTTCGAGTTTGCTGGCGTTAATTTTTTGTTCCATGACTCTTAACCGGTCGCGCACCATTACTATTTTATGATAAAAGTTACCAATCGGCATTTCGTAAGGTTTTAAATCTGTGTTGCCCGGATACATCGCCATTCTTCCACCGCGCCACTTATCGGCAATGGGAACGGTTTCCTGAATGTCGGCAAATTGTCGCAGAATTTTTATCAGACTGCGCTCCATGTCTTCGAAACTCACCAAATCAGTTGAAGGTTCATTTGCCTCGATAATTTCGAATGACGGAAAACTTTTGGCAATTTCTTTTAATCCGGAGTCGATAAAAGTAATCAGATATGCGTCGTGTTTAACTTGAATAATAACTCCGGAGCCAAATTCGGGATGTCGCAACCGCGATCCTATTCCAAGTGTATGTTGTTCGTCCATATAATATTTTTATTATGTTGAAATTTAGGTTACAAATTTAAAAATTATTTTTTTCTATTGGAAAGTCTTGCCTGTAACAAGCACAAAAATCTTTGATACTTTGCTCGATTGGAATAAAATTGTAATTAAGCACGTCAATAATTTTTTTGTTTGAATAATAACTTTGTTTGTGCGAACTGCGCGCCGATTGTTTTGTTATCAATGGGTTTTGTAGAAAAATAATGCTTTTGATTTTAGCTAACCGCCATCCAATTTCGGTTAATGTCGAACTTGCATAAGTTGACGGACGTTTAACATGTAAAGCATCAGCGGTTTTTTCGAATAAAGTCTGATAACTTATATTTTCGGCAGAAAGAATAAACCGCTCATTGAATATTTTTTTATCGCTAAGTTCAATCGCAATTTTCGCCACATCTCTCACATCAACAAAACCGCTAATTCCTTTTGTGTAATATTTCAATCCTTTTCCTACCGTTGCAATTAATTGCGGACTTCCATGTTGCCAGTTACCCGCCCCAAGTATAATCGACGGATTAACGATTACAGTATTCAATCCTTCATAAATTCCGCGCCACACTTCCATTTCTGACTTGTATTTACTTAACGAATATCCTGAAAAAATTTGGTCCGGCGATGGATAATGTTCTTCGTTGGTCATTTCGCCATTTAAAGGTGTTCCTAAAGCTGCAACTGAACTGATGTAAACCAATTGCGGTATTTTTAATTCGAGACAAATATTTACAACATTCTCAGTTCCGGTAACATTTATTTTTTGCATCAGATTTTTATCACGTTTGTCAAATGAAACAATGGCTGCGCTATGATATACAACATCTGCGTTCCGAAAAACATCCATTAATTTATCGTAATCCAAAATGTCGCAATCAATCCATTCAATTTTGCTGAACATAATTTCACTTTGAAGTCCACCAAAATAATCAAAAATTTTGCGCGTATATTTTGTTTTGCTGTCGTATCGCTTTATGGCTTTAACCTGTTTACCTTGCCTTATTAGTTCAAGCAAAATATACGAACCAACCATTCCGGTGCCACCTGTTACAACTATCATTATTTCTGATGTATTAATTTATTCATCCATTTTAAACATTGGGTCGTATGGAGGAAGTTTCTCTGCTTTTTGTTCCAGCAATTTCAACGTTTTATCGTCCACAAATTTTTTAAGCACAACCATGCGAAACATATATTCATTAAACCAACCGTCTGTCATTGTCAGGTATCCGTTGTGTCCGGCAGTTGCGCCCCAACTGTTTTCGAGCAACCATTTTGTTGGTTGTTCATTTTTGTCAACATCAACGCCAACCAATGCCATACCATGCGACGAGCCACTTTCGAAAGTAATGATGCGGTCTTTTTTATCCATGCCGAATTTTATTCCGTACAACGATTCATAATCGTAATTATCCAAACTCAAAACGCCTTCGTCACGGTTAAGTTGTTTGCCGACGTCGCAAGAAAAATAAAGCGCTTCGTTTGCTTTGATTGACGTCATTGCGTATTTTTTAATTTCGTCGGTTGGCAAATTTAAATATTTCCAATTGCGACCGTCATACAAATTTCTGTCATATTCAATTTCATAAACTTTATAATATGGACGCGACGGATCGTTCATTAACATAACATAATCATCAAAATTGGTATTCAACATTTCTTTGAAAAAACTTTGCGGTGTATAATTTTTTTCTTCGCTTGGTTTGTTGTCTTTGTCTATAAAACGCCAGTTGAAATTTGCAGGAGGTTCGCCAAGATGATACACCAGCAAACGGTAAATTTCGGAAAGCATTTCAATTTTTTTGTTTTGAATTTCTGTTGCTTTGGCTTTCTTTTCTGCCAGACGTCGCAAAACAAGACCGTCTTCTTTTAATTTGATTCCAAGAATGCGTGTCAACATTGAAGTATTTTCGCTGTGCGCAGTTTCGGGCATAATTGTTTTGGGTACAAGTCCGTATTTTTCTACAATATTTGCAACTGAACTCCACACGCCACCGTCGCCAATAGGATTTTTAAAAGCCCAGTCAACAGTTTTGTCGTCCATTGGTTTCGAAGCAGTTTCATTTATAATTTCGAGAAAAAGATTTGCTTTCTCGAACATGTCCCAGAAGTACAAATAGTTTTCGGAAAACTCAAATTCGCCGACATTCAGTTTATCAATTATTTTTGGTCGCATCACATTCAAACCGGTAAACATCCAGCATCGACCCGAACTTTTTTGATTCGTAATTCCTTTGACAGCAACTTTGTATTTAAAATAATGATCCGTTTTTCCTGCAATGTCGCGGTTAAATACCAAGTCATTAATTTTTTGATTATTGCTTATCGCATTTATCAACGCTTTTGCCGGTGCGTCTTTCTTAAAATTATTTTGCACCTGTTTCAGAATGTCTGGTGTAATTGCACCTTTGTTTTGAGCCATACAATTTATGCCGATTAATATTGTACAAAAAATTATCAAATAATATTTTTTCATATAACTTTGTGTTTTGGTTATTTTTGACATCAAAAGTAAAAAAAATCGTAAATGATAATCGTTAACTCGAAAATAAAATTCTACTAATATTAAAATTATTGATTATGAACAATTCGCAATTTGAAAAATTATTAGACAAAATTGACAGTCTCGAAAGTCGCTTGCATGGAAAAGATTTTTTGCTGACATGGGAAAAAAGTATGGACGACTTGAAAGAGATTTTGTTTGTGGCTGATGCGTTGAGAATGTTGCGCGAAGACAATATTTCGACGCGCTGTTTCGATTCCGGTTTGGCAATTTCGCAATTCCGCGACAACAGTACACGCACGCGATTTTCGTTTGCATCGGCAGCCAATTTATTGGGATTGACAGTGCAAGACCTTGACGAAGGAAAATCGCAAATAGCACACGGTGAAACAGTCCGCGAAACATCGAATATGATTTCGTTTATGAGCGATTTTATCGGCATACGCGACGACATGTACCTTGGTGCAGGTAATGCCTACATGCGCGAAGTCGGCGAAGCGCTCGACGATGGTTTCGAAAATGCTGTCTTGCATCAGCGTCCCGGAATTATTAATTTGCAGTGCGACATTGATCACCCTACGCAAACAATGGCAGATTTGCTGCATCTTAAACATCAATTCGGCGGACTGAAAAGTCTGAAAGGAAAAAAAATTGCTATGACTTGGGCTTATTCACCCAGTTATGGAAAACCTTTGTCAGTTCCGCAAGGCATTATTGGATTGATGACTCGCTTTGGAATGAATGTCGAACTGGCTTATCCCGAAGGTTATGATTTGATACCGGACGTTCTTGAAATTGCAAAGAAAAATGCTGAGTTGAGCGGTGGCAGTTTTAAAGTAAGTAACTCAATGGACGAAGCGTTTACCGATGCCGATATTGTTTACCCGAAAAGCTGGGCGCCATTCCACGTCATGCAAAAACGAACTGATTTGTTGCGCGCAAATGATGACAAAGGATTGAAAAATCTCGAAAAAGAATGTCTTGCAAATAATGCAAAATTTAAAGATTGGGAATGTACTGAAGCCAAAATGAAACACACTAAAAGTGGAAATGCTTTGTACATGCACTGTTTGCCTGCTGACATCAGCGGTTTATCTTGTCCGCAAGGCGAAGTAGCTGCAACGGTTTTCGATCGATATAGAATCCCGACTTACATACAAGCCGGTTACAAACCATACATTATCGCAGCAATGATGTTTACTTACAAGTTTAAAAATTCTGCGAAAACTTTGAAACGTTTGTATAAAGACAGTTACAGCAGAGTGATTTAGTAAGCCATAACATTGACAAAGTTTTAAACTTTGTCAATGTTCAATTTTATTTCAACCGATACATTTTCCCCGGCAACGATTTTATTAATCCGGCGAATTCTAAATTTAATAATGCCGCCGAAATTTTACTAACCGGCAAATTACATTCCAACGCCAAATGGTCGATAAACAGTTCGTCGTTGTTTTTAAGTTGCGCAATAATCAATTCTTCGTCGGCGGTGAGATTCGTAAACAAAAGATTTTGCTGAACTTGTGGCGTTTTTGTTGCAACGTCCCAGTTTAATAAATATTCCAAATCCTCCAGACATTCAATCATGGCGGCTTTGTTTGTTTTTATCAACCAATTGCAACCGGCAGAATATTTGTCGTTGATACGTCCCGGAACAGCCATCACTTCTTTGTTGTAACCCGACGCAATATCGGCAGTAACCAATGCACCCCCTTTAACGCCTGATTCGACAACAATTGTTACATCAGCCATTCCAGCTACGATGCGATTGCGTTGCAAAAAATATTTTGGATCGACAGGTGCGTGACTTAAAAATTCGGTTAATAACGCTCCGGTCTTCACAATTTCTACTGCTGCTGAACGATGCACAGCCGGATAAACTTTATCAAGTCCATGACCAAGTACAGCAACAGTTGGTAAATTATATTTCAACGCTGCTTTGTGTGCTGCAATGTCAATACCATAAGCCAGTCCGCTTACTATTAAGGCATGATGTTTTTTTTCGACAAGACGCCCAACAAACTGATCGCACCAATCTTTACCGTTTTGAGTTGCATTGCGTGTTCCAACAATACTTACAATTTTTGCAATATTAAAATCGGTATGACCTTTGGCAAATAACATCACCGGCGAATCGTCACAATTAAGCAAACGTTGCGGATATTCTTTGTCGAGATAAAAAAGTGGCGTAATATTGTGTTTTTCGATAAATTCAATTTCCAGCTCGGCACGTTGCAGAATTTTTTGGTTTATAATTTCGTTTGCAATCAGGTTGCCAATTCCGGGAATTTTTGTAAGTTGACTTTTCTTTTCGCTGAATACATTTTCAACGCTACCTGTATAAGCAATCAGTTTCTTGGCAGTAACCGGACCAACGCCCGGAATCAATGAAATGCCGATTTTATATTTTAAATTTTCGTCTGTCATACCAAAAATAAATTTTGACAAAATAACGAAAAAAATCTATTGCACAAAAGCTGTAAAAATAATTTGCTGGCTTGTTTTAAAATAATATTTTTGTAATTCGTGTTACATAAAGTATTGGCATTAAATCACAAATTTTTATGAAATTTTTCGACAACAAGTTTAGATTATTGAAAATTATTTTGACTGTACTCATTTTGTTTTTATTGAGTTTTCAAAAAAACAAAACAAACAATAAATTTCAACTGAATCACACCCCGAAAATTCTTTTTATCACTCCGTCGTCAATTGTAAAGTTGACGCAAAGCGAATCAAACGACATTTTGTCGCAAAAAAATTGTTTAATGGTTGTTGGTTTTGATGTAACCGAAATTGAAACGTCAACTGTCGAAAAACAAAATTTGGAAATATTTGATATGGTGTTTGTTCCCAATGCAAGCGCCAAAAATTTGAATCCCGTAGAAATAAAAATTCTCGTCGCTGCAATTAAAAAAGGTCTGCTTTTATTTACTGACAGTTTGAGCAATTTAAGTGAATCACTCAACGTAAAATTATTGCCGAAACAAATAAAAGTAAATCAGGTATGCGATAATAATTTCACCGAAAAAAATTTAACGTGGAGCAAACAAGTAACAGTCAATCCAATCGATATAAATAAAACAAATTTTACAGTTTTATCAAAAGACAAAGTTAGTGGCGAAGCGCTAAGTGTAATTGGTAAAGTTGGACAAGGACAGTTTTTATTTATTGCACCATTGTTCGACCCTGTTACTGACAAAGGTTACACACGATTTCCATTTTTGATAGAAACCTTAAATCTATTTTTTGGGTTGACGCCGATTGTCGAACGAAATGCAACCGAAGTGTATTTTGATTTTGGGATGCGCGACGAAAATTTTGACATTGACAGTCTTGTTCATCAATGGCGTTTGCACAGAATAAAATGTATTTATGCGTCGGGTTGGTATTACGACCAGAATTACGATTATGCGCATTTGATAAATGCCTGTCATCAAAATGGAATTTTAATTTATTGCTGGACAGAAATTCCAATGGTTTCGCGAGATTTTTGGAAGAACCATCCCGAGTGGCGCGAGAAAACGGCATATCAACAAGACGCTATTATTGATTGGCGCTCGTTGATGAATGTTGCTGATACCGCTTGCCGCAAACAGGTGATGAAAGATTACAACGAATTTTTAACAAAACTTGACTGGGACGGCGTGGACTTTGCCGAAATGTATTTTGAACCAACAGACGGCATTGAATTGACAAAGAATTTTACGCCGGTAAATGATTTTGTCCGTAAAGAATTTAAAACACAAGCAGGTTTCGATCCGATTCTTTTGTTTGACGAACACAGTGAACATTACTGGAAGAACAATGCAAAGGACGTAAGAACTTTTCTCGATTATAGAAAGAATTTGTGTTACCAGATAAAAAAATCATTTATCGAACTCTTTTTAACATTAAAAAAACAGAAACCTGATTTCGAAGTTATACTAACTGTTTTAGATGTGAGCTTGACTCCGGCAGTTGCCGATAATGTGGCTGAAAATACTGAATATTCGCTGGCATTGCAGAAAGATTATAATATTACTTTGCAAGAACAAGACCCATCAAATAGCTGGGGATCGACACCTGATAGGTATAATAAATTAGGCGCTTTGTATCGTCAATCGATAAAAACCGAGCATCAGCTAATTTTTGATTGCAATATAGTCGAAGCACACGAAAATGGTTACGGCGGTTTTCCTTTAGTAATACCTTCAGGTGAAGAAATACGGCAAATTGCCTACAACATGGACACGTACAATGCGCGTACTGCTTTTTATTCTGAAGATGGAATTTCGGATTTGGATTATAAAAATATCAGCAATGTACTTGCACGTAAAACGCAAATACAAGAACTTTCGGATGACAACTGGCTTGTAAATTCGTCAACGATGGTTATAATAAATTGTAGCGAAAACGATTTGGAAATAAAACTTGATAATAAAATTTGGCTGGCGAAGGAAAATGGAAATGTTATTGTGCCAGCCGGTAAACACGATTTAAAATTTTCGAATCCAATTAAAAATTCAGAACAATATTTAAAACTCGTAAGTATTTCGGGCGAATTGTTGAATGCAAATTTTTCAAATAAAACAATTGAATTTTCTTATTCTGAACCTATAAATTCTTGTTTTGTTGGCGTCAATCAAAAGCCTAAAAATATTTTGGTCGATGGAAAGGAAATGAATTGTGCTGTTTATGCGAAAGATTTAACTTTATTTACAATCAAACTTCCAAAAGGAAAACACAGGGTGATTGTAAAGTCATAGCAAATGCCTAAAAGAAATTGATTGTGTGTGTATAAATAAAAAAAGGGATGCGTGAGCACCCCTTTTTTCTAAAGACAAAAGTCTTATTTTTTGCCTTTTTTACCCTTGTTAGCTTCAGCGGCTGCAATAGAATCAGCTTTTGCTTTTTCTGCTGCTGCTTTATTAACAGAATCTGCTTTAACTTGTTCAGCAGCTCTTTGAGCTTCTTCTACTTTAGCAATAGAATCTTGCTTCAAAGAATCTTGCTTCTTTTGATCAGCAGCTTTTTGTTCGGCGCTTGGACCGCAAGCCAGAATTGACATCATTCCAGCCAAAACAACTAATTGTAATAACCTTTTCATAAGTTTCATTAAATATTTAAAAACGTTGCAAACTTATATCATTTTTTTAAATAAATAATATTTTTTTGGAAAAAATTTTCAATAAAAAAATTAACATGTTAGTTTATAGCAAATTATTTTATGATTTTTTTTTCCGATTAATTTTCATCAACGCCAAAAAACATCAAAATATCGATTTTAAATTTTTTTTTTGATCTTCAAATCGCACTATTTTGAATCATTTTTTTGTTATTTCGGTATTCGACGATATAATTGAAATAATGTCATTGAAATATTTGTTTCGGTTATTTGCTTTTTTCTCAATTGCAATTTGCTTTGCATGAATAAATCCGCCCTGATAATAGCGTTGAAACCATGGTCCAACAGTTAACACGGCATCAAATAAAGTGTACCATTGTGTCATTTTTATTCCGAGATACATTAATCCGCCGGTCAGTGCCAATGAATTAATAGCGTCTTTTACATCGCCTGCATAAAGTTGTCCCATTCCGGGAGCGAAGGCGCTCAGATAAAATGCTGTCTTTAGATTTGGCTTGTATAATTTTTTATCGTGCGAAAATAAATTTTTAAGATTTTGGGTTGCAACTGAATTTGGTTCGACGCATTTCAAAAAGTATTTTTGCGACAATTTAAAACTGTCAATGCCAAAATAAGCTATTCCAAAATACAAATCGCGGTGCTGAATGACAAATTTATTCTGCGCACCGCTGATATTAAACAAATCTACAATTGCCTGATAATAATTTTGAGTCAACAACAATGATTTGACTTTTGAAAGAATCAATTCGTTTTTAAGACTGTCGCTTTTCGTCGAAAAAAATGCAAGATCGTAAAATTTAATTGCTGACGGATAGTCTTGTAGCAGAAATTTAGCGTCGGCAATTTTCTGGTAGTACTCACTTAAATTTGTTGTGTCGCCAAAGAAAATAGTACGCTGATATTCTTTTATTGCTGCATCGTAATTTTTATTTTTCGCCAAGGTGTCGGCGAATTGCGCAATTTTCTGTAATGATAACGTTTGTGCAAATCCATCAAAATGGCAAGCAACAAAAATTATTAATAATGTTTGGAGAAATTTCATCTAATAGTTTGCGTTATAAAAATCGACAATTTTTTGATGTTGCAGTTCGTCCATTTTTTGGTTGTGCGTTTTGGCAGCTTTTACGCTTCCAAAAATATTTCCCAGATAAAAACCAGTTCCCAACGACAAATAAATCCAGCCATAAGCGCTTTTCGAACCTGCTCTTTCAAAACCACGATACGCCTGATAAAAATTTGCACCAACAATGACAAACGATAGTAAACCGTCGCGCCAGTTTTTTGTATAAAATTTTCCCGCGCCCGGAATTATTGCAGATAAACTACCGGCAAGCAAAGGACTTTTATAGTTTAAATTTTTCGCATCGTTCGCAAGGATTAACAAATTAGCATATTTTATGTCCGTAGAGCCTTTGTGGGTAATCATGTACGTATAAGAATCGTTCCATTTTTGCTGCAAAAGCAAAAGCAATAATTTATACTCATCTTTTTGTCCCGTAGAAAAAGTTTTATTTACTGACGCGAATTTATATGCTTCACTAAAATTATTGTTGTCAATCTGCAATTCGATATATTCTTTTGCAAAATTGATTGGAAACGAATCGGGTGTCAATTTAAAAAAGCCATTTAAACGTTCAATTGCCAGACTGTAATTTTTATCGAGTTTATAACTTTTCAGAAGCATCAGTTTTGCGCTGTCGTTTTGCGGTTGCATGAATGTAAGGCGCTCGTATTCTTGGGCTGCGTAATTGTATTGATTGGTATTAAATAAAAAATCAGCAAATTGTTTAGTGTGTACGGCGTCATAATAATTTTGACTTTTAGCAAACAAACAAATTAGTACAAAAAAGCAGGATATGAAAGTTTTACAACTCATGTATAATTATTTTACGGGATCAAAAAGATGTTTTGTTTGTTTATCTATTTTATATTCGTCGGGACTTAGGGTGTTGCAACGCATCAAACGGTCAATCGCATCAAGTGGACCAACAAGCAAACCGTTTTTTTTGACAGTCTGAATTGCATAATCCGAGCACGACGGCGTGAAAACGCAATTTGACGCATCTTGCGACGAAAAAAACATTTTGTATCCGACATATAACGATGACAAAATAAATTCAATCTCGTTGTGGTTATTGCCTGCAAGTTTTAAGTAATACTTATGGTCGTCAACTTTACCGGCTACGGGAAAATTTTTAAACAAAGCAGCTTCTTTGTCGATTTGCGCAATGGTTAATTTACTTAACAGGCAAAACAAAATTATACATGTTACTTTCATTGGTTTGATTCGTTAAAATATTTTTATAAGTAATAACCTGATAGTCTTCTTTGTTGTTTACATAATTGATTTGAACAATTTTTGATGGAAAATCGAAGCCATTGAAGTTTTGAAAATCTTCGAAAAATTGTTTGCTGCTAATTTCGTTTTGCGGATTGTAAAATATGATGCCGAACAATCGTTTGTCTTTTGTCGAAATTAAAATTTTACCAAGCAATTTTGAAAACTTTTGTGGTGGCAACCAAGTTGTAATTACCAAATCGTTTTGTTTTTCGACGTTGCTGATTTTGTAAGAACTTTTATCAAATCCATAGTTCGACAGTTGACCTGACAGAGCAATATGAAAAATAGTAAGTTCGGCAATAGCCGGCACTTTACTTTTGCTGATAATTTTGTCGTCAATAATTTTGTACAACGTTGTATCAATGGTTATCCATGTTTCGGTATTTGGAAATTTGTTTTTATAAACAATCTTTTTAAAATTTTTGTCGTAATAAACTGTTCCCATTGTCAGGCTTTGCGTTCCGTCGTGTTGCTTTTGTTTTATGGAATAGTCGGCTTTGATGCGGTAAAATTGTTGTGCGTGCGATGTTGTCGCAAGAAAAAACAAAATGATGATAAATTGAAATCGAATTGAAAATACCATTGGTGCAAAGATTATCACAATTTTAAAACTGTGCTGAATTGCAAATCTAAAAAATAAATCGATTAATTCATCATTTCTTTGTTACCTCCACAAAAATATCGATGGCAAGTTCAATAAGCATTGGGTCGCCGGTGTATAGTCCGATGGCGAAAATTGCAGACGGAACAAGACAACCAAACACTGCCTGATAAACTGCATCGGGATCGTCGTTGTGTGCGGAAAGCAATATCAATACGCCAATTGGTCCAAGGCAACAACCCCAATAAAAACCCGGAACATGGTCATGATCCGGTTCTCCGTGATGTCCGTCTGAATTTGGTTGATGGACAATAAAATCGAAAGTCGTTTTTAGTTGATCCATAGAAGTCAATCCGAACAAATCGATTGATTGTTCGGCGGCAGTTAATTCGCTCAATTGTTCTTCGACCAAAGTTTTGTCATACGAAAATATAAAATCGTCAGAGGCATATATTTTTTCTGTTGACAACAAGCAAAAGCAGATAACGATGCCGGTAACAACAATCAATAATTTAAATTTTTTCATGACGACAGGATTTGGATTTTTATTAAGACGATTTTTAAACTAAAACGTTACAAATGTCTAAATATTTTTAATTTTATTTTGTGAATAAATCGGTATAGTTTTGCAAAAATAGAAAAGCAATTTTTAATAATGGCAAAAATAATTGAAGAAGCAATAATGATTACCTTTTTTGTTTTGGTAATGATGCTTTTAATAGAATATCTTACAGTGCAATCGAAAGGACGTTGGTACAAACAAATTGAACGCAATCCAATGTTGCAATTGTTGGTTGCTGCTATACTTGGCGTTGTGCCCGGTTGTGTTGGCGGTTTTATGGCAGTGTCGATGTATGCGCACAGGATTTTAAATTTTGGCGCATTGATTACTACTATGATTGCCAGTTCGGGCGACGAAGCGTTTGTGATGTTTAGCCTGATTCCAAGAACTGCCGTCAAACTAAATATAATAATTTTTGTAATTGCGCTTGCTGCCGGATATTTGGTAAACGTCATTTTAAAGAACCGGAATTTTATGATTATCAATGAAAATCATTTTCATTTTCATTCGACAGGTGAGCATTGTTTTAGTTTCGAATCGAAAACGTTTATTCCGCAATTGCGACGCATTAGTTTTCAACGTTTTTCGTTATTGAGCGCTGTGTTGCTTTTTATTTTTATGTTGGTCAGCGGCAAACTTGGCGATGTGCAATGGAACATCGAAAAATTTGCTTATTTATTTGTCAGTTTGATTGGCTTATTTATCATAACTACGGTTCCCGATCATTTTCTAAATGAACATTTGTGGGAACACGTCATAAAAAAACATTTGGCACGAATATTTTTGTGGACGGTCGGTGCGTTTATTCTGATTTATTTTCTTAAAAATTTTATAGACGTCGAAATGTGGATAAAACATCATCAATTGCCGGTTTTGATTTTGGCATGTTTAATTGGAATCATTCCGGAATCGGGTCCGCATATTGTTTTTATAACTTTATTTGCGAGCGGTTCGATTCCGTTTAGTGTATTGTTGGCAAATTCTATTGTACAAGACGGTCATAGCGCCTTGCCATTATTGGCAGAATCGGGCAGGAGTTTTATCTGGATGAAACTGATTAACTTTGCCGTCGGTTTGTTGGTTGGTGCAATTGGTTTGTACTTTCCATGTCCGTTTTAATTTGTCAAATTTTATGATTGTAAAAATTGGCGCATTGCGTCGAATAATATTTTTCGCGTGTAAGGTTTTGTAACATAACTATCGCAACCGGCTTGCAGCGCTTTTAATTTGTCGCTTTCCATGGCGTGTGCGGTTTGTGCAATAATTGGCAAATCAGGTCGATATTTTTTCATTTCAATTGCGACTTCAATTCCAGACAAATCTGGCAATTGAATATCGAGCAAAACAATGTCCAACGCTTGATTTGACTTGCAAATATCTATCGCTTCGTTGCCCGAATGGGCTTTTATTAAATTGCATTTGGTTGAACGGAATATTTCGTTAACAAATGCAATAATAGAATCAGTATCTTCGACAAGTAGTACATTTATATTTTCCCAGTCTGGTAAAAGATTTTCTGTTAGCAAAATGGCTTCGCTATGCTGGATTAAATAAGGCAATGTAAAATAAAAAGTGCTACCGTTATCTTTATTGGACTCAACCCAAATGTCGCCGCCCAAAATATTTACCAATCCTTTTGATATTGCAAGACCAAGACCAGTGCCACCGTATTTGCGCGTATAATCGTCTTCGACCTGCCGAAAATTTTCGAAAATTACTTTTTGATTTTCGGGGTTAATTCCAATTCCTGTGTCTTTTGTGTAGAAAGTAATAAAATGTGCATCGTCGAATTTGTAGCCCATTTCGATAAAACCTTTGTCGGTAAATTTGATGGCGTTGCTTAACAGGTTTGTCAAAATTTGGCGCAACCGTACTTCATCGGTTTTGATGTTTGCATTTTTGTCGTCAAAATATTTATTGGCAATTAATTGAATTTCGTCTTTTTGTTTTTGTTCTTTTACAGCTTCGAATTGCGCAATAACTTCGTCTAAAATATAATTGATATTACATTCTTTGATTGTTATATTTATTTGGTTCGCTTCTATTTTCGAAATGTCGATAATGTCAGAAATAATAGTCAAAAGTTGTTCGGCATTTGCATTGATAATATTAATGTATCGTCGGCGTTGCTCTATGGTGGTTTCTTCGTCGTCGAGCAAGCTTGCAAAACCAATGATTCCGTTCATGGGTGTGCGTATTTCGTGCGACATGTTTGCAAGAAATGCTGTTTTCAGACGGTCACTTTCTTCGGCTTTTTCTTTGGCGGTTGTAAGTTCGTCGTTAACAACTTTGAGCGCTTCGTAAAGTGAAATGTATTTTTTATTCAACGCTGCAATTTCTTCGTTTTGGTTTTTTAGAATTATCTCTGTGCGTTTACGCTCTTCATTTTCTTTGACAAGTTCGGCTGTGCGCGTCTGCACAAGTTCTTCGAGATGCTGACGGTACAGTTGCAATTCTTCGTTTGCTTTTTTGCGGTTAATTGCATTTTCGATTGTTATCGATAGTGTTTGCAAATGACTTCCGTCGGGATTTTTAATCAGATAATCACTTGCACCGGCTTTCATAGCTTTGACGGCAATTCCTTCGTCGCCGGTTCCGGTAACAATAATAAATGGCACTTCGCTAATGTTCGAAAATAAATCGAAGGCGGTTCCGTCGCCCAAAAGATAATCTATTACAACAGCATCGAAGTTTTGTAATGACATTTTTTCTTTTGCTTCTTTAACAGAGCCAGCAAAAGAATAATCGTAATTTATGTCCGACGATTTCATAAATCTGCCGATTGCCATTCTATCGACCATATCGTCTTCGACAAAAAGTATTTTTTCTTTAATTTCCATATCGAAAGATTTTTTAGTCTTTTTAATTTTTAATTTGGTAATTCACTGATACTCCAATATTGATTTATTGTTCGCATGATTTCGACGAATTGTGTGTAGTCAACCGGTTTGAGCATATAACCGGCGACACCAAGGTTGTAACTTTTTATGCAATCGCTTTCTGCTTTAGACGTGGTAATGACAACTACCGGAATGCTTTTGAAACGGTCGTCGCGTTTGATGATTTCGAGAAATTCTATGCCGTTCATACGTGGCATGTTCAGGTCGAGCAAAATAATGCATGGCTTTTGTGCTTGTTTGTCATTAAGAAATGTAAGCGCTTCTTCGCCATTTTCTTTAATGTCCAAGGGATTCGAAAGTTTAAGTTCAATCAAAGCCCGTTTGACTGTCATAATATCAACAAGGTCGTCTTCTATTAAAAGTATTCTGCAATTTTTCATGTTGGTTGTTTATTAATTGTAAAATAAAATGTTGAACCTTGACCGACAACTGATTTTAGCCAAATGTTTCCGTCGTAAAATTCAACGATTTTACGTGCAATTGGCAATCCTATTCCGGTAGTTTCGCTGTCGTAGCTCGATGTTAATGTCTGGAAAATTTTAAATATTTTGTCGTGATATTTTTCGTCGATGCCGCAGCCGTTGTCGGTTACATAAAATTGCCAATTAGTTTTTTCATCGGTAAAACCAATTTCAACTTTTCCGTCGGTTTTGTCGTTAAACTTGATTGCGTTTTCAATCAGGTTTGTAAATATTGCTTTGAAATGATTTTTGTCGCCAATAATTGTTGGGAAGTTCTCATTGATTTCAAATTTTATATTTGCAGGTGGATTGAGCGTCGAAATTGATTCGTTGATAATTTCGTTTACATTTATTTCAGTTTTTTGTGTTTCGAAACTACCGATGACTGTGTATTTTAGAAGTGCGTTGACAAGATTATTCATTCGTTTTACGCGGCTGATAAGAAGTTCAATTTGTTGTTTACCATTTTCGTCGAACAGGTCTTTATAATCAGTCGAAAGCCACGATGCTAATTGTGCAATTCCACGAAGCGGCGTTTTTAAATCGTGTGCCGAAATGTATGCAAGGTCGTTCAATTCTCGGTTTGCGGCGGCTAATTTTTTTGTTCGCTCGTTCACTCTGTTTTCGAGGTCAAGATTCATTTGACTAATTTCGATAATTGCATTGTCGCGTTCGTTTTTTCGTTTTTGAATGACGGTCAGCATGTCATTAAACTGGTCGTAAAGTTTGCCGATTTCGTCGTGTGTAGTTTTTGTAAGACGCACATTGTAGTCATTTTTTAATGACACTTCGTTGCTAATTTTTGCAAGTTGGACAATTGGATCGGATATTATTTTCTGCAACTTATTTGCAATAAAATAAGCAAACACAAATAATACGAAAATTATAAGTATTACCGTTAATACACGTCTGCGAATGGTTTGCGATATTTTCGTCTCTAACTTCAAATACAAGTTTCCATAATTGTCGCCTTTGTAAATCAATGGCATTGTTATTTCCAAGTCGTCGCCTTTAAATCGGTAGTGCTCAGGAGGCAATTCTTTAAGACTGTCGTTTTCTTCGCCATGTCTTGTAAATCCGGCGAAAAGATTTTTTTTGATTGTATAAACTTTACATAATTTTATATTCGGTATTGTGTCGAGCCTGTTGAGAATTTCGAGGGCGCGCTCAGGGTATCCAAAATCAATGGTTGGCGCACAATTTTCAGCAATCAGTTGCCCGATAACCAACGAATTTTGAATCAAATTGGTTTTGAATTGTTTAATTTCGATGTATGTATTGATAAAACTTCCGATGGCGATTGTAAAAAAAGTAATCAATAAAATAATAGAATTTATTTTATTCTTGATTGACAGTTTTTTCCAAAAAATAATTTCCATGGTGGTTTATTTTATAACTTTAGCTATTTGCAATATTAACATATCCATTCGTAAACCTGACTCTTTCAATTTTGGTTCGTTTATTTCGAAGTGTACAGTGCCTTTGTCTGTGATATAAAAATTGATATGCACACCCAAGTTGGCAAAACCGTCATATTCGCTAACAGTTAAAATAGGTTTGTTTTTTGTGTAATCTAAAATTTTCGCCACTTTCGATTTATCCGATTCGCAAATATATAAAATATTAGTGTTTTCTATTTCATCAATGCGGTTGATATAATTTATTTTTACTTTTTTATTTCTGATTCGTAATTTTCCGCCGTACATTGTTTCGAGTTCGCCATTAAATTTATTTTTGCCGATTACCGAAATATAGCAGGGTTTTGATGGATCGTCCATGTTCGATGCCTGAGACCATTCGATGTATCGTGTAAATTTTTCGAGAAAAGCTGCTTTGAGCATATATTCGCTTTGTGCTTTGGATTTCGAACAATTAAAAACGACAATTGCCAGACAAAATATTAGTCTCGATAAGTTTACTATTTTTTGCTTGACAGTCATTTTACTATATTAAATTGAGCGCTATTTTTGTTTGCTTAAATTTTATTTTGCCATAACCGGAACTTCGCACAAATTCCAGTATTGTTTAAAGACGTGAATATAATTGACGAACTCCTGATAATCCAAAGGTTTTACTAAATAACCGGCGACACCGAGTTTATAACAATCGTAAATGTCGTGTTCGTTTTGCGACGTAGTAAGCACCACTACAGGTATCATCTTTAACTGTTCATTGCTTTTTGCGATTTCAAGAAATTCTTTCCCATTCATTTTTGGCGTATTGAGATCAAGCAAAATAACGCAGGGTTTTTCTTCTTCTTTAAGTAAATATACAAGCGCGTCTTCTCCGTTCTCGAAAGTAATAATTTTATTGGTAATATTGTTTTCTCTAAATGCCCGTTGCGTGATCATTACATCAATCAAATCATCTTCAATCAACAAAACCGGATTATTATTTTTCATTTTTGTATATATCTTTTAAATTTCTTTCTTTGGTAAAGTAAAAGTAAATGTAGCACCAGCGCCAATGGTCGATGTAACCCATATTTTTCCGCCGTGCATTTCAATTATTTTTTTCACTATGGACAAACCAATACCGGTATTTTCTTTTTCGTCTTTTGGCGAAAGCGTCTGAAAAATCTGGAATATTTTTTCGAAATATTTTTCATCAATACCCGGTCCGTTATCAGCGACGCTAAATTGCCATTCGTTGTGCATTTCAACTACATCGACAGTAATCAATCCGCTTTGTTTATTCATAAATTTTATGGCATTACTTATTAGATTTTGGAAGACCTGCTGTATGCGGATTTTATCAACTTCAATAGTTGGCAGCGTATGTGCAATTTTAATTTCGACGTGCTGCGGCGGCGAAAGCGATTCGATAATACTGTGGACAAGTAAATTAATATCGACCTGCATAATTTGGTTGTCCGACCGACCAGCGCGCGAATATTGTAATATTCCGTCGATTAAATTATTCAAACGCATAACGCGACTTTCGAGGAGGTGAATTAGCTCCTTACCTTCCTTGTCTAATTTGTCGCCGTAATCGGTCGAAAGCCAGATTGCCAACTGATTTATCGAGCGTAGCGGCGCTTTTAAATCGTGCGAAACTATGTATGCAAAATCTTTAAGTTCGTTGTTTGCTTCTTCTAATTTTGCGGTGCGGATTTTTACACGCTCCTCGAGCGAATGATTGAGTGTTACAAGATCGTCAACAGCTTGCTTTCGTTCAATTTCGGCTGCCGAAATGTGTGCGAAAATTTCGAGTATCGATTTTAAAAAATCTTCGTTGGCAATTTCGGTTTTATAAAACGCCGCAATAATTCCAATCGGTTCTTTATCGACATTATATAGCGAAACGCCAATAAAACCGTCAATTGATAAATCGGTTATAAATTTGTCGGCGCTGAAAATCTGCGAAACGTTTGTCTTATAAATTGCCGAGCCTTTTTCAATCACTTCTTTGAGCGGACTGTCTTTTATTGGATATACTTTATTTGTCATAATTGATTCTTGCGAGCAAAAAGAAATGTCGCGAATAAGCCCGCTTTGTAAATCGTCAAGTTCGTAAATCGAAGCAAAGTCGGCATTGAGCGTTTTTACGAGATGCAATGCCAATGAATCGAAAAAACTGGTTCCTATTTTTGACGATATTCCGGATAAAATATTTTTTAACGCATCTTCCAAGCGTTTTAGATTTGTAATGTCGTTGCAAAAACAAATGAATCTGTTCTCCGACAGCCTGGATGCCGTAATTGTCATGTAAAATTCGACACCATTTTTTTTCTTTAAAAGAAAGTCCGCATTAATTTTACCGTTTTTAATAAGCGTATCGAAAAATTCTAATTGTAAAAATTTTGCGCGCTCGGCTATTAAATCCATCACTGTCAATGTCAACAATTCATTTGATGTGTATCCGGTAATTTTAATTGCAGCTTTGTTTGTTTCGACAATGTTTAGTTTTTTATCGAACACAAAGATTGCGGTGGGCGAATTATCAATATAATTGCTGTATTTTTTCTGATAGCGGTAAAATTTTTCTTCGTTTGTTTTGCGTGATGCAATGTCGTGAACCTGAACCAAAATATATTGATTATTGTAACAATAGGATATTTCCAAAGCGACCGAAAAATACAAACCGTCTTTCTTTTGGTGCAGACACTCGTATGTCGCAATTTTTTTTTCTTTAATAAGACGTTGGTACAAATCTTTGTCGGAATTGGCAATTGCCGAAAGAGATTGATTTAATAATTCAGTTTCGGTATAGCCATGTAGTTGTAAAAAAGCTGGATTTGCATAACAGATTTTCGAAGTTGTACTTTCTATAATAGCAATGTTTGCTACCGATTGATTAAAAATTGATTTCCAGTTTTCGCGAAGGTTCAACAGGTTGTTCAACTCGTATTTCGGCAAATAATTTGATTGATACATTAAATATCCGACTATACTGCAAAGCAAAGTGATGACAATAAAATATAAGATGCAAGCAAATCTTGGCAACGATGTATGAATAAAAATAAACAGTCCGACAGCACATAAAAATGCCACCAATATCACAACCGATGCGATTATTATAAATTTCGATATGTCATTTTTACTATCGGACATTGGCGACAGATTTTATCTTTGCAAATGCGTAAACAAAAAATTATTCTTATCAAAATCACAGCAATATATTAAAATATGGCTGAAAATATTTATTATTTTTATTTTGGAAAAGCGTAAAATTCTAAATTAAAGATAGAAAATATTTTATTACAACAAAAAAGAAACCGAAATATAAACTTTATTTATTTTATACGAAATAGATTTGAAAATGGCTTTAAAATTGTCGGAATTTATACATCAAAGATTGTCAAGTCAATAAAATTTTTATTAACAATCAATTTTCAAAATTGTAAATTCCGTAACTTTACAAGACTTTTTTTTAGCAAAAATTTATCCCAAAAAATAAAAAAACAGACGCAATAAATAATGAATTCGTTTACCCATTTACATGTACACACGCAATATTCGCTACTTGACGGAGCAGCCGAAATAAAATCGCTGCTTGCCCGGGCGAAAGAATTTAACATGACGGCGCTTGCAATAACCGATCATGGAAATATGTTTGGCGTAAAAGAATTTCACGAATACGCAGCCAAATACGGCATCAAACCAATAATTGGTTGCGAAACTTATGTTGCTTCCGGCAGCCGTTTCAATAAAACCGATAAAGAAGACCGGAGCGGCGACCACCTGATTCTGTTGGCGAAAAACAAAACCGGTTATCATAATTTGCAACGACTTGTTTCGACATCATGGATTGAAGGATTTTATTACAAACCACGCATTGATAAAGAATTATTACGTAAATATCATGACGGTTTAATTGCTTGTTCGGCTTGTCTTGGTGGAGAAATTCCGCAAGCAATCATGGACGGTAGTATTGAAAAAGCCGAAACAATTCTGGAGCAATATCTCGAAATATTTAAAGACGATTTTTATCTGGAGCTTCACAAACATTTTAGCGGCAATCCGGCACGCGACAATGATGTTTATACCAATCAGGTCAAAGTAAATGCGGCGCTAATAGAAATGTCAAAGAAATATGGCGTAAAACTTATTGCCAGCAACGATGTCCATTTTTTAAATCAAAAAGACGCCGAAGCACACGACATTCTGGTTTGTTTAAATACCGGCAAAGATTTGAATGATCCACAACGGATGCGCTATACCGGTCAGGAATATTTCAAGAGCATTGAAGAAATGTCCAAAATTTTTGCAGACATACCCGAAGCCATTTCAAACACTACCGAAATAGAACAAAAAATTGAACATTATAAACTCGACCGTCCGGTTTTGTTGCCCGCGTTTCCAATGCCGACGGAATTTACAGACCAAGATGAGTATTTAAAACATCTATCTTATGAAGGCGCAAAAAAACGTTTCGATGTTATTACCGACGAAATTCAAGAACGACTCGATTATGAATTGCGCGTCATTAAAGAAATGGGTTTTGCAGGTTATTTTTTAATTACACAAGACTTAATTGCCGCCGCGAGAGACATGGGCGTGTCGGTTGGTCCCGGTCGTGGTTCGGCAGCAGGCTCGGAAATTGCATATTGCATTGGCATCACCAATATCGACCCAATAAAATACAATTTACTTTTCGAGCGGTTCTTAAATCCAGAGCGCGTTTCGATGCCTGACATTGATATTGACTTCGACGAAGATGGACGCGAGAGTGTGTTGCGTTGGGTCGTCCAGAAATATGGCAAAGACAAAGTCGCACAAATTATCACATTCGGAACCATGGCAGCGAAAATGTCAATCAAAGATGTTTCGCGCGTGTTGAGTTTACCATTGTCCGAAGCAAACCGTCTGGCAAAAATGGTTCCAGAAAAACCCGGAACAACTTTAAAATCTGCTTTTGCTGACATTCCTGAACTGGCAAATGAAAGAGACAAAGGCGAAGAATTAATTAAAAAGACGCTCGCTTTTGCCGAAACCCTCGAGGGGTCAATTCGTCAAACAGGAACACATGCTTGCGGAATTATTATTGGTCCCGAAGATTTAATAGAACACATTCCTTTAAGTACCAGCAAAGATACCGATTTGTTTGTTACGCAATACGAAGGAAAATATATTGAAAGCGTCGGAATGTTAAAGATGGATTTTCTTGGATTGAAAACACTATCGATAATTAAAGATGCCATCAAAAACATTCGTCGCTCTAAAGGAATCGAAATTGATATTGACAAAATTCCGTTTGACGATGTAAAAACTTTTGAACTTTACCAACGTGGCGATACAATCGGAACATTTCAGTTCGAGTCGCAAGGAATGCGGATGTATCTCAAAGATTTGAAGCCAACAAACATCGAAGACCTGATTGCAATGAACGCACTTTATCGTCCGGGTCCGATGGATTTTATACCATTATATATACGTCGCAAACATGGTCAGGAAAAAGTGGAATATCCGCATCCGATGCTCGAAGGTCTGCTAAAACCGACTTACGGAATTATGATTTATCAGGAGCAGATTATGCAAGCGGCGCAAATTATGGCGAACTATTCGCTTGGTGGCGCTGATATTCTGCGACGTGCTATGGGTAAGAAAAAAGCCGACGAAATGGCAAAACAAAAATCCATTTTTATTGAAGGTGCAAAGAAAAACGGCGTGGACGAAGCAAAAGCCGCTGAAGTTTTTGGAATTATGGAAGGTTTTGCTTCGTATGGTTTTAACCGGTCGCACTCGGCTGCTTATTCTGTTGTTGCTTTCCAGACCGCATATCTCAAAGCAAATTATCCGGCAGAATATATGGCGGCGGTTTTAAGTCGCAATCTTTCGGACATTAAAAAAATTACAACTTTTATGGACGAATGTAAACGCATGGGAATGGGCGTTTATGGTCCCGACGTGAACGAAAGTTATGGCAATTTTACAGTTACAAAAAAAGGCGAAATTCGTTTTGGACTTGCCGGCGTGAAAGGTGTTGGCGAAAACGTGGTCGAAGAAATAATTAAAGAGCGCGAGAAAAATGGTCAGTTTGAAACCATTTACGATTTTGTGGAGCGCGTTAATCTTTCAGTTTTAAATCGTCGAACAATTGAAAGTCTTGCTTATGGCGGCGGTTTCGATTGTTACAAAGAAATAAAACGGCACCAGTTTTTCTGCCCGGACAAAGAAGGAACTTTCGCAGATACATTAATTAAATACGGAAGCAGTTTTCAGGGACAGGTAAGTTCGGCATCGACTTTATTTGGCGGTTCGACTGATTATAATGTAAGCAAACCTGAAATTCCTTACGCGCCAGAATGGTCGCAAATGGAAATGCTCAGCAAAGAAAAAGAATTGATAGGCATTTATTTGTCGTCGCATCCGCTTGATAGTTTTCGTGTCGCTATAAAAAAGGTTTGCAATGCAACGCTTGGCGATTTTGAAAATACAAAATCGATGAATGGCAAAGAAATTCGGGTTGCCGGAATTGTTACTGAAGTAGAGCATCGTACAGGCAAAAATGGCAATCCTTTTGGGTTTTTAACGCTCGAAGATTTTACCGATTCTTACAGATTTGTGTTGTTCGGTAAGGATTATTTGAATTTTAAATCGTATCTTACGCCCAATTATATGGTTATGATTACCGGCAGGAATCAGCCTCGTTTTAAAGATAGTACCGACATCGAATTTAAAATAAGTAGTATAACAATGCTTGCAGAAGTTCAAGAAAATATGGCAAAAAGTATAGCCATCAAAGTCCCTGTAACCACTATTTCTGATGCGCTGATACGCGAACTGATGTCGCTTTCGGAAAATAACAAAGGAAATGCAGCGCTTTGTTTTCTGGTGTACGAACCGGAGACGAAAATATGGGTACAGATGGCTTCCAAAACACACAAAGTAAACATAAGCGATCAACTTGTTAATTATTTGGATAGTCATTCGCTCGAATATAAAATAGCATAATAATTGACAATTAATAATTGACAATTAACAATTAAAAACATGAAAGAATTTAAACGATATATGATTACGTCAGCATTGCCTTATGCCAACGGACCTGTACACATTGGACATTTGGCTGGCGTTTACGTGCCTGCGGATATATATGTCCGCTATCTGCGTTTGAAAGGTCGCGATGTAAAATGGGTTTGCGGCTCCGACGAACATGGCGTGCCCATAACACTCAAAGCAAAAAAAGAAGGCATAACGCCACAACAGGTTGTCGATAAATACCATGCGATTATAAAAAAATCATTCAACGAATTTGGAATTTCTTTTGACATTTACTCGCGCACCAGCAACAAAATACACCACGAAACTTCGTCGCAATTTTTCAAAACCATTTACGACAAAAACGGTTTTATCGAAAAGATGACCGAACAATATTACGACGAAGAAGCAAAGCAATTTCTGGCTGATCGCTACATTACCGGTACATGTCCACATTGCAATAACGAAAAAGCTTACGGCGACCAATGCGAAAAATGCGGAACGTCATTAAACGCAACCGATTTGATAAATCCAAAATCTGTAATTAGTGGCAGTGTGCCGGTTATGAAAGAAACCAATCATTGGTTTTTGCCGCTCGACAAATACGAAATGTTTTTAAAGAAATGGATTCTGGAAGACCATCAGGAATGGAAACCGAATGTTTACGGACAATGTAAATCGTGGCTCGACCAAGGTTTGCAGCCCCGTGCAGTCAGTCGCGATTTAGATTGGGGCGTACCGGTTCCAGTTAAAGGCGCGGAAGGCAAAGTCTTGTACGTTTGGTTTGACGCACCAATTGGTTATATTTCGGCGACAAAAGAGTTGACGCCCGATTGGGAAAAATACTGGAAAGACAAAGACACAAAACTCGTTCACTTTATTGGTAAAGACAATATTGTATTCCATTGCATTATTTTTCCCGCAATTTTAAAAGCCGAAGGTTCGTACATTTTACCTGAGAACGTTCCAGCAAACGAATTTCTGAACCTGGAAGGCGACAAAATTTCAACATCGCGCAACTGGGCTGTATGGTTGCACGAATATCTTATAGATTTTAAAGACAAACAAGATGTGTTGCGTTATGTGTTGACGGCAAACGCTCCCGAAACCAAAGACAACGATTTTACGTGGAAAGATTTCCAAACGCGCAACAATAACGAATTGGTTGCCATACTTGGAAATTTCGTCAATAGAACAATGGTGTTGACGCAAAAATATTTCAACAGCAAAGTCCCGGAAGTTACTGAACTGAGCGATTACGACAAAGAAGTGTTGACCGAGATGACAAAATTCAAAACGACAGTCGAATGGAGTTTAGAAAACTATCGTTTTCGCGAAGCTCTACAAGAAGCAATGAGTTTAGCACGTCTTGGCAATAAATATCTGACGGACACAGAGCCCTGGAAGTTTTTTAAAACCAATCCAGACCGTGTAAAAACAGTTTTAAATATTTCGTTGCAAATAACAGCAAATCTTTCACTGTTGCTGCAACCATTTTTGCCATTTTCTTGCCAGAAATTGCGCACTTGGTTGGGAATTGAAACAATTGACTGGGAACGTATAGGCGATGCTAATTTATTAAACGCCGGACAACAACTTAGTGAAGACTTTACTTTACTATTTGATAAAATTGAAGACAAAGACGTAGAAAAACAAGTAATAAAACTAATGGAAACCAAGCAAGACAACGCAGCAGCTGAAGCAATTGTTGCAACACAAAAACCAAGTATCACTTACGACGAATTTTCGAAAATGGATATTCGCATCGGACGAATTTTAGATGCAATAAAAGTCCCGAAGACAAAAAAATTAATGCAACTCACTATCGACACCGGAATTGATAAAAGAACAGTTGTTTCAGGTATTGCCGAGCATTACGAACCGGAACAAATCATCGGACGGCAGATTTGCATTTTGGTAAATCTCGAATCGCGCGAAATTAAAGGCATCGAATCGAAAGGAATGATTCTTTGTGCCGAAGATCATCACGGAAAACTTATTTTTGTTCAACCCGAAAAAGATTTTTCGAACGGCGCTGTGGTGAAGTAATTATGAAATTGCATAATAAGCATTCCCTCGAAAAATCATCCCTTAAATGCGTTGCGCAATGAAATTGTGAATTGTCGGCAAGTCTTCATTCATTTCGGCAGTCAAAGTAATCCAGTTTTGGTTGCGTTTAATGCGCGTAATTTGCATTTCGCTGATGTCGAAAACTTTTGCAATTAAACCTTGCCTCATTCCGCTTTTAAGCATTTTGCGAATGTGAATTACAATGTCGTCGCTCAGTTTGCAAATTGGTTTAACGTCTTTTGCCACAGAATCAGGATTCGAGATAATATGCGCATCGTAAAGTTGGTGCAATTCGAAAGGTTTAATCCATTCGAGATTTGTGTATTTGTTGTTTTGTTTATTCCAGTCGATATGGTGAACCATTGTTTTCTCCGGATCAATGACTGGAACAAATGCATTCGCCACTAATTTATGTATTAAAGCCGACGATTTTCTACCGTTATGCCTGATATCAATTTTTAAAAAACCTTGTACCGGGCGTCCGCGCAAAAGCGTACCTTTAGTATTAAAGAAATAACTTTTAACACGACCATAATTACTAATTTCGATTGGATTATCGCTATTTTCTACAAGTTTCCATATCTCGTTATGTAAATCTTTAATTGGCGGCAATCCGGTGTAGTCTTTCTTTTTCTTACTCATAATGTATTGGTTAAAAAAAATGTAATGGTTGTAAACAAAATGCAATTTACAAATTTTTAACATCTAAACCTGTTGGAATTTGGAAAATTTTTAGTTCAAACCATGAAACCACAGCAAATATATGTTCGAAAATATCTGATTGCACTTTTTCATAGTTCGTCAGATCAGTGTATTTTGCGAAACATATTAATTCTATTGGCAATCCGGTTTCTGTTTGTTGTAAATATCGCACCATTATTTGCAAATCCTGATTTACTTCGGAATTTGTTCTGACGTAACCCTCGATATATGCGCGAAACAATCCGATATTGGTAATGTTGCTTCCTGTCAGAAAATTAGATTTAGATTTGTTCGTTTCTATATACGACTTTAAGCTCTCGAATGTTTCGAATTTTTTCAACATATCATTCGAACAAAACTTTATTGTATTGACATCAATCACTATCGACCGTTTAATGCGACGTCCCTGTATTTCTTCGAGGTTAGACCAGTTTTTAAACGAATCTGAAACCAACGTGTAAGTTGGAATGAGCGAAATTGTTTTGTCGGTATTTTGTATTTTAACTGTGTTGATAGATATTTCTAAAACCGGACCTTCGGCATTATATTTCGGCATAGAAATCCAGTCACCCGGTTTTAACATTTTGTTTGCCGACAATTGAATACTTGCAACAAAACCTAAAATGGTGTCTTTAAAGATTAAAAGTAAAACGGCTGCCACAGCGCCAAGTCCGCTTAAAAAGAAAATTGGGCTTTTGTGAAGTATTACAGATAAAATAAATATGACGATAACTGCCCAGATAAATATTTTAACAACCTGTACATATCCTGTTATCGGACGGTTTTTGGAGTACGGCAATGTCTTATAAATTTCGTGCATGGAATTGGTAAAAGCCAACATTATTTGCAAAACGGTAATCAACAAAACAATTTGCATGATAATTAAGACGACGGGTAAAATCGATTGGGCGTCGTCGGCTAAAACAAATTCAAGTAAAAAGTAAAGTAGCAGAATTGGAAATAACTGTGCGCAACGATGAAAGAATTTTTGCTCCACAAAAATGTCATCCCATATTGTAGCAGTTTTTAATGTGAAGTGTTTAATAATTTCGATTAAAATATTTTTGATAACAAGGTAAACTATGTACGCAGCAAGAAAAGAAAACAAAACAGCTATCATATTTTTTATGGCAATCGACCAACTGTCGGATAATCCGTAATAAGTCAATAGTTTTATCAGTTTGTTTCCAAAAAATATATATTTTTGATGCATAGTTATTCTTGAGTTTAATTATAGTCCATGCAAATATATAAATATATTTGTTGAATGAATTCATTTTTTTAAAAGTGTTTCCTAAAATTTCGCAAAAAATTATTAACATTGCATATTAATATAAAATTATGCAATATGTTTTTTTTCAGAATTATAGTTATCATTGTTTTTGCATATTATTTGTTTAAAATAATAGCACGATATTTGTTACCTGTGGTTTTAAAGAGTTTAATCAATCAGTTAAACAAAAATTTACAGCATCAACAGGATCAAAATTTTTCGGACAACCAAACAACTGATTCGAAAAGTGATTTAAATTATAAAACAAAGAACAAAAAAACGTCAGATTGGGATAAAGGCGAATATATTGATTTTGAAGAGATAAAAAATTAATGAAAAAAGTCATTTATAAATTGAATAGTCATCAAATAAAATAGAATTACGATGAAAGCTATTTTTAAGACAATAAAATCGAAGTTACTTTTGCTCACCATATTTGTTACAGCTTTTTACCTTTTGCTTGGTATTCTATCGTACTATTTTTTAAACAAAATTGCTGCATATTCCAAAATATCGCAGCCTATTTCAAAGTTTTCCGAAATCATTTACGGTTTGCGTCGCAATGAAAAAAACTTTATTATGGTCGATTTGACAAATCCGGTATTTTACGAAACCGGTAAAAGCACATCGCTTGACTGGTTTAATAAATACAATAAAGACGCAGAACAACTTATTCAACAATTACTCACCGACAAATTTATAAATGCAAATCACCCCGAATATATCGACAAATTTCAAATAATTCAAAAAGGAGTAATTTCGTATTGTAATTATTTTAACCAATATGTACAGTTAGTGCAGGAACGCGGATTTAAATCGTATGGATTGTCGGGCGAAATTGACAAACTGGGAAATCGAATAAATTCTTTTGCAACAACCAACAACGATGCGAAACTATTTAACCAATTCACCGAAATAAGAAAATTAACGAGCGAATATTTGTATGTCCGCGAAAAACAAATAAACATACAAGTTCAAAACACCATCGAAACGTATAAACAACAACTGACTGAAAACACATTGCACAAAGATTCAATTATACACGAGTTAGACCGGTTCAACAATTTAGTAAAACGGGTACTGACGCTCGATGAACGAATGGGCGTATCGATAAACGACGGAATTGTTGGCGAAATGCGCTTAATAATTGGAGATACCGAACAACAATCTAAAAATTTGTATGATGAATTCGAGCAGATAAGCGATAAAGAAATTACAAACGCCAAAACGACACTTGTAATATTGCTAATTATTTTCGCAATACTAACTTCATTAGCGCTTATATATGTTTCGAATATCATCAACCGCAGAATTGGATTAATAAAATTGTATATTACAGATTTGGTCAAAGGAATTTTGCCTGAGCGCGTTATCAGTAAAGCCGGTGATGATATTACTGCAATGATTGATTTATTGAACAATTTTGTTGACGGATTGAAATTAAAAACAAAATTCTCAAAAGAAATTGGTCAAGGAAAGTTAGATACAGAATACAAAGCCGTTAGCGAGCACGACATACTTGGCAAATCTTTACTCGAAATGCGCGAAAGTTTAGTTACAGCCGATGCAGAACGCAAACAACGTCAGCACGAAGACGCAATTCGCAACTGGACAAGTCAGGGCATAGCAAAGTTTTCTGAATTACTGCGCCAAAACAACGACAGACTCGATGTATTGGCTGACCATGTTATTCAAAACATTGTACATTATGTAAATTCGAATCAGGGCGGACTTTTTGTTTTAAATGACGAAATTAAAGAAGACAAGCACCTCGAACTTATTGCAGCTTATGCTTACGACCGTAAAAAATTTATTCAGAAAAGAATAGAATTGGGCGACGGTTTGGTTGGAACCTGCGCAATTGAAAAGAAATTGATACATACAACAAAAATTCCGGATAATTATCTCGAAATCCGGTCGGGTTTGGGAACTTCTAATCCGCGATGTCTGCTTATAATTCCATTGCTTTACAATGACAATGTTTTTGGAATTATGGAATTGGCGTCGTTTAATAATTTTAAACCACACGAAATAGAATTTATTCAGAAAATTGGTGAAAGTATCGCATCGACAATTGCATCAGTGAAAGTAAATGTCAGAACATCAAAATTACTTCAACAATCAAAACGCCAAGCCGAAGAATTAGCGTCGCAGGAAGAAGAAATGCGTCAAAACATGGAAGAACTGCAGGCAACGCAGGAAGCATCGGCACAAAAAGAAGCAAAAATGGCTGGTCTTATTAATGCCATCGACGCAGCAACTTACGCAATTGAATACGACTTGAGCGGTAAAATTTTAAAAGTAAATCATTTTGTAGAACAACTCTTGAATCATACAACCGAAGAGATAATTGGCACTTTCCACCGCGATTATATTGATTCATCGGACGCTGAATGGGACGATTATGATAAATTCTGGAATGATTTACGTAAAGGAAAAATAAAACATAGAATTTCGCGGAAAAATGGCGTAACCGGAATGTTGTGGTTGAATGAAACCTACACACCTATTTATAATCGCGACGGTTATATTGACCGCATTCTGAATATTGCTTTTGACATTACCGAACAAAAAGAAGTTGAAGAAAAAAATAAACTATTACTCAAAGAAGAACACGCTAACGCCGAAATGCTTCACCGAAAGGAAACCGAATTAAGAGCAAAAATTGAAGAATTAAATTCGATACATTCGCAACTAAACGACCAAAAGCGTGAATTGTTTGAAGCGAATTTGAAGATGAAGGAGAACGAAAATATAATTAGCAAATCGCTCGATGAATCTAAAGTAAAAGAACAAGAATTACAATCGCTTGCCAACCAGCTTGCTTTACGCGAAGACGAATTGCGCAAAATAGTTGAACGATTGCAGGTTTCTAATAACGATATGTTGAATAAACAAAAAGAACTCGAACAGATGAATGATAAATTCAAAGCGAACGAAATCATTCTTCAGGAAGCGCTTACAAAAGCAAAGGAAAAAGAATGGGAAGTTAAAGAAATGAGCGACCAGATTGTTTCGAGCGACGAAGAAATAAGACAAAACCTTGATGACTTACAGTTGCGTTTTGAAAAACAACAGTCTATCTACGAAAAAGAACTGAACGAGTTGAAAGAAGAAAATGGAAATCTGGAAAATATTTATAAACTAAAAGAACAATCGTTGTTGCGAAAAATTGAAGAACTCGAAAATAAACTAAAAGTTTAGACTAAAATGTCTAATGATTATTTCCGGTTTAAACAGTTTGTTATACATCAAGGAAATGCAGCAATGAAAGTCGGCACAGATAGCGTGTTGCTTGGCGCATGGACAAATATTGCCGGTTGTAAAAACATACTTGATGTTGGTACCGGCACCGGACTTATAATGCTGATGCTTGCTCAAAGAAGTAATGCTAACATTCTTGGAATCGAAATAGATAATAGTGCATTTCTTCAAGCCGGAGAAAATATTTCACTCACGAAATGGGAAAATAGATGTAAAGTCGTACATATTTCACTTCAGGAGTTTTGCAAAAGCAGCAATTACACGTTCGATTTAATCGTTTCCAATCCACCTTATTTCGACAACAGTTTAAAATCGCCATCGAAAGAACGAACACTATCGCGGCACACCGATAGTTTAAGTTATGACGAATTATTCGAAAGCTCGGCAGAATTATTAAGTGAATTAGGAAAATTATCTATTATCGTTCCGTCAAATAAATTAGCTGAGTTAATAAAAATTGCAGGTCTTAATACATTATATGTAAGTCGTATTACAAAAGTTATTCCGGTTAC
>Ga0265327_10000938_pt1 | contig 42702 bp, 42 predicted proteins | sample 41621metaG_FD_202089 | JGI IMG/M metagenome (GOLD analysis project Ga0265327, IMG submission 202089) | Rhizosphere microbial communities from Carex aquatilis grown in University of Washington, Seatle, WA, United States - 4-16-21 metaG | ecosystem: Host-associated > Plants > Roots > Rhizosphere... | reverse complement strand
CGATGGATGAATTCGTCCGCATGCGGGCCATGACGTGCATGTTCCCCGGTTGCGATCACCCGGCCACCGCCTCCGATATTGACCACACGATCCCGTGGCCGGCCGGGCCGACCCATCCGGGCAACCTGAGCCCGAAATGCCGCAAACACCACCTACTCAAAACGTTCTACGGCGGGCCCGACGGCTGGCAGGACCGTCAACAACCCGACGGCACCATCGTGTGGACCGCACCCACCGGCCACACCTACATCAGCGTGCCCGGAAGCCGAATCCTGTTTCCCCGCAAGGTCACTGACACACCGTTGCCGAATCCACCACCGGACACCACCGATCTGGATACCTCGCCGGCTCCCGGCCGGGGCCTCATGATGCCCATCCGGGGCCGCACCCGCGCCCAGAACCTGGCGCAGCAGATCGCGTACGAGCGCACCCTCAACCAAGCCGATCTCGAAGCTGCAGCGGCCGCGCAAGAAGCTGCCGACCGACGCCGCGAAGAACTCAGAGCCGCCCGCGAAGCGGAAGGAGCCGCCCAGGCCGCAGAACAGCGAGACATCCCACCACCGCGGTGAATCTGCTAGCTAGTGCGCATGGTCGAACAGAACCAACGTGTCGGCCAGGTTGCCGTCGACGAAATAGGCGCGGCAGGTGAAGGGATCGTGAATCGTCCCGCCGGCTTCGGCTTGGGCGTCAACAGTTCCCGACACGTTCCACACGGTGATGCGGGAGTGGTCCATGCCCTTCAGCGGTTCGTCCGTCATCAGTGCGAACATGTCTTGGCCGTCGGCCTCCAGCGCGCCCGCCACCGCACGTACAGCCGAAAGCTTGGCTGATTCGGGTGCTGCCAGTTGTTTGCGCACATCGGCCTCGCACCTGTCGCGGGCCACGTCGTGCGCCAGACGGGGCGGCGGGTCCACGAGGCCGAAACCGTGTGTTTTCCAGGCAATCGCCGCCAGTACGCCGAGCACGCACGCGGTGGCGATGACGAGAAGTTGCCGCTTGGTCATGGCCCGAACGTAACCTGGTTCGCGTCGCATCCCGTCACCGGCTTGCCGGCAGGGAAGCCCCGCGGATCGACGTCCGGGATGACGCTGTCCCAGCGATACGCGTGCTCGGCATCGGCGGCGCAGCCTTCGTTTGCGGCGTCGTACAGTACCCGCAAGGTGTGCGGATCAGCGCCGGCGATCACCCGGTCTTGGTAGTAGGCCCGCTGATCGTCGACCGCATAGTTGAAGACGCTGTCATTGAGCCGACGGAAGGTCGCCGCGTTCGCGCCCGGGATGGCCGCGCACCGATAGAATACCGTTCGAATATCCTTGGCGTAGTCCAGGTCTCGGTCGTCGGGTGAGAAGTGCAGGATCTCGAAGTGTGCCGGGTCGTCCGAAATCTTCCGGTCCTTGCAGAACACCGCCCCGGCGTCTTTGGCCAGATCGCCGTTGATCATCACGAAATGGTCGGGGTCGTCGCTGATGGCTTGGGTGCCCGCCCAGATGTGGTTGCGGTCTTTGGCCCAGCCGTAATTCAGCCAGTCGAAGGTGGCGACATCGGCGCCGGCGATCGGAGTTCCGCGGTAATACGCCTGGGCTTTGTCGCGGGCGTAGCCGCTGGAGAGCTTCTGGAACGAGTCGGGGTCCGCGTCGGCGACCACCCGTGGTGACGAGTCGATGCCGCCCGTCCAGTAGACCTTGCCGCCCTCGACGTAGTAGCCGCCGACGACCTTGGGGCTGCAGGCGGGAACCAGGACCACAATCGAGACAGCCAGCGCGGTAATCCATCGGCGCACCTGCCCACCTCCTGTCTGCCCCGGGATTAGACGTTCGCACAAAGAAGGTCGCTGCGCATCTACCTGTTGGCGGGTATTCCGCGGAAGTGGTGCTCAGCAGGCTTGGGCTACTTGCGTACGAACCGGAAGGACGCTGGTGGGAATTCCAAGCCTGGACAACACAGCCGAAGAAGTGGTGGTGGCCCAACCCCGCGAACGCGGTCACGACATTCTCAACCGCGGCTTCGGATTTCGCGCCGCCCTGTCGCTGGCGTTCGCGGACATCTCACCGATCGTGGCCCTTTACGCCATCTTCGCGCTGGGTCTGTTCGCCGCGGGCCCCCGATTCTTCTGGGCCTTCCCGATCGTGCTGTGCGGGCAGTTGCTGGTCGCGCTCGTCTTCGGTGAGCTCGCATCGCGCTTCCCGTACGCCGGCAGCGTTTACCAGTGGGCCCGGCACGCCAAAGGTACGACGTGGGGGTGGACGGCCGCATGGGCGTACATCTGGGGCCTGACGCTGACGCTGTCAACCATGGCGTACGCCGCCGCGGGATTCATCCTCGAGGTGATCGGTGTCGCGTCACCCAGCCGCTGGCTCCTGGCCGCAGTCTCGATCGGCGTCATCTGCTTCACCACGGCGGCCAACATGATCGGCCGACAAGTCCTCAAGGTCATGATCGTCGCGAGCATCATCTGCGAGATCGTCGGATCGGTCGGGTTGGGCACCGTCCTGTTGCTGTTCCACCGCGTCAACCCGATCTCCACATTGTTCGACGGCCTGCCCGACAGTTCGGGCAGCACCATGAGCACGATGCTCATCGCGGTCGCATTCGTGGGTTGGGCATTCCTGGGCTTCGAATCCGCCGGCTCGATCGCCGAAGAGGTGGAAGACCCCGAACGCAACGTGCCCAAGGCCATCATTTTTGCGCTGCTCCTTGTGGGCGTCATCGTGATGTACTCCGCCGCCGCGGTCATTCTTGCGATCCCCGACCTGTCTGCGGTGCTGACCGCACAGAGCGGTGATCCGGTGTCGGCGACACTGACGGCGCAGCTCGGCTCGTCCATCGCCAAGCCGCTGCTGCTGATGTTCGTCATCGGCTTCATGTCCGCGTGCCTGGCCGTGCAGTCGGCAGTGTCGCGCGCCGTATACGGGATGGCTCGCGATCGCGCCCTTCCCGGCGCGGAGTTCCTCTCGAAACTCGGTGGCCCCGAACGTATGCCGATCCGGGCCATCGGCCTGACGGCGGTCGTGGCCGCGTTCTTCTTGTTGTTCGCCGGCTCCGACCTCTACAACGTGCTCGTCAACTTCTCGGTGATGGGGCCCTACATCGCTTTCGCCGTACCGGTTTTCGCCGCTGCCTTCACCCGCCTCGCTGGGCGCTGGGTGCCTGGCGTCTTCTCGCTCGGGCGCTGGGGTGCGCCGGTGACCTATGCCGCGGCCGCGTGGCTCGCGTTCGAGGTGATCAACGTCCTCTGGCCCCGTACGCAGCCGGGCCAGCCGTGGTTCGTGAACTGGAGCATGGTGATCAGCCTGGTCAGTCTGGGGGCCGTCGGCGTCGTCGTGTACGCACGGTGCCGCAACCGCATCACCGAACCCGTCGGCGAACGACTGTGAACACTCCGGTTGTGCGAATGCTCAAACGAAGCCCGTCGGCTTATGGCAGAAACTGCTCGCAACCTGCCCTCGCGGGAAGCGATGCTGGCAATCGAACACCCCGCGAGTCGAGAGGCTGAACACGACAGATGAGCACCCGAAACGACATCATCGGCGCAGTTCCCGCCACCAAGGTGCCCCGGTACGCGGGGAAGGGCACATTCGCCCGTATCGCTGACATCCACGAGGTGTCCGACTACGACATCGCGATCCTCGGGGTGCCGTTCGACGGCGGCACGTCGTACCGGCCCGGCGCCCGGTTCGGCCCGATGGCGGTCCGGCAGGCGGCGCGCACCCTGCGCCCCGGTTACCACGTCGAGCTCGGCGTCGCCCCGGTGCAAGAGCTGCAGGTGGTCGACGCCGGCGACGTCGCCGTCACGCCGTACAACATCGACGAGGCCTGCCAACAGATTCAGGATCACGCCGCCGAAATCCTTCGCGGTGGTGACCGGCGAATCGTGTCCATCGGCGGCGACCACACCATCGCGCTGCCGAATCTCCGTGCGCTGCACGCCAAACACGGTCCGGTCGCGCTGGTGCACTTCGACGCCCACCTGGATACCTGGGACACCTACTTCAACGCGCCCGTCACCCACGGCACCATCTTTCGGCGCGCGTTCGAGGAGGGTCTGCTGATCGAGGACCACTCGATCCACGTCGGCATCCGCGGACCGATCTACGACCAGCTCGACCTGGACGACGATGCGCGCATGGGCTTCAAGATCATCCGTGCCGGTGACTTGGACGTGATCGGCATCGACGCGGCCATCGACGTGGTGCGTCGCCGGGTCGCGGACGTGCCGGTGTACTTGTCCATCGATATCGACGTGCTCGACCCGGCCTTCGCACCCGGCACCGGCACGCCGGAGGCGGGCGGCCTGACGTCGCGTGAGCTGCTGAAGATGCTGCGCAAGATGACCGGGCTGAACATCGTCGGAGCCGACGTCGTCGAGGTGGCTCCCGCCTACGATCATGCCGAAATCACCTGTGTCGCAGCGGCAACGCTGGTGTTCGACATCATCTCGCTGATGGCCGCCGGCGCACGCACCGCCCTGCCGGCCAATGGTCAGGTTGCGAACGCGTTGACCTGACAGGCTACGATTGCCGCAGACAACTCAATATGCCGACAACGCGCTGTGGGAGAACCTCCGGAAACGGGGGCGCCGTAGGAGCAAGTCCTCCCCGGGAATCTCTCAGGCTCAAATACCGCAGCGTCGAGGCAACTCTGGAGAACAGCGCGGATCCGTCGATCCACGCTTACCGAAGGTGAACGGCGCGCACGCGTCAAAGCTCTCAGGTGTCAGGACAGAGCGGGGAGGTGCTACCCAACGACGCGTCGAGCAGTCAGCGACGCCCCGCGAACCGGAGTCACCTCATGTCTTTTCCTGACCGTCATATCGGTCCCGACCACGCCGCCCGGCGGCACATGCTCGACGTCCTCGGCTACTCGTCGCTCGACGATCTGATCGATGCCGCAGTGCCCCAACAGATTCGCAGCACGCAGGGTCTGCACCTGCCGGCCGCGCGCTCCGAGCGGCAGGTGCTCGATGCGCTGCGCGTCCTGGCGGACCGCAACCAGTCCCGAGTCCAGATGATCGGCCTGGGATACCACGACACCATCACGCCGCCGGTGCTGCGTCGCAACATGCTGGAGTCCCCGGCCTGGTACACCGCCTACACGCCGTACCAGCCAGAGATCTCGCAAGGCCGGCTGGAAGCGCTGCTGACGTTCCAGACGCTCATCGAAGACCTCACCGGTCTGCCGGTAGCCGGCGCCTCACTGCTCGACGAGGCGACCGCGGTGATGGAAGCCGTGCTGTTGATGCGCCGGGCGAACAAGTCCTCGAAGTCCAATCGTGTTGTGCTCGACGCGGATTGCCTGCCGCAGACCCTCGCGGTGGTGCGCGGGCGCGCCGCGGCGGTGGGCATCGAGGTCGTGCTCGCCGAGCTGAGCGAGGGGCTGCCCGACGGTGCTGCCTTCGGCGTCGTCTTCCAGTCCCCGGGCGCCAGCGGCGTCATCCGCAACTTTGCCCCGCTGATCGCCGCCGCGCACGACCGCGGCATGTTCACCACTGTCGCCGCCGACCTGCTGTCTCTGACCCTGCTCACCGCCCCCGGCGAGCAGGGCGCCGACATCGCTGTCGGCTCGGCCCAGCGGTTCGGGGTGCCGCTGTTCTTCGGCGGCCCGCACGCCGGCTACATGTCCGTGCGATCCGGTCTCGAGCGCATGCTGCCGGGACGTCTCGTCGGTGTCTCGGTCGACGTCGACGGCAAGCCTGCCTACCGGCTGGCATTGCAGACCCGCGAACAGCACATCCGCCGTGACAAGGCGACGAGCAATATCTGTACCGCGCAGGCGCTGTTGGCGAATGTCGCCGCGATGTACGCCGCGTATCACGGCCCGGAAGGGCTGTGCGCCATCGCATCTGAGGTACACGGACATGCTGTCGCGCTGGCTGCGGGGCTGCGGGCCGCCAGGCGGGAAGTCGTCCACGACCATTTCTTCGACACGGTGCTGGTGCGGGTTCCTGGTGAGGCAGCTCAGATTGTGGCGGCCGCAGACCGCGCGGGGATCAACCTGCGCCTCGTTGACGCCGATCAGGTCGCCATCGCGTGCGACGAGTGCACCACCGACGACGTGATTCGGCAGGTGCTCGCGGTTTTCGGTGCGACACCCGTCGCCTCTGACATCGCCGATGCACTTCTGGCGGTGGTGCTCCGCACCTCGGAATACCTGCGGCACCCTGTGTTCCATGCCCACCGGTCCGAGACGGCGATGCTGCGCTTCCTGCGCGAACTGTCCGACAAGGACCTCGCGCTGGACCGCACGATGATTCCGCTGGGCTCCTGCACCATGAAGCTCAACGCCGCCGCCGAGATGGAGCCGATCAGCTGGCCCGGGTTCGCCGGCATTCACCCGTACGCGCCGGCCGGGCAGACCGCCGGATACCTCGAGCTCATCGGCAACCTGGAGGACTGGCTGTCCGAGATCACCGGCTACGACCGGGTTTCGTTGCAGCCCAACGCCGGATCGCAGGGCGAGCTCGCGGGCCTGCTCGCCATCAACGCCTACCACCGGTCCCGCGGCGACGTCGACCGCGACATCTGCCTGATCCCACAGTCGGCGCACGGCACCAATGCCGCCTCGGCGGTCTTGGCGGGCATGCGGGTGGTGGTGGTCAACACGGCAGGTAACGGCAACATCGACCACGACGATCTTGAGGCGAAGCTCGCCGAGCATGACGGCCGCGTTGCGGCGATCATGCTGACCTACCCGTCCACCCATGGTGTGTACGAAGCCGACGTCCGCACGGTGTGCGACCTCGTCCACAACGCCGGCGGCCAGGTCTACGTCGACGGCGCCAACCTGAATGCCCTTGTCGGCCTGGCCAAACCGGGTGAGTTCGGCGGTGACGTATCGCATCTGAACCTGCACAAGACGTTCTGCATCCCGCACGGTGGCGGTGGTCCGGGCGTAGGCCCCGTCGCGGTGCGCGCTCACTTGGCGCCGTTCCTGCCCGGCGATCCGCTGGCCGTCGACGGTCCAGGTCCGGTATCCGCGGCCAATTACGGATCAGCGGGCATCCTCCCGATCACCTGGGCCTACCTCGCGCTGATGGGTCCGGACGGCCTGACGGCGGCCACGAAGACCGCCGTGCTGGCGGCCAACTACCTGGCGGCGTCGCTCGGCGACCGCTACCCGGTGCTGTACGCCGGCGAGACCGGCCTGGTTGCCCACGAGTGCATCCTGGATTTGCGCGAGATCACCAAGCGCACCGGGGTGACGGCAGAGGACGTCGCGAAACGGTTGATCGACTACGGTTTCCACGCTCCCACGTTGTCATTCCCGGTCAACGGCACGCTGATGGTCGAACCCACCGAGTCGGAAGACCTGACCGAGCTGGATCGGTTCATCGCGGCGATGATCGGGATCCACGACGAGATCAGCCGGGTCGGATCAGGGGAGTGGACGCTGGAGCTGAGCCCCCTGCGCCAGGCCCCGCACACCGCCGAGCAGGTGACCGACGCCGACTGGACGTTGCCGTACAGCAGGCAGTATGCCGCGTATCCCGTTGCGACACTGCGGCGCAACAAGTACTGGCCACCGGTCCGTCGCATCGACGGCGCCCACGGCGACCGCAACCTCGCCTGTTCCTGCCCCGCGCCCGAAGCGTTCCAGATCGAATCCGCCGAAATCCTCGAGGAAGTTCTTGCATGACCACCGCCCCCGCATCCCCGCTGCTGGACGAACACCGTTCCCTGGCAGCCAGTTTCACCGATTTCGCCGGCTGGGAGATGCCGCTGAAGTACGGCAGCGAGCTCGCCGAGCACCGAGCGGTGCGCGAGGTCGCCGGCTTGTTCGATCTCTCGCACATGGGTGAGATCGCGGTGACCGGACCGCAGGCGGCCGCTGCCCTGGACTTCGCGCTGGCCGGTGAGGCCTCCAGAATTGCGGTCGGGCGGGCCAAGTACTCGCTGATGTGCGATGCCGACGGCGGCGTCATCGATGACCTCGTGGTGTACCGGCTGGGTGCGGAGCACTTCCTCGTCGTCGCCAACGCGGCCAACGCGCCGACGGTGGCACGGGAACTGGCCAGCCGGGCAGAGCAATTCGACGTGGTCGTCGACGACCAGTCACTGGCGACCGCGTTGATCGCGGTGCAGGGACCCGCGTCCGAGGCCATCGTCAGCTCGCTGGTGCCCGAGGACCAGCGCGCCACGGTTGCCGAGCTCAAGTACTACGCGGTGGCCGATGCTCAGGTGGCAGGTATCGACGTGCTGTTGGCGCGCACCGGTTACACCGGTGAAGACGGCTTCGAGCTATATGTGCCCAACGAACGGTCCGTGGCACTGTGGCAGACGCTACTCGCCGCCACCGTGGCGGCCGGCGGTGTGCCCGCGGGCCTGGCCTGCCGCGACACGCTGCGGCTGGAGGCCGGCATGGCGCTCTATGGGCACGAGCTCACCATGGCAACCAACCCCTTCCAGGCCGGCCTCGGCAAGGTGGTGCGCTTGACCAAGGACTTCGTGGGACGCGATGCACTGCAGCAGCTTTCGGAGCAGACCGTCCAGCAGGTTCTCGTCGGTCTCAAGGGTGACACCCGACGGGCCGCGCGGGCCGGGTACACCATCCACCACGACGACGAGGCCGTCGTGGGCACCGTGACCTCGGGCACGCTGTCGCCGACCCTGGGGTACCCCGTCGCCCTGGCCTACCTCGACGCCGCGTTGGCGGAGCCGGGCACCAAGGTGCAGGTCGACGTCCGCGGGCGAAAAGAGCAGTTCCAAGTCACCCCGGCGCCGTTCTACCGCCGCTCCTGACACCCCTACTTCAGACAAGGATCACCATGGCCACCAACACCATTCCCGCCGACCGCAGCTACACCGAGGAACACGAGTGGGTGCTCGTCGTGCCTGGTGCCGCACTTCCCGATACCCCGGTGCGGGTGGGAATCACCGCGGTCGCGGCCGCGGCCCTCGGCGATCTGGTGTACGTCGACCTGCCGGAGGTCGGGGCCACCATCACTGCCGGCGAAAGCTGTGGCGAGGTGGAATCGACCAAGACCGTCTCCGAGCTGTACCCACCGGTCAGCGGCACCGTCACAGCTGTCAACGCGGACGCCGTCGACGACCCCAGCATCATCACCGCCGACCCCTACGACGCGGGCTGGCTCTTCGAAGTGCAGGCGACCGCAACCGGAAACCTTTTGACCGCAGCGGAATACGCAACACGGAACGAGGGCTAGCGATGAGCATCCTGGATGAACGACTCGGCGATTTCGACCCCGAGATCGCCGCTGCGATCGGGGACGAACTGCACCGGCAGCGCCTCGGGCTGGAGATGATCGCCTCCGAGAACCACGCACCGCTGGCCGTGATGCAGGCCCAGGGCTCGGTGCTCACCAACAAGTACGCCGAGGGCTATCCCGGACGCCGCTATTACGGCGGCTGCGAGCACATCGATGTCATCGAACGGCTCGCCATCGCGCGGGTGAAGGAATTGTTCGGGGCCGAATTCGCCAACGTGCAACCACATTCGGGTGCGCAGGCCAACGCGGCGGTGATGCACGCACTGATCAAACCGCGCGACACCATCCTCGGCCTGTCACTGGACTGCGGCGGCCATCTCACGCACGGCATGCGGTTGAACTTCTCCGGCAAGCTGTACAACGTCGCTGCGTACGGGGTCTCCAAAGAGGCCTACCTGATCGACATGGACGCAGTCGCCGAGGCGGCTCGGGAACACAAGCCGCAGTTGATCATCGCCGGCTGGTCGGCGTACCCGCGCCGGCTCGATTTCGCCCGCTTCCGCGAGATCGCCGACGAGGTCGGCGCATACCTGATGGTGGACATGGCGCACTTCGCGGGCCTCGTCGCGGCCGGGCTCCATCCGTCCCCGGTACCGCACGCCCACGTGGTGACCTCGACGACACACAAGACCCTCGGCGGTCCGCGCGGCGGCGTCATCCTGACCAACGAGGCTGACATCGCCAAGAAGATCAACTCGGCGGTGTTTCCGGGTCAGCAGGGCGGGCCGCTGGAGCACGTGATCGCCGCGAAGGCAGTCGGTTTCAAGATGGCTGCGCAGCCGGAATTCGCCGAACGCCAACAGCGTGTGCTGCGGGGCGCGCAAATCCTGGCCGACCGGCTGAGCCGGCCGGACGTGAAAGCCGCGGGCATCACTGTCCTCACCGGCGGCACCGACGTGCACCTGGTTCTCGTGGACCTGCGCAACGCCGCCATCGACGGACAACAGGCGGAGGACCGGCTCGATGCCGTCGGCATCACCGTCAACCGCAACGCGGTGCCGTTCGACCCGCGGCCGCCCATGGTGACATCCGGTCTCCGCATCGGCACTCCGGCACTGGCCGCGCGCGGGTTCGGTGACGACGAGTTCGCGCGGGTCGCCGACATCATCGCCGCGGCACTCATCGCAGACAGTGCTGCCGATACCGAAGATCTTGCCGCGCAGGTGCGTACGCTGGCCGAACAGTTCCCGCTTTACCCGGAGTTGTAATGGCGATCAGCGTGTTCGACCTGTTTTCGGTCGGGATCGGGCCGTCGAGTTCGCATACCGTCGGTCCGATGCGGGCGGCCGGCATGTTCGTCGATGAACTCATCGCGCGCGATGTCGTCGACCATGTCACCGATGTCCGTGTCGACCTGTACGGGTCGCTGGCGGCCACCGGCGGCGGTCACGGCACGATGCCGGCCATCCTGCTCGGCTTGGAGGGCTACCGTCCCGAGACCATCGAGACCGACGAGATGCAACAGCGGTTGGCGGTCATCCGGGCCGACGGCACGATCCGGCTGGGCGGCCGGATCGTGCTCGCCATCACCGAGTCCGACATCGCCCTGCATCCGGCGCAGCAGCTCGACCGGCATCCCAACGCGATGACGGTCACCGCGACATCGGCGCACGGCGGGGTGCTCTACCGCGAAACGTACTTCTCGGTCGGTGGTGGCTTCGTGGCCACCGAAGCGGAGATGGCCCATCCACCCGAAGCGGGCTGTGGCGCCGACACTTTCACGTCGGCGGCAGAACTGCTGGCTCTCACGGACCGCGAGCGCATCTCCATCAGTGAAGCGATGATGGGTCAGGAGTCCACGAGCCGTACCGACACCGAGGTGCGTGCGCGGCTGCTGCACATCCGCGACGTGATGATCGCCTGCGCGACCAACGGGATGTCCCGCGACGGCTATCTGCCCGGCAACCTGCGGGTGCGCCGCCGGGCCAAGGACTGGTTCCTGCGCCTCGATGCCGAAGATCCGCACCGGGAGCCGGCGTTCGCCGAAGATTGGGTCAACCTGGTCGCGCTGGCCGTCAACGAGGAGAACGCCTCGGGCGGACGCATCGTCACCGCACCGACCAACGGCGCCGCCGGCATCATCCCCGCTGTCCTGTACTACGCCCTGCACTACACCTCTGCCGGTAAAGCCGATCCCGACGACGCCACCGTGAGGTTCCTGCTGACCGCCGGTGCCATCGGATCGTTGTACAAGGAACGCGCATCCATTTCCGGCGCCGAGGTCGGCTGTCAGGGCGAGGTCGGATCCGCGGCATCCATGGCGGCGGGCGGACTTGCCGAAATCCTCGGTGGGACACCGCAACAGGTCGAGAACGCCGCCGAGATTGCGATGGAACACAGCCTGGGGCTGACGTGCGATCCGATCGGCGGCCTCGTGCAAATCCCGTGTATCGAACGGAACGCCATCTCGGCGGGTAAGGCCATCAACGCCGCCCGGATGGCGCTGCGTGGCGACGGTACCCACCGGGTCAGCCTGGACCAGGTGATCGAGACGATGCGCGCCACCGGCATGGATATGAGCTCCAAGTACAAGGAAACCTCGACCGGTGGCCTCGCCGTCACGGTCAACGTCGTCGAATGCTGAGTTGACATGACCATTGCCCCGGACGGGCGCCGCTTGCTGCGGCTCGAGGTGCGCAACGCGCAGACCCCGGTGGAACGCAAGCCACCCTGGATGAAGGCCCGGGTCCGAACGGGTCCCGAGTACCGCGAGCTGGCCGCGCTGGTGCAGCGCAACGATCTGCACACGGTGTGTCAGGAAGCAGGTTGCCCCAACATCTTCGAGTGCTGGGAATCTCGCGAGGCGACGTTCCTGATCGGTGGTGACCAGTGCACGCGGCGCTGTGACTTCTGCCAGATCGCCACCGGCCGCCCTCAACCGCTGGACCGCGACGAACCCCGCCGCGTCGCCGAATCGATCGCGCAGATGCGGTTGCGCTACGCCACCGTCACCGGCGTGGCCCGCGACGACCTGCCCGACGGCGGTGCCTGGCTGTACGCCGAGACGGTCCGTCAGATCCATGCCGCATGCCCAGGCACCGGTGTCGAACTGCTCATCCCGGACTTCACCGGGACGCCGGCCCAGCTCGACGAGGTGTTCGGCGCCGCGCCAGAAGTGTTGGCGCACAACCTGGAAACCGTGCCGCGAATCTTCCGCCGCGTCCGTCCCGGCTTCGACTACGGCCGCTCGCTCGGTGTGCTGGAGCGGGCGCGTGGCGCGGGCCTGATCACGAAGTCGAACCTGATCCTCGGTATGGGGGAGACCAGGGCGGAAGCGCTGCAGGCGTTGTGGGATCTGCGCGAAGCCGGCTGCGAGCTCGTCACCATCACGCAGTACCTACGGCCCACGCCACGTCACCACCCTGTCGAACGGTGGTTCACCCCAGCCGAATTCGACGATCTCGACACCGCTGCTCGCGAGATCGGATTTCTCGGTGTCATGTCCGGACCGCTGGTGCGGTCGTCCTATCGGGCGGGGGAGCTGTATGCGCAGGCCCGTACCGTCATCCAACAGCAGAGGAGTCAGTCATGACCACAGCGGACGTCGTCATCCTGGGCGGCGGGCCGGGCGGCTATGCCGCCGCGATCCGTTCCGCACAGCTCGGTCGATCCGTCGTGCTGATCGACGAGGCCGCTGTCGGCGGCACGTGCCTGCACCGGGGCTGCATCCCGACGAAGGCACTGTTGCACGCCGCGGAGGTAGCCGACTCTGCCCGCACCGCAGCGCAATTCGGTATCGCGGCGTCGTTCGACGGTGTCGACACCGCCAAGTTGCATGCCTTCAAGAACACTGTCGTGTCCCGCCTGCACAAGGGCCTCACGGGATTGATTGCCGCGCTGGGCATCACGGTCATCAACGGCCGCGGCCGGCTGACCGGGCCGACCACCGTTGACGTCGATGGCACCACCGTGACCGGCGGGGCCATCGTCCTGGCCACCGGGTCGGCGCCCAAGGTTCCCGGGATGATCCAGACCTCGGACCGGGTGCTCACGAGTGATAAGGCGCTCAAGTTGGACCGCATACCGTCGTCGGCCATCATTCTCGGCGGTGGTGTGATCGGCGTCGAATTCGCCAGCCTGTGGACCTCACTGGGCGCCAAGGTGACCATCGTCGAAGCCCTTCCCCGGCTGGTGCCCAACGAGGACTCCGCCATCTCGGCTTACTTGGAGCGCTTGTTCCGCCGCCGCAAGATCACCGCCAAGACCGGGGTGCTGGTCACCGCGGTGAGCTCTGATGACGAGTCCGTGCGGGTCACCCTGGAATCCGGCGATGTGCTGACCGCCGACGTGCTGCTGGTTGCTGTCGGCCGCGGTCCGCGCACCGCGGATCTGGGCCTGACAGAGGCGGGCGTGCAGCTCGACGGTGGCTTTGTGTTGACCGACGCCAAGCTCCGCACCAGCGTGCCGACCGTGTACGCGATCGGCGATATCGTCGCCGGACTTCAGTTGGCGCACCGGGCATTTCAGCAGGGCCTCTTCGTGGCCGAGCAGATTGCCGGTCGGGAACCCGAGGCCGTGCCGGAGCTCGGCATTCCTCGGGTCACCTACTGCGACCCGGAGATCGCCTCCGTCGGCCTGACCGAAGATGCCGCGCGTGAACAGTACGGCGAAGGCGTCGAGACCGTCACCTATGACCTGGCCGGCAACGGCCGCAGTCAGATCCTCAAGGCGTCCGGCGCGGTCAAACTCGTCGTGGACCCGGCAGGCACGGTGGTCGGTGTGCATATGGTCGGTGCCGGGGTCTCCGAGCTGATCGGCGAAGCCCAGCTGCTGTACAACCTGGGCGTCAAGGCCGCCGAGGCCGCTCGTTTCGTACATGCTCACCCGACGCAGAACGAGGCGTTGGGCGAGGCGCTGATGGCAGTGTCCGGGGCGCCGTTGCACCTGCACGGGTGATTCAGCCGCGGCGGTCCCCGAACTCCTCGTCAAGGATCGCGACCAGCCGGTCGACCATCCACTCGGTGAGCATCTTGCCCTTCTCGGCGCTCGCGGCTTCGGGGGAGGAGAGCACTCCGCTGGCCGTCGACATGCGGGTATCGATGGGCAGCACGTCGTAGTTCACCACCCGCTCGGGCGCGTCGGCCGCGATGTGCTCGGGCCGCACCAGGTGCGGCGCATGGTGCAGCAGCAGCGAGGTCTCGATGACGGCGGCGTGTTCGAGAGCGAGACCCGGGAAACCGTCGGGCCAGATGGCCTGCTGACGATCGGCGGTGAAGTCGGGATTGGCGTCCTCCATCACGAGGATCTTCAGCTCCGGGTGCTTCTCCGAGATGAGGAACGCCGGTTCGTAGATGAATCCGCTGTTCTCGTAGTGCCAGTTGTACAGCACGATGTTACGGAACCCGGCGCGCTTGAGTTCGCTCAGGATGTCCTCGAGCAGGGCGATGTACGTGGTGGCGCGCAGCGACAAAGTTCCCGGAATATGCTGTCCGCCACCGCTTCCCGGGCGGCTGCGATAGCCGAAGGGGACGAACTGTCCGACGATCAGATCGGTCCGCTCGCTGGCGGCTTCCAGCAGCTTCTCGGGGATGAGCCAGTCGGTACAGACCGGCAGATGATGGCCGTGCTGCTCGGTCGAGCCGATCGGAATGGCCACCGGGATGTCGGCGCGGGCGGCCTCGGCGATCTCTGGCCACGTCATCTCCCGGTACAGCCGGGATGGTTTCTGCTCTGTCATGTGAAACTCCTTGCGGGTCAGACGTTCTGGGAGACGCCGATGTTGCCGGCGGGGATGCAGGTGGATCGTCCACCGTCGACGACGACATGCGTGCCCACCGCGTAGCTGGCGCGGTGGGACAGCAGGAACACCACGGCTTCGGCGATCTCCTGTGGCTCACCGAAGCGTCCGGCCGCGACGCTGGAAGCGATCTCGGCGATTTCGGCTTCGGGGTCTGCGCTGTCCTCGAATTCGACCATCAGCAGCGGCGTCCGGGTGGTGCCGGGGCAAACCGAGTTGACCCGGACGCCCCAGGACACCAATTCCGCTGCGGCACTGCGCGTCATCGCCACGATGGCACCCTTGGTGGCGGTGTACGCGACGAAGCCGGGCTGACCCATGAGGGCGAGTTCTGATCCGGTGTTGACGATGGCGCCCGCACCTCGGGGCTGCATGACCCGGGCCGCCTCGCGCAGCACGTAGAACGATCCGGCGACGTTGATCGCCAGGAGATCGTCGAAATCCTGGTCGGTGGTGTCGACAAGCGGTGCGACACGGGAGATTCCGGCGTTGTTGAGCACGGCGTCAATCGGCCCCAACTCGGCCTCGACGCGCTCGAATGCGGCTCGTACCCCGGCGGAATCGCGTACGTCGACACTCACCGGAAGGGCCCGACGGCCATGCGACGTCACCTGACGCACGGCCTCGGACAGGTCATCTTCCGGCCGCGCGAGTACTGCGACGTCGGCGCCCTCCCGGGCCAGCGTCGCGGCGGTGGCCAGCCCGATCCCGGACGAGGCTCCGGTCACCAGTGCGATGCGGTTGGTCATCTCTCCCATGAGCGCGTTGTCCCTTTCGTCAGCGTTGCTCAGTGGACCGGATCCATTCGATCTGCGATTGCAGTCCCTTCTCGAGCTCCCATGCCGGCTCGTAGCCGAGGTCGCGGGTGGAGCAGGAGAGATCGAACTGAACCTGCCGGTCCCAGTCGGGCAGGTAGCCCGGGCCGATGTCGAAGTGAGCGTCGAGCAGGTACTTCGCGAGCAGTTCGGCGGTTTCGCACACCGTCATCCGATCGCCGCCGGAGACGAAGTAGGCCTGCTGGGTGAGCGTTTTGGTGTTGGCGGCCAGCCGGGCCGCGGTGGCGACGTCCTCGACGTGCACGAACTGGAAACCGTGGTCGCCGCCGGACTCGAGGGTGAAGGTCTCACCGCGCAGGCCGGCCCGGATCATGTCGCCGAGCAGGCTGGGCATCCACAGCCCAGGTCCATACACCTCGGTGATGCGCAGGGAGACGATCTCCATGCCGTACAGCGAGTTGTAGGCGCTGCCGAGCAGTTCGCCGGCCACCTTGGTCACGCCGTACACCGTGGTAGGTGCGGGCTTGACGTCTTCGGTGATGGGCCCGGGTTCGGAGATGTTGCCCAGCGCGCACTCCGACGAGAAGAAGACGATGCGACGGACGCCCGTCATCCGCGCTGCTTCGTAAACCGCAAGCGTGCCATCGGCATTCGCGGCGAACGTGGTGACCGGCAGTTCGATGGAGAGCGCCGGGTGGCTCTGCCCGGCGGTGTGGATGATGCGATCCACCTCGTAGGTGCGCAGGGTGTCGGCGAGGCGCGGAATGTCGAACAGCTCGCCAAGGACCGCGACTACTCCGGCTCGGGGGTCAACGGAGTAGTCGCGGTTGTACATGATGACCCGCTCGCCGTCGGCCAGCAGTTGGTCCACCAGGTGGCGGCCGACGAAGCCGCGGCCGCCGGTGACGAGTGTGGTCATCGTTGTCTTCCTTTTCCTTGGCGTTTGCCGTGCTGATCACACTGCCGTCGCCGCCCTACAGGCGGCAACGAGTGAACTGTCGAGGCTCGTTGTCTGTCCTTGTGCGATTGCACAAGGCGACTTCATGGGCTTGTGCGGATTCGCGGCCGCTCGACGGGTGTGATCCACGCATCATTGACCAACGGAAGTGACCGACTTGGAGTGCGACTGGTGAACACACAAAACATCGACGACGAGCCCGACGTCCTGATCATCGGGGCCGGAGCTTCCGGTGGGGTGGCGGCCCTCGAACTGGTTCAGCATGGCCTGAAGGTCGTCTGCCTGGAGCAGGGCGGCTGGAACCTGCCCGACGATTTCACCGCGGGCAAGCCGGAGTGGGAGCTGACCCGGCTCAAGCAGTGGAATGCCAGCCCCAACGTGCGCCAGAACCAGGCCGACTACCCGATCGACAGCAGCGACAGCCCGGTAGAACCGCTGATGTTCAACGGGGTTGGCGGCAGTACCATCATGTTCTCCGGGCACTGGGTGCGTCCCATGCCGTCGGACTTCCGGGTTAAGACCCTCGACGGGGTCGCCGAGGACTGGCCGTTCACCTACGACGATCTGCGGCCGTTCCTGGATGAGGTCACCCACCACATCGGCGCCTCCGGACTGGAAGGCGACCCGGCCTATCCCGACTCGCACACCTTCCCGCTGCCGCCGCTGCCGATCGGCAAGTACGGGCTGGTCGCCGCGAAAGGTATGGACAAGCTCGGTTGGCACTGGTGGCCCGCGCCCAATGCCATCGCGTCCCGCAAGTACAGGAACCAAGAAGGCTGCCAGCGTTATGGCGCCTGCGAATCCGGTTGCCCGGTCGGCGCCAAAGCCAGCACCGACATCACGCACTGGCGTGACGCGATCAAGCTCGGTGTACAGCTGGTCACCGGCGCCCGCGTCAGCCGGCTGACGGTGAACAAGAGGGGCCTGGTCACCGGTGCCGAATACATCGACTCGGGCGGCGCCCTGCAGCATCAGGGCGCGCGGGTGACGGTGCTGGCGGCCAACGGAATCGGCACCCCACGCCTGCTGCTGAACTCGGCGCCTGACGGTCTGGCCAACTCCTCGGGCCTGGTCGGCAAGCGACTCATGACCCACCCGTACGCCTCGGTCTACGGCGCCTACGACGAAGACCTGGAGACCTGGCTCGGTCCCGCCGGCCAGGCGCTGCAGTCGCTGCAGTTCTACGAGACCGACACCAGCCGCGGGTTCGTGCGCGGCGCCAAGTGGAACCTCATGCCCACCGGCGGCCCGCTGGCGCAGACCCTGTGGGAGCCGGGCAGCAACTGGCGCGACAACTTCGGTGCCAACTTCCATCCGCGCCTGGCGCGCACCTTCGGTCGCTACACCGAGTGGGGCATCACCACCGAAGACCTGCCCGACGAATCCAACACGGTCACACTGGATCCTGACGTCACCGACTCCGACGGCATCCCCGCCGCCAAGATCCACTACGAGATCGGCGAGAACTGCCGGCGGATGCTCGACTTCAACGTCGCGCGGGCCGTCGAGGCCCACGAGGCCGCGGGTGCCGTTGAGGTGCACCCGGTTCCGGTGGTTCGGCACAGCGCCTGGCACCTGCTCGGCACCACCAAGATGGGCACCGACCCGGCGACCTCTGTCGTCGACGAATGGGGCCGCACGCACGACATCCCGAACCTGTTCGTCATCGACGGCAGCACCATGGTCACGTCCACCGGGATGAATCCCACCGCCACGATCATGGCCGTCGCGCTGCGCTCCATGCGGCATCTGGCCGAAACCCGCTCCAGTATCCCGACGGCATTCTGAGGACGACCCATGCTCACTTCCGCACAGCGCCAGGTGTTCGCCACCTTGGCCGACGCTCTCATCCCCGCGAGCGACACCATGCCGTCGGCCACCACAGCGGACGTCTCCGGTGTCCTGCTCGACCAGGTCCTGCGCTACCGGCACGATCTCGTCGACGACCTCACCGCGGCACTCGACGCCAGTGCCGGAAAGGATGCCGAAGCCGCGCTCGACGACCTCGCGATCGGGCAGCCCGAGCAGTTCGAGGCGCTCACCGTCCTGGCGGCGGGTGCCTATTTCCTCAGTCCCGCAGTCAAATCCGCCATGCCCTATGACGGCGCGCCCCGCGCGGCCCGCGACGACATGGACACCTACATCGACATGCTCGAGCACGTCGTCGACCGCGGCTTCGTCATCCGCTGATCCTGCCGTTCTTCACCGAACATTCTGAAATCATCACCACACCAACGTGTAAGGACGTGTCCCATGCCGCATGACAGTGGCTCGAGGGTCGAGTATCTGACCATTCAACCGGTGCCGGAATCTCAGCGCACCGGAAAGGTGCGACACCTGTTCTCGTTCTGGTTCACAGTCCAGATCATCCCGCTCGCGGTGGTGACGGGCCTGCTCGGACCGACGATCTACAAGCTCGACGTCACCTCCACGGTCATCGCGATCATCATCGGCAGCGTCGTGGGTGCCGTGTTCATGGCGCTGCATTCGGTGCAGGGCTCGGGTCTCGGTGTGCCGCAGATGATTCAGGCCCGCGCACAGTTCGGCATGTACGGCTCGCTGCTGGTGATCGTCGTGGTCATCCTGGCCTACGTGGGCTGGATCGTCTCGCTGATGGTGCTGGCGCAGCAGACCCTGGTCGCGGTCTTCCCATCGTTGAATACCACTGTCGCGCTTGCCTTCAGTACGCTCGCCACCCTGGTCACCGTCGTCGTCGGCTACCAGCTGATCCTGCGGATGAATCGGGTGATGGTCTGGCTCTCGGGTCTCGCCCTGCTGCTCACCCTCGGCTATACCGCGGTCGCCGTGATGCACGGCGGCACCGGCGGTGGCGGTTCGGCCGGCTCGTTCAACTGGATCGGCTTCCTGGGCATGGCATCGGTCGCCGGCATCTGGCAGCTGTCGTACGCGCCGTACGTCTCGGACTACTCTCGCTACCTGCCGAGCTCGACGACTCCGCGTTCGGCCTTCTGGTACACGTATTTCGGCACCCTCGTGGGTGCCGTCGGAGCCATGATCGTGGGTGCTCTCCTCGTCGCGGGACTCGGCTCTGACGCGTCACTGGCGAGCCTGTCGCGCATCATGCCGGGACCGCTGTTCGTCTTCGTGATGCTCGTGTTCTTCTTCGGTGCGGTCGATGCCGGCGTCATCAACATGTACGGGTCGTCGCTGTGCACCCTGACCTGCATCCAGGCCTTCAGGCTGAAGTGGTCACCGAAGTCCTCGGCCAGGAACATCACGGCGACGGTGATCGCGGCGGTCGTTTTCGTCGCCGCCATCGGATTCTCCGACGACTTCCTCGTTCAGTACTCCAACTTCATCAGCATCCTGATCTACCTGTTGATCCCGTGGAGCATCGTCAACCTGATCGACTACTACGTCATCAAGAAGGGGCACTACGACGCCGCCTCGTTCAGTGACCCGAAGAGCGGGTACGGCGCCTTCAACGTCCCGGCGGTGCTCAGTTACTTCCTCGGCTTCGTCATCCAAATCCCTTTCATGTCAACGGCGTTCTATACGGGCGGGGTGGCCAAGGAGATCGGTGGCATCGACACGGCATGGATCGTCGGCACCGTCGGGACGTTCTTCATCTACCTCGGCCTGATCAAGCTGTGGCGGGTGCGCGCGCCCGGTCAGGTACAGAGTGCACTCGCCGCCGAGGTCGCACCATAAGCCAGTTGTCCGCAATCGCGTTCGGTGATCTCGTCGCGAGATACGGTTGACCGGTGAGCATCACGGTTCGCGAATTGCTGGACATGCCGCACCTGCAGTTGCGACTGCACTCGGGCAAGGCCGGCCTGGACCGCCAGGTGACCTGGACGCACACGTCGGACCTGCCCGAGCCCTGGCAATGGGTCAGTGGCGGCGAGTTGTTGATGACCAACGGCATGTCGTTTCCGGCCGATGCCGACGGCCAGGAGCACCTGCTCGACGAGCTGCACCGGATCGGCGCCAGCGGGCTGGCCATCGGCGAACAGATGTACTGCCCGAAGCTCACAGGGCGATTCACCCAGGCGAGCGAACGCCTCGGGCTACCGGTGCTCTGGATCCGCTATCCCATGCCATTCGTGGCGATTTCACGCGCCATTGCCGAGGCCACACTCCTCGAACAGTCTCAGCGCCTCATGCGCACGGCACGCATCTACGACGCGCTGCGCCGCACGACCGGAGGCGATGTGGCCCGGTCCCGCACCGCCGATGCGCTCACCAAGGAGTTGCGGTGCCCGGTCTTCGTCTGCGACCGGGTGACCGCGGAGGCGTATCACCCCGACGGCCCGCATCCGCCGGCAGACGTGAAGGCCACTGTCCGGACGGCGTCGCAGGGCACGCTGGTCGCCGGAGCCCGCTCGGTGCTGACGCCCGGCGGCGTGGAAGTCCTGGTCGGCGAGGTGCCCACGCACGACAACGCGGTACTGGCCGTGATCCGCGAGGGCAGCGTCGCCCTCGACGGCGTCCTCGTCCAGCATGCCGCGACCGTCGTGGCACTCGAGCTGTCCCAGACGCACCTGGCACTCGAACACACACGTCGTTCCGGCGCCGAGCTCACGGCGCAGCTCATGGACGGCAGCATCGACCGGCGGGGCGGACGCCGTCAATTGCTTTCCCTGGGACTGGATCCGACGCACTCGGTCTTCGTCTCGGCGACCGGCGCCGATGAACGGCGGCTGCGGGATCTCCATGTTGCCTTGTGGCGCCGTCGAATACCGCACGTGACGGCATTCCGGTCGGGTGTTGCCCACGCCGTCATCCCGGGTACCGACGACGCCGTCGAGGCCATCGTCGGTTCGCTCGGTCCGAGCGCCAGGGTCGGTGTCAGCCGGGCAATGCAATCCATGAGCCGCTCTGCGGAGTCGGCACGAGAAGCGACCTGGGCGCTGGGCACCGCGCAACGCACAGAGGAGCAACTGGTCCGGTACGGCAGTGCCACATCATGGTTGGGAGTCGGTGGGGTCGACGATGCCCAGGCCATGGTGGAACGGTGGTTGGGCCCGCTCATCGAGCATGATGCGCAACACCGGACCGGGCTGGTCGAAACCTTGGAGGCATTTCTGGCCAACCAGCGGTCGTGGCAGCGCACGGCCGAAGCGCTCAACGTGCACCGGCAGACAGTGCTCTACCGCATTCACAAGGTAGAAGAACTGACGGGTGCACATCTGACCGATACCGCCGATATCGCTCAGCTATGGCTGGCGCTCCGGTCACGAGACCTGTTGGGCGGCAGCGCATGACGCAGAACGGCGCGCCGGTACGCTGTTGCGGGGCGCATCAGGTCAGCCGGCCGGCGACTGCTTGAAGCGGCGGACCATGAGGGCCACCACCGCGCCGATGGCCAGGACGACGACCGAACCGACGACATTGACCAGTCCGTTGGCAACGTCGAACGGGAACGTGAAGATGATGCCGAGCAGGACGGCCACCTGCAGCACCAGGCCGACGCCGACGACGCCACTCAGCCTGGTGTGCAATGCATGCAACGCGGCGGTCGGCGTGAGCGAGGTGGTCGTGGGCATGAATCGCGCCGCGACGAACTGCGTCATCGGCTTGCCGATGGCGCAGCTCGCCAGGAAGACCGCGGCGGCCACCCCGCCGACCAGTGTCTGCCCGGCCAGCACCAGCCGCGGATCCGTGGTCATCAACGCAACCGCCAGGGTGAGGCCGAACATCAACATCAGGTACCCCGAATACGGATCGAGCCGGCGTGCTTTCACGAGCCCGTACGCCACCGGGATGCCGGCGACGATCGTGGCGGCCAGCAGTGCGCAGTACTCGGAATGCCCGGTGGCGCGAAGTCCGTAGAACGCGACCAACGGCGTTCCGACCTCGAGAACGGTCCGGATGATCGCGCGCCGTTTGGTGGCCGATCCGTCGGCGCCCGGGCGGTCGACCGGCTCCGGTTCGATGGTGTCGATCGACATGGCGGTCATGGTGATGTCCTTCCCGGACGAGTCGGTGGGGTCGCAGTTCAGCGATGCCTACAGCGTCCCGCTCGGCCGGCCGCGGGTCTGTCGGGCGACCGGCCGATGTGGGGAGGAAATCGATGTCCACCGATCGGGGGAGCCGCTGACGGTGGCCGCCCGGCCATGCCCGCCAAATACCCACGTCAACCGGCCTGTCCGCGCTAGTGTCGTCACGACTTCACTCCCGTAAGGAGATATGGCCATGGGCAGCTACCGGACCGTCCTCGTCGGAACTGACGGCTCAGAATCGTCGATGAAGGCGGTCGAGCACGCCGCGGTGTTCGCGGCGCAGCAGGGCGCGAAGCTGGTGATCGCGACGGCGCATCTCCACGAAGTCGAAAAGGGCGGGTGGGCACGGCCGGCCGCACCGGAAAAGGCAAGTGATCGCCGGGCCGAGGACGCACTGGGACGCGATGGTGGGTACCGGGTGCACGGTGACGCCCACGTGTATGAAATCCTCCGCGACGCAGGCGAACTCGCGCGCGGCATGGGCGCCCAGGACGTGGAGGAGCGGTCCGTCATCGGCGCGCCCGTCGAGGCGCTGGTCAGGTTGTCCGCAGATGTCGGGGCAGAGCTGCTCGTCGTCGGCGATGTCGGGCTGAACTCAACGGCCGGGCGATTGCTGGGTTCGGTCCCCGCCGACGTCGCCCGCAAGGCCAAGATCGACATCCTGATCGTGCACACCGTCGACTGACCGCGCGAGACTGCGAATCCATCTGCGACAGAGCATCTTTGGCGATAGCTACGTCGTGGTGGTCGGGTCGAACTCCGCGGCAAGCGCGTCGAGTTGCTGCGCCGTTCCATGTTCCCGCCAGCTCGGCTGCTCCTGGCCGGGGAGATACATGCCGTGCTCGGTCAGCACCAGCAGGGTGCCGGCAGCCTCTTTGTGGAACTCGACGCTGGTAACCGACACGGTCGACAACACGTCGCCGGTACGGAGCGTCGACGTTGTGAGAATCCGTTCGTTTGTGGCGATCTCGACGTACTTTGCCTCGTAGGTCAGCGGCCGACCCTGTCCGTCGAACCCTCTGGCCGTCTCGAGGCCGCCGACGACGAAGTCCTGCGAGTGCTCTGCGCCTTGGGCCATCCAGCGCTTGCGCGCGTCCGGATTCGCCCACGCGTCGAACACTCGCTCGACCGAGGCCGCATAGTGGCGTTCCAGCGTGAAAGTCGAATGCGTGACGTTCATGATCACTGCTCCTTCAGATAGTCGTCGAGTTGATCGAGTTGCCGTTCCCATTCCGTGCGTTGTTCGCGCAGCCAGCGTTCCGCCGCGCGCAGTCTCGTCGGTTCGATCCGGCAACTGCGAACCCGTCCGACCTTCTCTGTGACGACGACGCCCGCGTCCACCAGTACCTGGAGGTGCTGCATTACCGCGGGCAGAGACATCGCCAATGGCTCGGCCAGGGTCTTGACCGGCGTCGGCTGTTGCACAAGCCGCCTCACGATGGCCCGACGGGTCGGGTCTGCGAGTGCGTGAAAAACGCGACCGACGTCGTCAATCCCTGATTGGTTAGGCACCTACTTAAGTATCGTCTTCGGGTTCGGGTTGGTCAAGTAAATACTTAACTATTGCTCGCGGCTTTGGCGAAGCGCTCGCTGCCAGGCGACCCGCCATGGGAACCTGATGTCCATGTCCACGCACGACTTTGCGACCTACGAGGAATTCGGCCGCAAGTTCTTCGAGGTCGCGGTCACAGCTGACCGCGTTGCCGAGGGCTTCGGCACGATGGCCGGCGACACCTTCGAGCTGGGGCCCTTTCCAGCTGGTCCGGCAGGCATAGCGCGGGTGACCGCCCGGGTCAGTATCGAACAGCCGCAAGTGACGCGCAGGGATGGCGACATGATCGCCTTCGATGTCCGCATTCCCCTCGACATCGATCTGCTGATCGATCTGCGGGTGGACCGTTCCCGCTTCGAGGTCACGGGCGAGATCGCATTGATCGCCACTGCCCGCGCCGCCGAGCCGCTGCTGCTGATCATCGACATTCCGAAGCCTGAGCGCAAAGACATCACCGTGAACGTGACGTCGCAGACGTTCCGCGGCGAACTCCTGCGGATCGTCGCGGACGTCGACTCCGAGATCAAACGCGTCATCGCCAAGCAGGTGGGCCGCCGCATCGAAGCGCCCGAGGCCCAGTCGGCCAAGGTTGTCGACATCGGTAAGCGGATCGCCAGCGCGTGGACCGGTATCTGATCGCGACGACGAAGGTGAGGCGATAGCGCCGCCCGCGCCATGGCGCGGCTCAGCCCGCAGGCGCAACGCCGTTCAAGACGAAGTCGATGACCTCGCCGGCCACGTCGCGTTCTGTCTTGCCCGAGCCGACGGCATTGTGCAACAGCGCCGTCATCATGACCGCGCCGAAAATGCTGATCGCGTCGCTGCGCGGATCCGCGACGTGCCGCAGGGTGCCGTCCGCGGCGCCGGCCTCGAGCACTCGAGCGATGGGTTCGTAGAACGCGTGCTGAACGGCGGAAGCGAGGTCGGGGAGTCGGATTGCCCGTCCGAGGTCGCCAACCAGCGCCATGCTGGTCCCCGGCCGGTTCATCGTATGAGCGACCTGCGCGGTGATGACGGCGACGAGCCGTTCCTTGCCGCTGCCGACGGAATCGGCGGCAGCGGCAACGTCGCGGGCAAGGTCGCCCAGTGAATCCCGCAGTAGAAAGCCGAGGATGTCGTCCTTGCCGGTGAAGTAGTAGTACAGCGTGGCCTTCGGCACGCCGGACGCGGCCGCGATCTCTTCGATCTTGGTGTTTTCCAGGCCCTTGGTGGCGATCAGATCGGCTGCGGCATAGAGCTTGCTCGCCACTGCCGCGGGCACTGTCCGTCCCGATTGTTCAACCACGAATCGAAGTCTACGAGCAGCTGGCGGGTGGAATTCCGCGACCGTGGAACCTGCATTCAAACTGATATGTTGTACTCAGAGTCTAAACCGTCAGTACTAGATGCGTGTCGGAAGGGATCACCATGGGCAGCGTCACCGCAGACGTGGTTGTGGTCGGCTACGGAGCTGCCGGCGTATGCGCCGCACTCGAAGCGCGAGCTCAGGGAGCAGATGTCCTCGCCATCGACCGATTCAACGGGGGTGGTGCGACACAGGTGTCCGGGGGCATCATCTACGCCGGTGGCGGCACCTGGGTGCAGCGTCAGGCCGGTATCGACGACAGCGCTGACGCGATGTACACCTACCTGCACGCCGAGGTCGGCGACTCGGTGCGCCCGGAAACGCTACGGCGGTTCGTCGACGGCAGCCCCGCGATGATCGACTGGTTGACCGGACACGGCGTGCCGTTCGAGGCGTCGGTGTGCCCGTACAAGACGTCGTACCCGAACAACAAGTACTACCTGTACTACTCGGGCAGCGAGAACTCCGGCCAGTTCCGGGCGCTCACCCCGCCGGTCCAGCGCGGCCACCGCGCCAAAGGGCCGGGCGCGTCGGGGAAGAAGATCTACCAGCCACTGGCGGCCTCGGCGACTCGTGCCGGGGTGCGCACGATGTTCCGCACCCGAGCCGACTCCCTTCTGACCGACGCCACCGGGCGCGTGGTGGGTGTCCGGACCAGCACCCTCGCACAGGCCCCGGCGTGGGTGCAGCGGCGCTATGCGACGTACGCCGCGCTGGCGGTGAAACCGGGCATCTACTACCCGCCGCGGCGCGCGGTGATGGATCGGCGCCTGGCCGCCCTGGAGCGCCGGTACGCGCAAACGGTCGACGTCCATGCCCGCAGAGGCGTAATCCTCTGTGCCGGTGGCTATATCGCCAATCGAGAGTTGATCGAACACCACGCTCCCGGATATCGTGAGGGCCTTCAGCTCGGAACCAGTGCGGACGACGGCAGCGGCATGCAGCTCGCCGTCGATGTCGGCGCGGCCGCCGATCGGCTCGACAACGTGTCCGCGTGGCGGTTCATCACCCCGCCCAGTGCCATGCTCGGCGGGTTGGTCGTCGACGAACAAGGGCAGCGCTTCATCGACGAAACCCGGTACGGCGCAGCGATCGGCAACGCGATGGTTCAAGGCCACAACGGTCAGGGATGGATTCTGGCGGACCGGACGCTGCTCGAGCAGGCGCGCAAACAACTGCCACAGCAAGCGATTTGGTTTCAGCGCCTGCAGATGGAGGCCATGTTGCGGACCGATCGTGTCGAGGGGGACACGATCGAAGCCGTGGCCGCCAAAGCGGGTGTCGACCCAGTGGGACTCCGCCAGACCGTCACCGAACACAACGACGCCGCGGCCGCGGGACGCCCGGATCCGATGGGTAAGCCGGCCGAGTTCGTCCACCCCGTCGAGCGGGGGCCGTTCTCGCTCATCGCGATCTCGATCAAGCGCAGCCTGATCAATCCGTGTCCGATGTTCACCCTCGGCGGCCTCATCGTCGACGAAGAGACGGGCGCGGTGAAAACTCCGGAGGGACAACCGATCGACGGCCTCTTCGCGGCAGGGCGCACGGCGATCGGCATCTGCGCCAACTCATATGTGAGCGGACTATCGCTGGCAGATTGTGTGTACTCAGGACGGCGGGCCGCAGAGCATGCCGTCCGGCACCCGTCCATCTCTGCTCAGTGAGATCGGAAGCGGCACAACTAATCACGCTGAGCGGCCGGCGCATGCGACCGCGAGCGCTTGCGCGTGGGGAGCCAGGAAAGCAACCAACGTCTCCGAGTCCGCGACCCTGTGCGTGGGTGCAGAGGCGGCCAGCACGGCGATGAGACGGCAATCCTGACCGCGGATCGGGACGGCGAGGCAGCCGTGGCCGGGTACCAGCAGCCCGCGCTGCGAGGCGAATGCCGGGCGCTCGCCGCGCGCGTCCGCGGAGACGATGCGTCCGATGGCCGAGCAATCCGGCTCGGCGACGATGCGGTCGGGATCCGACAGTGGGAAATCCGGATCGATGTCGAACAGTTCCAGTACCGGCTGCGTGGCGGGAGCCAGAGGTCGATGCAGCACCAGGTGTATCCCGAACCGGGCTTCGGCGCGTACCGCGTCCACCGCCTCGCGCACCCGGTCCGCGGGTGTGGACGGGATGCCGACGAGCCGATCGATCCGGCGTCCCAGTGCGAATCCACCCAAATCGGGAGTGCGGACCAGGTATTCGCTCTCGACCAAGACCCCGAGCAAGCGGTACGCAACCGACCGCGACATCCGCAACCGATAGGTGATCTCCAACGCCGTGACTCCTGGCCCCGCAGCCGCCACTTCTTCGATGATGGCCAGAGCGGCGAGCGCGGAGCGCGATCCCGCATCCGGCCGCAACGCGCGTGTCATGGCGAGCCCCGCAGGTAGCCGCGCCAGACCGCGGACCGGACTGTTCCGGAGTGCGCGCCAATCGATGCGAAAGCATCCGGGCGGCGGGCTCGTACCCAGTAGCCGACGGCGGTCCACAGCAGCATCCACGCGGCCGACACCGCCGCGCCGGACCACGATGGACCGGCGACCGTCAAACCCCAGAACCCAGCCACCACTGCGGCGAGGATCACCGCGCACGCTGGTCCGATTACCCACACCACGCGACTGGGTTCACCAAGGTGCCGCAGCATCAGCGGCATCGCGCCGGCGAGCGCCGCATACGCCAGCAGGTAGCCACAGACCGCGCCGGCCACCAGGGAGCCGCACACCGCTGTCGGATCCGCACCGAATGCGCTGACCGCGAACGGCACCCCGAACACTGCCGCCGTGCACACCGCGATACCCACCGTCGGCGCCTTGCTGCGGAGATCGGTGTGGCCGAGGACTACTGGGAGCACGCCTTCACGGGCCAGGGACAACAAGACGCGCGCCGCCGCAGTCGTAGACGCCAACGCGCAGGCGAAAAACGACAGAGTCGCCGCGAGATATACCGCCGGCACCAGCATCCGGCCACCGGGACTGGCCGCCAGTGTCTGGAACCACGAAGTGGTCGTCGCGCCGCTGAGCGATTCGGCCTGTGCCAGGGTCGCAAGCAGCACGACGGATCCGCCCACCAACAGCGAACCACGCACGGCTGCCGGCACGGTACGCAGCGGGGCGCGCGTCTCGACCGACAGCACTGTGGCGCTCTCGAAACCGACGAACGCCGTCATCGCCACCGCGATACCGCCGGCGAGTCGGTCGATATCGGGGACGGGCAGCAGCGCGGCCTCCTGCAGGATGTGTCCGTCACCGTGACAGAGCAGCCACAACGACACTGCCACCACGAGTAGTACGGCCACCGCTTCGGTCACCAGTGAAACCCGCGCTGACAGCCGGATTCCGCGAACCAGTACCAGCCCACTGGCCACCGCAAATCCGAGCGCGCCGACCGCGACGAGCCATCCGTGCGCCGTCATCCCCGCCGTGGACGCCAAGCGCAACGCGAACGACGACGATTCCGTGACGGCGAACATTCCCGTGCCGAGGTACCCGAGCAACAGTGCGCCGGCGGTGAGGAATCCGGACATCGGTCCGACACCGATGGCAGCGCACGTGTAGAGGGAACCGGCAGCGGGCACGCGCCGGGCAAACCCCCGCACGAGCCACGACACCACCAGGGTGATGGCAAACGCGGTAGCCATGCTCGCCACGACGGGACCGCCTTGCGCGGCAACGAGCACGGGGATCGCGGTCGCGGCGCCGCACGGCGCCATCGCGGAAACGGACTGTGCCGCAACATCCGCGGCACCCAACGCGCCTTTGTCCAACCCGCCGAGGCGGGTCCGCGGGCCCAGGCCTCGTAGCGGCAGCGGTTGGTCAGAGACAAGCATCGCCGAGTATAGGAACTCTCCTGTTTCTTCAGGGTTTCGCGCCCGTGTCGCCAACGTATCCCGCACTGGGACAACGCTTCCCACACGAATCGCCACCGCCGCAATGTGACCGACACCGTCGCGCAAAGGCCTGGCCGCACGCTCGTCGGCACCCAGTTCCCTTCGATACCAACGGAGGTCACGTCATGACAGTGGAATTCACCTCAGTTGCCCCCAGTGAGTGGCGCGGACCACATCCGGCCGCCGACGCATCGGGTGAACTGAACGCCGACATCGCGACGGCGCTCTCTGATGCCAGTACCCGTCGGCGTTTCGATCCGTTTGTCGACATCGACTGGGATGCACCGGAAAATACAGTGCAAGAGGACGATCCGCGTTGGCAGCTGGACTCCGATATCGCGCCGCTCGCGGCGACCGACTGGTATGCGCGGCAACCTCTCGAGCAGCGCGTTGCCATGGGTCGGTGGCTGACCGCGAACATTCTCAAGGTGACGCTGCAGTTCGAAATGATGCTGATTCGCGGCGTGATTCACCACGCCGGCACCTTGCCGAACGGCTCCGCGGTGTTCCGTTATCTACTGCACGAACTGACTGACGAATGCCACCACATCCAGATGTTCCAGGAATTCGTCAACCGCACCGGCGCCGACGTTCCCGGGATGCGCAGAGGCTCCCGGTTCTTCGGGCCGATCCTGGGTTTCATCGGTGGCTATGCCAACATCTTCCTGTTCATCGGAGTGCTGTGTGGCGAGCAGCCGCTGCATTTCCAGCAGACGCTGCAACATCGTGGCGCGGCCGCTGTGCCCCCGCTGCTGAACAAGGTCACCTCGATTCATCTCGCAGAGGAGGCCCGGCATATCTCGTTCGCCAGCCACTATCTGGCGCAGGCGATCGCCGGCGTGGGTCGGTTCCGGCGGGTGTTGTACGCCTTGGCATTTCCCATCTATCTGCGCTGGTTGATCGGTGAGATGATCGCTCCGCCGCGGACGTTCGCCCGGCAGTTCGGGATTCCGCGGCACGTATTCAAGGCCGCCTACTGGCGCAGCGCCCGGTCGCGGCAGATGTTGGCGGAATCGGCCGCCGATGTCCGGCGCGTTGCCGAAGACCTCGGTCTGCGGACGGTCTGGTCGCGATGGGTGTGGCGTCTGCTGGGTATCGAAGGCCGGGTGCCGCGCTACCGCGGCGAGCCCGATCGCAGCCACCCATTCACCCGGACGGCTCAGTTTCGAACGGTGACATGGGCACGGGTGGCGGCCACGGGGATCATGGGAGGTATCGCCGTGGCCGGCACACCCGTCGGTTTACGGATCATCGCAGTGGCGACGGTGGGGGCGGCCGTCTGGGCGTCCTACCACCTGCTGCGGGCCCGTCGCGGTGGAGTGGTGGGTAACCAGCCGTTTGAGTGGCCCAGACTTCTGGTCTGGGTCATGGTGTGCGGGATGATGATTCCCGCCGGCGGCTTGATCGGGCTTGCGCTGGTGGTGTCGATGATCCTCGCTCTGGCCGAATTCATGCCGGCGCTGTGAACACCGGTGTCAGCGTTCGCTCGATCCCACCAGATCGTCGTCCTCCGTCTTGTCCACGGGTGCGGGCCAGGCTGCGGGCACCGGGCGCTGGCGCACGATCTGCGGCCACCAGAACCACTTGCCCAGCAGCGCGGCGATCGACGGCGTCATGAACGACCGCACCACCAATGTGTCGAACAGCAGACCCAGGCCGATGGTCGTACCGATCTGCCCGAGGATCACCAGCGGGCTGAAGATGAACGCTGCCATCGTCGCGGAGAACACCAAACCGGCTGCGGTGACGACGCTTCCGGTACCGCCCATCGACCGGATGATGCCGGTGTTGAGACCGGCATGCATCTCCTCTTTGAACCGGGACACCAGCAGGAGGTTGTAGTCCGCGCCGACCGCCAGCAGCAGGATGATCGCCAGCGGCACCACGACCCAGTAGAGATGGATGCCGAAGATGTACTGCCACACCAGAACCGACAAGCCGATCGAAGCGCCCAGCGACAGCACGACGGTACCGACGATGACGGCCGCGGCCACGATGCTGCGGGTGACGATCACCATGATCAGCAGGATGAGTGCGACTGCCGCCAGCGCGGAGATCAACAGGTCGTACTTGGTGCCCTCTTGAATGTCCTTGTTGGTGGCGCCGATACCGGCGACGTAGATCTTGGCGTCCGACATCGGTGTCGCCTTCAGGGCATCGAATACCGCGTCCTTGATCGCGTTGATGTGCGGGATCGCCTCGGGGTTGGCGGGGTTGCCCTGGTGGGTCACGATCATTCGCGCGGCCTTGCCATCTGGCGACAGGAACAGCTTGAGCCCGCGCTTGAAGTCGGCGTTGTCGAAGGCCTCGGGCGGCAGATAGAACGTGTCGTCGTTCTTGGCATCGTCGAAGGCCTTGCCCATGGCGGTGGCGTTCTTCAGCGCTTCATCGCTCTGGGAGTTGGTGCCACCGGTGGTCGCGTAATTCGACAGCGTCAGTTCGCGATTGCGTTCCTGGATGGCGATCTGCGGCGGGATCAGCGCCACCAATTGCGGCTGCAGGGCATCCAATTTGTCGAGGCTTGCGGTGATGTTGCCGAACTTGTCGGAGAGATCGGCGATTCCGTCCAGGGAGTCGAACACCGACCGCAATGCCGAGCACATGGGGATGTCGAAGCAGTGCGGTTCCCAGTAGAAGTAGTTGCGCAACGGACGGAACTGGTCGTCGAAATCGGCGAGCTTGTTCCGCAGGTCGTTGACCGTAACGACGGTGTCGTGGAACGCCTCGACCTGTTCATGGGTCGCCGCGGCGCTCTGCTTCTGCAGCGACAGCTGCTGCTTGAGCACACCGATCGTATTGTCGATCTCGTTGGCCTGCCTGAGCAGATCGTTCGCCCGGTCCTTCTGGTAGCCCAGGTTCATGATCTGGCTCGCACTGGATGCGCTGATCTGGAACGGGATGGAGCTGTGGGTGATCGGCGTGCCCAGCGGGCGCGTAATCGACTGCACCAGAGCAATTCCCGGCGTGTGCAGCACGGCCTTGGCGGCGCGTTCGAGGATCAGCATGTCCGCCGGATTCCGCATGTCGTGATCGGCTTCGATCATCAGCAGCTCGGGATTGATCCGGGCCTCGGTGAAGTGCCGCTCCGCGGCTTCCATGCCGACAACGCCAGGTGCGCTGGCGGGGATGTACGGGCGGTTGTCATAGCTCACTTCGAACCCGGGCAGTGCGAACACCCCGATGAGTGCGATCGCGCCGGTCACCACCAGGATCGGTCCGGGCCAGCGCACGATGGCCGTGCCGATCTTGCGCCAGCCCCGCGCCCGTTGAGCGACCTTGGGTTCCATGAGTCCGAAGCGGGTGGCGATCAACAACACCGCCGGTCCCAGCGTCAGCGCGGCCGCCAACGTCACGAGAACGCCGATGGCCGCGGGAATTCCGAGCGTCTGGAAGTAGGGGAGTCGGGCGAAGCTCATGCAGGCGACGGCGCCGGCAATCGTCAGGCCTGAGCCGACCATGACGTGAACGGTGCCGTGCCACATGTCGTGGTAGGCCGAGATCCGGTCCATGCCCTTGCCGCGCGCCTCCTGGTAGCGGCCGACGACGAAGATCGCGTAGTCGGTGCCCGCCGCGATGGCGAGAAGCGTCAGCAGGTTCGTCGCATAGGTGGACAGACCGATGACGCCGGCGTGGGCGAGGAAGGCGACGACGCCACGGGCAGCAGCCAGTTCGACAGCGACGGTCAGCAGGACGATCAGCATCGTCACCAGTGATCGGTAGACGAAGAGCAGCATGATGCCGATGACCAGGAAGGTGATACCGGTGACCTCGTTGGTACCGGCGCTGCCGACCTCGAAGTTGTCGGTCACCAACGGCGATGCGCCGGTGATGTATGCCCTGATACCGGGCGGAGGCGGATCGGCGGCGACGATCTTGCGGACGGCGTCGACGGAGATGTTGGACATCGCTTCGCCCTGATTACCGCGCAGATACAGCTGCGTGAGCGCGGCCTTGCCGTCCTTGCTCTGCGAGCCGCCGGCGGTGAGCGGGTCCCCCCAGAAGTCCTGGACGTGCTCGACGTGCTCCTTGTCGGCCTGAAGCCGCTTCACCAAGCCGTCGTAGTAGTTGTGTGCCGTGGGCCCGAGCGGCTGATCGCCCTCGATCACGAGCATCGCCGCACTGTCCGAATCGAATTCGTGGAAGACCTCGCCGATGTGCCGCATCGCGAGGATGCCGGGCGCGTCGGCTGCGTTCTGCCCGACGGATCGTTCCCAGCCGACGACTTCGAGCTGGGGCGAAATGGTGTTGGTGACGGCGGCGATACCGATCCAGATCAGCAGGATCGGCAGCGACAGCTTGCGGATGAGGCGCGCCGGAAGCGAGCCCTCGGCCGCGGTATCGACTCCTCGCTGATGTTCGCTCATGCGGTCTTGTCCAGGCACGAGATGTATCCGTTCACGTGGTTGGAGGACCTTTCGTCCTTGACGATGCCGTTGACGGTGATGCGGCAACCGATGATGCTGCCGTCACCTTGAGCGCGCAGGTCGGCGTACATGGTCGGGTCGTCGGTGGTCAGCGCCTGTGACCACGGCAGGGTGACGTTCTCCACCCGCTGTGGCTGCGCATTGATATCGAGAAAGTTGATGGTCGCCGTGGAGCCGGGTGAACCGAACACCTCGAAGAGGACCCGTTTGGGGTTGTAACCGGTGTTCTCCAGGGCCTCTGAACCGGGCCGCGACAACTCGTTGTCGGAGCCGAAGATGCCCCGCAATCGGTAGACACTGAACCCGACGAGGGCAACCACCACGATCGCCACGATGGCGATCCACTGCCGCCGTGCCAACCTGCTCACCGAAAACTTGCTCAAGCCAAAGCCTTTCGACGCCCCCGCTGACGAACGGCCGAAGCTGTTCCGTCAAATCGTCCCGCAAAGGAGAACGGTACGGTACCGTACGCGCGATCGCAACCGAGTTGACATATGTACGAAAGTCTGCGCTCAATGCCGTAACCGAGTGCAACACCGTGGTGTAACTCTGGTATTCCATCTGTGTGCGATCAGGAAGAGGTGTGGTGATGTCTGATGACACCTGCGATGCCTCGAGCTGCCCGTGGAGTGAGCGCGAGGCCGAACTCTTGGCGATCACGCTCGAGCTGTTGCAGGAGCACGGGTACGACCGGCTGAGTGTCGAAGCGGTGGCGACCAAGGCCAAGGCCAGTAAGGCGACGATGTACCGGCGCTGGCCGTCGAAAGCGGATCTGGTGCTGGCTGCCTTCATCGAAGGCACCCGAAGTTCGGCGGTGCCACCCCACACCGGCTCGCTGCGCGGCGATCTCCTGGAGATCGGCCGGGCGACGTGTCAACACGCTCAGGAGCACACGCCGACCATGCGGGCTGTGCTGAACGAGATGTCACACAGTCCGGGCCTGCAGGCGGTGATGCAGGAGAAGTTCGTCCTTCAGCGCAAGTTGGTGCTCGACGGCGTCCTTGCCGAGGCTGTCGAACGCGGCGAGATCGCTGCCGCCGCCATCAATGAAGAGATATTCGATCTGCTGCCGGGGTATCTGGTTTTTCGGGCGCTCGTCTCCGACCGGCCACCGACCGATGACACGGTGCGAATCTTGGTCGACGACGTGTTGCTACCCAGCCTCACGGGGCGCCGGTAGCGTGCTGTCGATCATCTGACGCGGTCGCCGATCCACACGCCGAGGGCGGCCAGCGCGAACACCGCACCTACCACGCTCGTACCGGTCCACCCCGAATGCGCGTACGCGACCGTGGCGGCGATGGCTCCGAGGCCTGTGCCGATCGAGTAGTAGACCATGTAGCCGCCGATGAGGCTCGTGGTCGCGGTGGGGTCGGACTCGACGATGATGTGCTGGTTGATCACGTGCAATGCTTCGCCCGCGAAATCGAGTGCGACCAAACCGATTCCGAGCAGGATCAGCGAGGTCGGCGTTTGGGAGATCGCCAGCCAGGAGGCGAGGAACACGACGAGCATGGCACCGGTGGCACGTTGGGTGTAACCCGCGTCGGCCCAACGGCCCGCACCCGACGCGCCGAGCGCTCCGGCGGCGCCGACGATGCCGAACAGCCCGATCTGCGTCACGGTCAGGTTCCAGGGTGCCGTAGCCAGCGGGAGTGCCAATGACCCCCACGCGGCTCCGAAGCTGGCGAACATCAACCCTCCGATGAGGCTTCGTACGCGAAATGCGTTGTCATACCGGGTGAGGGTGACGACAGAGGCGATCGCATGACGGTAGGGCACGGCGACTTTCTCGATGGTGTCGCGAGGGAGGGTCACGGCCAACCAACCGCAGACCGCCATCATGACAAGTGCCGCGATGACGAAGACTGCGCGCCACCCCCACAAGCCGGCAATCGCCCCGGACACCGTGCGGGCCAACAGGATTCCGAGGACGACTCCGGTGGTGACGATGCCGACGGCCCGCCCGCGCCGGTCCGGCGGGCTGGTCGCCGCGGCGAAGGCGGTGATCACCTGGACAACCGTCGAGGCCGCACCGAAAGCTGCGCTGCAGGCCAGGAACGTCCACGCCGACGGCGCCACAGCTGCGCCGAGCAGTCCGAGCGCGGTCACGGCCAGTTGTACGAGGATGACGCGGCGTCGGTCGAAGCGATCGCCCAGCGGCACCACCAGGATCAGACCCAGGAGGTATCCGCCCTGCGTCGCCGTCGTCACCCAGCCCAACTGAGCCGTTGACATGTGCAACTCGACGCCGAAGTTGTCCAGGAGTGGTTGGGCGTAATAGACATTGGCCACCGCCGCGCCACTGACGAAGGCGAGAAGCAACGCCGTCGATGTGCCAATTGTCTGGTTCTGCCTGGAGTCGGGTTCGGTCGTGCACGACATTCGGTGGGCCATCCCTCTGGGGCATCCGACGAAGTGGTACTAGATTGCAACCAGACCATAAACAGTCTGGTTGCAAATTGCAACCAGTGTGACCCGAGGGGTGTCATGAGCAGTCAGCTGGCTCGATCCACATGTCCGGTATCGCGCACCGTCGACATCGTGGGGGACAAGTGGACGTTGATGATCCTTCGCGACGCCTTCGAGGGGTTGTCGCGGTTCTCGGAGTTTCAGCGCAGCCTGGGTGTCGCGAAGAACATCCTGTCGGGACGTCTGCGGCACCTGGTCGAAACCGGCGTGATGGAGTCGCGTCCCGACGCCGGCGGATCGTCCTATCGAGAATATGTACTCACTCCCAAGGGGGAGAAGCTGTTTCATCTCATCGTCGCACTGCGGGAATGGGGTGCCGACAACACATTCACCGACGGCGAACCCTGCACGTCGTACGTCGACTCGCGTACCGGCGTGCCATTGCCGAGATTGCAGTATCAATCGCCCGATGGCGACGAGATCAGACCTGAGCACACCCGGCCCGTACGGCCCGCCGGCTGGGTCGCTCCGTGACAGCGAATCAGGTTTTACCGGAACCGGTTTCGCGCCATCGGATGGTCATGCGATGGTTGCCACGCCGTCGAATTGGGATCGGTCTGCCCGCTCGAGCAGTTCGTCGCGCTGGTGGGGTTTCAGTGTCATGAGTGCCGTCGTGAGCTCACGAACGGTCTCGTCATGGGCCAGTCGGAGCCAGTCCAATTCGACGTCGAGCGCACGCGCATAACGAGTGTCGGCGTCGAAGTACGCGGCTTCTACGCCGAAGAATCCGGCCAACATCTCCGCGGTGCGCGGAGACGGGCACTTGCGAGTACCTGAGCGCAGTTGCGACAGGTATGGGGCCGACAATTGGTACCCGCGACGGGCGAGGGCCTCGGTAACCTCGAAGCTGCGATACGGCCCCCGCCCGGGCGGGCGGATGACGGCGAACAGTCGGTTGAGGCGTTCGGCGAAAGCCGCTGCGTCCGCTGAATATTGGCGTTGCTTGTTGCTGGCCACGCGATTCCCCCTTGAATCATGTAGTGGTGCAGTGACTTACGGTGCGCCAGTTGATGCCGGCTCGATCGTGGCGCCGAAGTGACCTGGTGATGACCGCCCGGGGGTGCGGCACCTGGGCGAGCTGCCGCAGGATGGTGTGCGGGCGTGCGCCCGTCACGACGAACGTTAGCTCACATTTCCGTGAATGCAACGACAGCTAATATTTGCGAAGAGTTGACGCGTCGGTAGGTTCGTGGAATTCTCGTGACATCAGTTGAGTGCCAGTAAAGCCGGGGGGCTTGGGGCCGGTCTTCTCAAGGGGGATGCAGTGTTTCGTGTTCTGCCGCGGGTATCGCGGTGTCTCGTGTCGACTTTCGCGTTGTTCACATTGCCGTAACGCCGACTGTGAGGTTGTCAGGTTCGGTGGTTGCTGGGTTCCGTTCGCGGGATTGACCGCGCGCATCGTCGCGCTGGACGACCACGTCAGCACCACACCGGCGAGCTTCGGCGGTAGCCGGTCTTGGCTCGGGGTCGCGCTCCGTGCCGCCTTGCATCGGGTGGTGCACGTTCGTGGGCATCTGGCCCCGACGCCATCATGCTGCTGCTTTACCGCGTCACGGAAACGCCGCGGACGATAGGGAGACTCGAATGAATTCTGTTGGACGGCAAGACTGCTCCCGGCACGACTGCACAGAGTGGGCTGACGAGACCACGGGCATGGTGGCTCTGTTACGCGGCTCGCAGCTGTTGAAGCAGCCGCGTTCCGCGGCGCGCAACTCCGCACATATCCCCGGCATGATCAGCCAACCGCCACGTCCGGTTCGGGTGGCGTACTGGTGGGCCAACGCACTCCAAGCGCAGGGCTGGCGACTGCGTGCGTTGGGGGAGCAGCTCGCCGGTGGTGGCTTCATCGCGGAGATCGGGGTGGTGGGCGATGAGACATTGTGGGTGGTCTTTCCCCGCAACATGCCCGACGACGGCACCGAGGCGTCAGCGCTGGCAAACTTCCTTCAACGCTTGACCTATGACCAGCGGGACTACCTCCGCCGGCTCATCGCCACGGTGCCCGGGTACTCCCAGCGCGCGGCGCGGCCGTCCGCGCGAGCAGGTTCGATTCGGTGATCCAGGCGTTGATGACAGTGGTTGAACGTGAACGGCTTTCGGTCCCGGAGCCACTTGCCGACACGCTGCATACCTGGCCACGGCGAGTACGGAACCAATGCGTGGTGGGGGATTAGTGGTGTTGACGCCGAAGGTGAAGGACGAACTGGCCAGGACGGTCGTGCATCTGCCCAGTGCCCGCAAAGCCGAGGTGACCGCGCTGCTTCAGTTCGCGGGCGGGCTGCGGGTGGCGAATGGGCGTGTGGTGATCGACGCCGACGTCGACCGGGAGTCCGTTGCCAGCCGCGTGTGCAGGGACCTCAAGGACTTGTCCGGGTATGCGGCGGAGGTACGTGTACTGCCGAGCATCGGTTCGCGTAGTCGCTATCTGGTGCACGTCGCCCAGCAGGCAGAAGATGTGGCCCGATGGACCGGGTTGATCGACCGCTGGGGGCGGCCGGTCCGGGGTATGCCCGCACAGATCGTCGGCGGCAGCAGAGCCGAAGCCGAAGCGGTTTGGCGTGGGGCGTTTCTCGCTCGCGGGTCGCTGTCACTGGCGGGGCGTGCCCGGGGTCTGGAGGTGGAATGCCCGGGCATGGAAGCTGCCCTGGCGCTCACCGGAGCGGCACGCCGGCTCGGCGTGCACGTGAAGGCGCGACAGTTGCGCGGGGCCGATCGCGTCACGGTGCGCGACGCTGACACCATCTCCTCGTTGTTGAACCTCATTGGTGCCCAACAGACGCAAGCGGTCTGGCAACTGCATCGCGATCACGCGAACACCGGGACCGTCGGCGCGGCATTGGTGGACTCCAACCAACGTCGTGCACAGCAGTCGGCGATGACGACTGCGGTCCGGGCGCAACGTGCGCTGGAAATCCTCGGCGACAAGGCTCCCGCTCATTTCGTCGAGATCGCACGTCTGCGGATCCGGCATCCTGACCTGTCGTTGGAGGACCTGGGTCGCCTCGCCGAGCCACCGCTGACGAAGCACGCAGCCGCTGGTCGTCTCCGGCGGGTTTTGGGAATGGCCGACCGCGAAGCCCAGCGCGCTGGGATTGCCGACACCAGTGTGGTTGTCGCGGCAGGCTGATCTGAGCAGAACCGCTGTTACCCCAGCGGGTCGCCCTCGACGACGTCCGTGATGGTCACGTCGATCGGTCCGGCCGGACTCTCACCGTTCTGATCGAGGTCATCGAGGATGGTGCGGATCGTGTCGAGCACCAACCGACGGATGTCGTCGCCCAGATCGCGCAGTTGAGTTCCGTAGCTTCCGGTGACGTCGATGTCGATGGCGCGCAGTACGGCGCCTTCCAGGGTGAAAGCAATTCGGGTCGGCTGGCAGACGAACCTGCGTCGGAGCTCCCGCGCCAGCAGGCTGCGCAGGGCGTGGTCACTGATGTACACAACGCCGGCACCGGTGTCCCGGGATGCCCGGATCGGCCAACCCGCGCGTGACGCCGCGTGCACCGCGGCACGCACTCTGTTACTGATAGCGTCCCAGCCGGGTTCGGGCACAGTCCTCAGGTACGAAGCTGCGCGGTGCAGGAAGGGATCAGGCTCTGTCACTGCCACCTCCTCAACAGAACACGCAAAGTCTTGACAGCCCGAAGGTGGTGACCGCGCACCGCATCGGGGCTGAGGTGCAGCACCTCGCCGATTTCTGGGAACGTCATCTGCTCGACCTCCCGCATCATCCACACCGCGCGCTGGCGCACCGGCAGTTCCCCGAGCGCCAACTCGAGGGCATCCAGGAAGGCTGCATTGGACGCCGCGGTGAAGGGGTCCGCTGACGTGTCGGGCCCCGCCAACGGTTCCAGCACCCAATCTTCAACCGGCCGTGCGCGTTTGAGGCGGTGCGTGTCGGCGATCTTCCGGTAGCAGATCGCGAACAACCACGTCCGCAGTGACGAGCTGCCGCGGAAGGCGCCGATCTGCTGCCACGCGGCAACGAACGTGTCCTGCACGACATCTGGGACGTCGGCCTCGTAGGCGAGCATGCGGCGCGCGTACCGGTAGAGCACGGGGCCATAGCGGTTGACGATGGCGTCGAACGCTTCGCGATCGCCGACGACCGCCGAGGCCCGTAAGGCCTCGTCGTCAGCGTCGCGTAGGTCGCCACCGGTTGGCGCTGTCACCACACTCCGCTCTCAGCTACGCTCCACCGCTCCTGAAATATAGGCCTTCGTACCAGAATTGGCGGTCGTCTGGGCTGTCTGAGGCGTGTTCAGCTGAGTAGATTTGCGATGTGTCCTGAATCACTCAAGAGGGACGTTCGGTTCGAGTTCTGAGTAACGACTACCCATATATCGACGTCGAAAGGGGAGCGGTGATGACCAGCGCACAGGCCGATGTGGAGCCGTCCGGCAAAGAAGTCAGCCCTTACCAGGGGGCACCTTTGGTGAGCTCGCAGGGCAAAACGACCATCGCGGACGTGGTCGTCTCCAAGATCGCCGGGATTGCGACCCGGGAGGTCAGCGGTGTCTACGACCTGGGTGGCGGGGCCTCACGGGTGGTCGGCGCCATCCGTGAACGGATTCCTGGCGCCAGTGTCAACCAGAGCCAGGGCGTGTCTGTCGAGATCGGCGAGAAGCAGGCAGCGGTCGACATCGACATCGTGGCCGAGTACGGCGTGGCGATCGCCGACCTGGCCGCAGGCATCCGGCGGAATGTCATCGCCGCGGTTGAACGCATGACCGGCCTCGAGGTCACCGAAGTCAACATCACCGTGCACGACGTGCACCTTGACGGTGATGGCGGCGACGATGCCGACGCCGCGCCTGCCCGTGTCCAGTGATGCCTCGCCGGGGGACGGGGTTCTCGAGGATGCCACCGAACGCATCGCCGCCGCGGTGAGTGCCGTCGAGGGCGTGGCCGGTCTGCACCCGGGCATGTTCGGCGAGGTTGCCACCTATCTGCCCGGACGGCGGGTATCAGGCATTCGGATCGCGGCGGACCGTGTCGACGTGCATGTGAGTCTGGTGCTCGGCGTGCCCGTGCGGCCCACCGCAACCGCAATTCAGCGAGCTGTCGCTCACCTGACTGAGTTGCCTGTCGACGTCACGATCGAAGATCTCGTGCCGGTGACGCCAACGCCCGATCGCGGGCTGCAGTAGACCGCCGTGGTGCGGCGGCGCGACGAGGGGCGCGCCGCCACACCATGGGCAGCGAACTCGTAAGTGCCAGTACAACTTCGTTCTGCGGAAGGTTCACTTCATGACCTCATCGACACTGGGTCTGGTTGCGGGTCTCCTACTCGGCATTGCGGCGGCCGCCGGCGGACTTGGCGGTTTCCTCATCGCGCTGCTGCTCGGCGCGGCGGGCTACCTGATCGGCGCCCACCGCGACGGCGAACTCGATCTGGCCGCCTTGTTACGGGGCCGAGACCGTGACTGATATCGAGGCGACCGAAGCCGATGCTGCTCAAGGTGATTCCGAGGATGACGGTGCCACCCGCGGCACCCTGACCGTTCGTGAGAAGGTCGCGCAACGGCTTGCGGTCCGGGCCGCGCTCGATACACCCGACGTGCTGCCGTTCCCGGAAGGTCGCACGAAGCTCCCGGGTCGGTCTCTGCCGCAAGCGCAGCTGACCGTCACCGGCGATCGCGTCACAGCCCACCTCAAGGTGACCGTGGCGTGGCCGGCGCCGGCGGTGGAGGTCGCACGCGCGGTCCAGCGCAACGTCGCGCAGACCTTGTCGAACATGGCCGGATTGCGGGTCGACCGCGTGGACGTCACCGTCGAGCAGTTCAGCACCGTCACCAAAGACACGAAAAGGACCCGATGATGACCGCCGACGACGTTGCACTACCGGCACCCGGCCGGTCCCCGGTCGCCGCTGCCACCGCCCGATACGTCGCGGTGGCGTTGGCGCTGGTCGTCGTGGGCGGCGGGGTCGTGTCTCTGCGTGAAGCCGGTGTCGAGCTGGGCTGGGTCGCCGGGACGCCCTGGATCGGGACGGCCATCACCGCGCTCGACGGCCTGCGCAGTCAGTGGTGGATGATGCCCGCCGGTGCCGTCGCACTGTTGCTGGGCATCTGGTTGGTTGTCGTCGCTCTGCGGCCACGACGTAAGACGGTCGTTGCCGTCGACACCGGGGGATCGGTGTGGATGCGCCCGCGCGACGTCGCCCGACTGGCGTCACACGCGGCATCCTGCGTGCCTGGCGTCGAGGTGCTGAACTCGGCGGCCACCCGCCGCAAAGTCACCATGTATGTCGGAATCACCGGTATCGAGTCCGAGACCGCAGCGAAGGGCGCGATCGCCGCCGCCGTGGGCAGCGCGACCGAAATTCTCATCCCCGCACCGCGAATCGTCGTGCGCGTCGGAACGAGCGGG
>Ga0265327_10000937_pt1 | contig 42744 bp, 38 predicted proteins | sample 41621metaG_FD_202089 | JGI IMG/M metagenome (GOLD analysis project Ga0265327, IMG submission 202089) | Rhizosphere microbial communities from Carex aquatilis grown in University of Washington, Seatle, WA, United States - 4-16-21 metaG | ecosystem: Host-associated > Plants > Roots > Rhizosphere... | reverse complement strand
CTACCCCGAATTTTTGAGCCGTTCTTCACCACCAAGGACGTGGGCAAAGGCACCGGCCTGGGTCTGGCCACCGTCTTTGGCATCGTGCAACAACACCAGGGCTGGGTGAACGTCTATAGCGAAGTACACCACGGAACCACCTTCCGGGTTTATCTCCCGCGGCTGGCCGCCAATGCCAGCCCCAAGACCGCGCACCCGGCATTTACCGCCATGCGCGGAGGCCATGAAACGATTTTGCTAGTGGAAGATGACCAGTCGCTGCGCGCCTCCATCCGCAAAGCGCTTTCCCAACTCGGTTATCACATCCTTGAGGCGTCCACCGGTGTGAAAGGCTTGGAAGTCTGGAAAGAAAACCGTGACGCCATCGATTTATTGCTCACGGATTTGGTGATGCCAGACCGGATGACCGGCAGGGACCTGGCGCAATGTATTCTCCAGGAAAATCCCAAGCTAAAGATCATCTACATGAGCGGTTACAGCGCCGAGGTCGTGGACAAGGAATTTCCCTTAAACGAGGGCGTCAATTTTCTTACGAAGCCATTCCAAGCCATCCACCTGGTCGAAACCATCCGCAAAGTTTTGGATGCCAGCCCGTAACGCCCGATTCACGGATGCCGCTCACCGATTACCACTATACAGGCGCACATGGAGTGACATGCCCTCCCCAAACCCTCCTCGGGCGAGATCTAATTTGAGTCAACTCGTGGCCTCCGGATTGGCGTGGTTCGTGCGTGCTATCAGGCGCGAATCGGTTATCCTAAGCCACATGTCATTCAGCGTTCTTGGCCTTGATGCCAAAATCTTGCGGGCGGTCACGGAGGCGGGTTACACCGAGCCGACGCCCATTCAAACCGCCGCCATTCCGCCCATTATCGCAGGGCACGACCTCATCGGCATCGCGCAAACAGGCACGGGCAAGACAGCGGCGTTCACGCTGCCCATCCTCACCAAACTCGCGGCGCAACCGGGGCCGCGGCGCGGCACAAAGGTTTTGGTCATTGCGCCGACGCGCGAGCTCGTGGTGCAAATCGAGGAAAACGTAAGGGCTTATGCGAAACATCTGTCGCTGACAATGACCACGGTGTTTGGCGGCGTGGGTGAACAGCCGCAAATTCGCGCCTTGCGCGCGGGCACAGACATCGTGATTGCGTGCCCGGGACGGTTGCTGGATTTGATGCGCCAGCGTGCGGCAGATTTTTCGCAACTCAAATTCTTGGTGCTCGACGAGGCTGACCGGATGCTGGACATGGGTTTCTTGCCGGACATCCGGCGCATTGTGCAGCAATTGCCAAAGCAACGACAGACGCTGATGTTTTCCGCGACGCTCTCGAAGGAGATCGAGGTGCTGACGCATGAATTTCAACGCTCGCCGAAACTGGTGCAAATCGGCCGCCGCTCAAACCCGGCCGAGACGGTGACGCAGCTCATCTATGAAGTGCCCAAACATTTGAAGACATCCCTGCTGCTGCATTTGCTTCAGGAACCCCAGATGGACATGGTACTGGTGTTTTCGCGCATGAAGCACGGCGCCGACCGGATTGCCCGGCAACTGGAACAGCGCGGCGTGCGCACGGCGACGCTGCACTCAAACCGTTCGCAGAACCAGCGGTTGCGCGCGTTGAAGGACTTTAAGTCCGGCGCGGTGCGCGTGCTGGTGGCCACTGACATTGCGGCGCGCGGCATTGACGTGGATGGCATCTCGCATGTGGTGAACTACGATTTCCCCATGCACCCGGAGGATTACGTGCATCGCATTGGCCGGACAGGCCGCGCGCATGCGGTGGGCGAAGCCATCAGCTTCGTGACCTCGGAGGACCACGGCGAGTTGCGCTCGCTGGAGCGGTTCATTGGCCGCGGAATCGTTCGGAAAAAGGCGGAGGGATTTAATTACTCGCAGGCTGCCCCGGCATTTAATCCGGCGGAAAGCGAGCGTCGTTTTCCGCGCGGGCAGAACCAGAACCGCCCGCAGCGTTCGGGTCAATCGCAACAGCCACAGCACCCGCAATCCGAGGGTGGACGGCCGCGTGCCCCGCGATCAGGCGGGCGGCACTGGCGGCGCTGAACGTTTTGCCGGCGAATTGGGTGTGAGCAGGACGGCGCCTTTGAGCAGCCGGCAGAAGTCCTTTTTGCTGGTGTGCTGATGTTTGCCGTCCTTGAACCTAAGGTCAGGGGCGGATTTATAGCCCACTTCCAAACGTTCGAGGTGCGTGATGCGGACGTATTCTTCGCCGCATTTCCAAATCTGGCCTTGCTGGAGTCGCATTGTCAGACTGTGGCGGAGGTCAGGTCCAAGCCGCAAGGATTTTCTCCGCCTGCACGATTTGTTCGGGCGAGCCGGTGAAATTGCACTGATATTTTCCCGCCCGGCGCGAGATGTGGACCCGGATGGTGTCCAAACCAGTGGTCTTCATGCGCAAGTGGAGTTGGCGGTAAACTTCCTTGATGCCGTGTAATCTGAGGCTGTTGGTCATGTTGGAGCTTCAGTGCACGGCAGCCACATAGCAATGTTATTCCCGGTTTATTTCGGGAGCTGGGGGCAGGCAAGGCACTCGTACAAATGGGGCTGAACACGAATAAACAGATAAGGGGCTGCTGTTTAGAGTGGTTTAAAAAATTGTGTAGCCATTCGGAGCCGGGAGTTTTGGTTTTTGGCGACGATTTGGCGAAGGAGCATGTCCGCAGTGACCTGCGACTGAGCCGAAACAAAGCCAAAAATCAAAAGAACCGGCTACCGATTCCATCTGGCCGGATGGCTACAGTATTTTTTAATCCGCTCTAACTCAGGTCCACGGGGTCGATGTCCACGGCGAGAGTCACATCATCGGGCAACGTGAGCGTGGTGGTGATTTGCGCCAGCAGATGGCTCAGGCGGCTCATGGCGCGGGTGCGCAGCATGATATGGTACCGGTACAAGTTTTCCGCGCGCACCAGCGGCGCAGGCGCGGGCCCGGCCAAGGTCAAATCTGTCACGGCGCGCGCGGCATCGGCTGTGTGCTCGTCGGCGCTGGCCTTGGACTTCACCATTTTGGCTGCCGCCTCGATTTCCCGGGCGACGTGCTCGGCGGAAAATTTCACTTTATCTTCGTTGCGGCCTTTTAAGGTCAACAACGCCACGCGGCTGGTGGGCGGATATTTCAATTGTTCGCGGAATTCGAGTTCCTGTTCGTAAAAACCCACGAAGTCGTGCCGTCGCGCGAACTGGATGGCTGGGTGAAACGGCGTGAACGCCTGTACAAATACTTCGCCCTCGATGTCGCCGCGCCCGGCGCGCCCGGCCACCTGTGTGAGCAGTTGAAACGTGCGTTCGCCCGCGCGAAAATCCGGCTGATGCAGGGCCATGTCGGCGTAAATGATACCCACCAGCGTCACGTTGGGAAAATGCAGGCCCTTGGCAATCATCTGGGTGCCGATGAGGATATCAATGCGGCCCGCGCGGAATTCACCGAGCACCTTCCGATAATCCTCCTTCCGTTTCATGACGTCCGCATCCATGCGGCGGACGCGTGCCTGCGGAAATAATTTTCCGAGGATGTCCTCCACTTTTTGCGTGCCCAAACCCGAGTAACGGATGCCGGGATTTTTGCAACTTTCGTTCGGGCAGGCCGTCGGCACGCGCTCGCTGTAACCGCAAATGTGGCAGCGCAACATTTGTTCCGGCCGGTGATACGTCAGCGCCAGCGAACAATTCGGGCAGCCGCAGATGTGCCCGCATTTTTCACAGACGAGCGACGAGGAATAACCGCGCCGGTTGAGGAACAAGATGGTTTGCTCCTTGCGCTCCAGCCGTTGCGTGATGGCTTCCTTCAACTGCGGCGAAAAGACCGGCGGCCCTTTGCCGTCGCGCCGGGTCTGCCGCATGTCCACGACCCGCACGCGCGGCATTTTTTGGTCGTCCACACGCTGGGTAAGTTCGAGCAGGCTGAACTTTCCGCGCCGGCAATTGTAATAACTTTCAAGCGATGGCGTGGCCGAGCCGAGCACGACCACGGCTTTTTCCATTTGGCCGCGCATGACGGCCACATCACGCGCATGGTAGCGCGGCGATTCCTCCTGCTTGTACGTGTGCTCGTGTTCCTCGTCCACGATGATGAGGCCGAGCGGCTCGACCGGCGCGAAAATGGCCGAACGCGCCCCGATCACAATTCGCGCGCGGCCCTGGCGAATCTTGTGCCATTCATCGTGGCGCTCGCCCGCGCTCAAGTGCGAATGCAAGACCGCCACAAGCGTCTGCAATTTTCCCGAGCTAAACCGCGCCTTGAAGCGTTCGACGGTCTGGGGTGTCAGCGAAATTTCCGGCACCAGCACAATCGCGCCTTTGCCTTGTTCGAGGGCATGGGCGATGGCTTGCAAATAGATTTCCGTCTTGCCGCTGCCAGTCACGCCGTAAAGCAGGAAGGTCTGGGCGGCACCGGGTGGATTGGAACTTGCAACAGCGCCTGGCGCGGCGGGATTCGTTGCGGGCGGAGCGCCCGCCTGGCCCGGTGCATCCATGGCCCGGACGATTTGTTCCAGCGCCTTGGCTTGCTCGGGATTGAGCACCAGCGGTTGCGAGGGGAGGATGTTTTCGTGGGCGTACGGGTCGCGCTCGGAAATTTCGGTGGTGATGTCCAGCAGTCCCAGGTCTTCCAGCTTGCGGACGGTGGCCGGCGTGGTTTCCGCCAGTTCCAGCAATTCCGCCAGCAACAATTCGCGGCGTTCCTCAACGATATTCCAGACCTCCTGTTGCCGCTTGGTCAGCTTGGGGAGTTCACCGTGAACGGGCAACACGCGCACGAACAGGCGCTCGCGCCAGCCGGCATCTTCGTTGCGAACCGCTTCGGGCAGCACGGACTTGAGGGCGGTTTCCGGCGCGCAGCAGTAATATTCACCAATCCAGCGGGCCAGCTTTAACACCTTGGGCGTAACAAGTGTTTGCACGCCGATGATTTTGATAATGGGCTTGAGATTGATCTGGCCGGATTCCTCCGCCACGGCAGTGACCACGCCAAGAATTTTGCGCGGGCCGAACGGCACCTGTACGCGGCTGCCCACATCCACCTTGCCGGCCAGTTCCGGCGGGATGGCGTAGTCGAATTCACGCCGCAACGCGATTTCAAGGCTGACACGGGCAATCATGCGGTTGGCTCAGTCGCGCGTGATGGAGCGCATCACGGTTTCCAATTGCTGGCGCAGCACCTCGCGCTCGGCATCCGTGGCTTCGCGCGGGACAATCACCGGCTTTTCCACGACAAATTCGCAGCGCGCGAACGGCAGCGGAATTTGAAATCGGTCCCAGCTTTTGACCCGGATTTTCCAGTTCAGATGAAAGGACACCGGCAGAATGGGCAGGCCCGTCAATTGGGCGAGCGAGGCGGCGCCATCCTGCACCACATAACAGGGTCCACGCGGTCCGTCCGGGGTAATGGCCAGGTCATAACCGCGTTCCGCCCAAGTGGTGAGCTCGAGCATGGCCTGCGCGCCGCGCCGGCTCGATGACCCGCGCACCGGCTGCACGCCGAATAATTCGAGGATGCCCGAAAGAAAACCGCCATCGCGACTGGCACTGACCAAGCCAGCCATTCCCGGAGTTTGGATATGCTTTTGGGCGTACAACCGGTAACCCATTAAGGCCAGCGCCAGGCGATTGTGCCACACGCAATAAATGGCCTGGCCGCCGGCCGGGCCCTTGAAAAATCCGGAGCGGTCGTCAAACCGGTAACGCAACGTCAAGGCAACGCCGCGAATAACCGCAAAAATCACCCAGGCCCCCAGCCGCTGATGCCATTTGGGCTTGTGCGGAATGACGACGCCGGATTTCGGTTTTGGACGTTTCGCCTCGGGCATTTTTGAAGGTGTGGCGGCCATCTCAACTTTTTTTCAGGCACGCGCGCACGAGTTGTTCCACTGTGGCGGCAGACCCGAGCATGGCCTGTGCGGCGCGCACGGCGTCGTATGCCTCGGGTTGCTTGAAGCCCAGCGCCATGAGCGCGAGGGTGGCGTCGTTGGTTTTTTGGTCGTCCGGCGTGAGGGCGTGTTTGGCGCTGGCGGCTTCGAGCGCGCCGGCGGCACCGATTTTATCGCGCAATTCCACGACGATGCGTTCGGCGGTTTTTTTGCCGACGCCGGAAATTTGGGACAACGATTTTACGTCGCCATTGGCCACGGCTCCACGGAAAGCCAGCACGTTCATGCCGCTGAGAATGTTGAGCGCCGTCTTGGGGCCGATGCCGCTGACGCTGTTAATGAGCAGGCGGAAGAGGTCGCGTTCCGGCGCGGTCATGAAACCGTAAAGCGTATGCGCATCTTCCCGCACAATCAATTGGGTGAGCAATTTCACGGGCTGGCCGGGCGGCGGCAATTTGTCAAACGACGACAAGGGGATGAGCGCCTCGTAGCCGACGCCGTTGACGTCGACCACCACTTGCGTGGGCAGGGAGTCGACCAGTTTGCCGTTGAGAAAGGTGATCATGTCTGGGTTTAATCCTTCAAATTTTCTTGGGCGGGCGCAGGCTGAAACGGCTCTGTTCCTGGGCATGGGCCAAGGCCAGGGCCAGCGCATCGGCGGCATCGGGCGCGGGCAGTTCGGCCAGTTTGAGCATGCGTTGCACCATTTTGGCCACGGCAATTTTCTGGGCGCCGCCGTAGCCCACGATGGCTTGTTTGACTTTGCGCGTGGCGAGTTCGTAAATCTCCACGCCGCTTTCGCCCACGGCCGCCATGGCCGCACCGCGCGCCTCCCCCATGATGATGGCCGTTTTCAAATTCTGGGCAAAGAACAGGCCTTCCACCACGCAAACCTGCGGGCCATGTTCCAGCAACAGGTCGCGCAACGTCTGCGAAATCCTGGCCAGGCAACGCGAACGTTCCCAGTCTTTCGGACAAGCGATGGTGCCTTGTGCCAGTGTGACCGGATGCGGCCCGCCGGTGCGAATGATGCCGTAGCCAGTGCCGCGCAGCGAGGGGTCAATGCCCAGAATGGTTTCCGGGGCACGGCGCGCATGCCGGGCAACCGGTGCGGCTGCTGCCCTGGCGTTGCCCGTGGGGCGGCCGTTCAAGCGTGCCTTCATCTGCTCGAACTGTTGGATGGAAATGCCCATCCGAAAATGTTGCCAGTGCAGGGCATACTGCAAAAGCAAAAACGCCGCGACGTTGTCGCCGCGGCGCTTGTGTAAAAAATCTGCTCAGTGGTTTTGATTCTGGTTCTGTTTATTCGAACCGTTGTTGTTATTATTGTTGTTCGCGTTATTGGAGCCGTTGCCTGAAGTATGCACCTGGCCTTGTCCTTGCGACGAACCTTGAGAACCACCGCCGATGTTATGCGAACCGGCTTCGGAGTTGTATTGGTGACCAGCATCGTGCGACTCCGTCAAGGGCGGGACAGATTGATGCTGTTGCAATTGGGTGCCGCCATGCAGGTTGGCACTGTTATCCAGTGCCGAGCCGGGATTACGGTTTTGCTGCCAGGTGTTCTGGGAGTTTTGCGAATTCTGGGTGATCACATGGTTCGGCGTGGTGGTCGTGCTGCTGTTATTGTTGTTGAATGGGTGCGTCTGCTGGGATGGTTGCGTTTGTTGAAACTGCTGCTGTTGATGCACCGTGGTCTGCGCCTGGCCGTTGTTGACGCCGGTTTGCGAATGGAACGATTCCACGTGACTGCCACCGGTCTGCGATCCTTGTGAGGTCTGGCCGAAATTGTTCGCGTGAACCGTGGTGTCATGATTGTTGTTATTCACGCCGGATTGTTCCAGCCCGTGGTGAAGCTGGCTGTTGTTGCCGGCATTATTATTGCCGGGGTTGAAATTATGGTTGCCGGGATTGTTGCCGGGGTTGAAATTGTGGTTGCCCGGATTGTTGCCCGTGCTGGTGTGTTGCAAGGTCTGCTGATAACCCTCGCCGCGCCAGCCCTGGCGGCCGGCATTGGCCAGCGTGCTCACGTGTACCGGTTCAATCGTGCGGTGCGTGACACTGGTGATGTGTTCCACGCCAATGCCACGGTTGACAATGGTTTTGCTGTGGACATCAAAGTTATTGATCACCGTGGTTTGATGGTAAACCTGGACTACGCGGGTTTGCGGCACATAGAAGGAGCGCGGATGGCGGTCGCAAAAATGTTCCGGCGAAATAAACGTGAAGAAGCCGGCATCGATGCCGAAATCGAAGTCCACTCCCACCCGTGAGCCGCGGTAAAGGAAACCAACACCCGGTGTGTAAACGGCAAACGGTGGCAACGGCGCCCAGCCGCAGTAGTCGCCACCGGAACGCCACGTCACCCACGATGGAGCCCAGACGGTGTCCGGATACCAGCACCAACCAAAGCGCGGGTTATGGAACCAGCGCCCGTAATGGAAGGTCACGCCCCATGAATAATCCGAATCCCAATACCAGCCGTAATCGGTGTAAACCCAGTGACCGCTGTCACAATAAGGACGCCAACTGGTATCGTAAATGACCGCTGTCGGCCGCCAGCAACGGCCATAACCTTCGACATCCACCCACGAGCCATAAGGCGTCAGGCTGTCATTGAGGTAGTTCACCGTGACTTCTTGCGGGGGCGGAGCCATCTGGGTGGTGTCTGGCGGCGGCGCGGCTGGCGCATAGGTTACCGGGGCAGCCGGTGCGGGAGCAGGCGGCGTCACGTTGGCGGCGTACAAAATTTTATCGCGCTGCATCATGGCATTGATGAGTTCGCTCGATACCCCCATGTCTTTCAGATAAATAATATTGTCCGCGTCCAAGTTGAACGGGCTTTGCGCATTGGCGATGTAGGTTTGGAGCGTGGTGGGATCGACGCCCGCTTGGACCATCTTGACCACGTCCGATAAGGGTGTGCCGGGTACGATGTTGGCCGGCAGACCGTTGTCGACCGCAGCCGGAGCTGGCTGGGCTTGCAACCGGCCAACCTGACCGGCAGCAGCCATGGCTGCCACGGTCAAGGCGATAAAAGTTTTGGTGTGAAAGTAAGACTTCATAAGGTTTTCGTTATTATAATATACGGCTATATACAAAAAATCTAACAATCAATTGACCCCGAAGTTGTCCGGGTGTTCACGCTTTCGGTGGATGTTGTTGTAAATGAACATATTATTTTATTGTGGAGGTGGCTCTACTCTGGCCTTGATAAAACGAGGCAAAATTCAATGAAAAATCGGGAATAAATCGTCAAGTCCCTGTCATTGAGACCTTAGTGGAGCCGTATGCCAACGGATACGTTTAGCCCGCCGGTTTGGGGTTTGGCTATTGGCGCTCGTACTCACCTTTGCCAAGACGCTTATACACCTGGAACCCGGCTTTTTTGGCGTCCGTGACTGACAAGGGCTTGAGTTTATGCGGCGTGGTGAAGGCCGAAATGAGTTTGCGGACCGGCTTTTTACAGGCCGGACATTTTTCCAGGGGCGGCGCGGACAGCGGACGGTTCAACGTGAACCGGCCCCCGCAGATTTTGCATTCACCAGCGCACAACTCATATTCGTAAAGCGGCATGGGATTAATTTACGGTGATTCAGTGTTTCTATCAAGCCAACGAGGAGCGTTTGACGCGGTCCAAATGCCAGGCCGAAAGTTGTGCGCGCGCGAGGGCAAGCTGTTCCGGCGTGCCATCGGAGGTGCGTTCCAGTTGGCTGATCATTTTCTCCGCCTTCAAAAAATTATGGCTGTACACGGCATAAATTTCGGCGAGCCGAAATTGCAATTCAAAGTCCCGGGGTTGCGCGGCGATTTGGGCTTCCATCTTCTCGATGGCGCTGCCAACACCGCCGCGTGCCAGTAATTCCTCCACGGTGGCCACTTCGGGCGGAGCCGGTGCTTCCGGCGACACTGGTTTCGGGCGGCACCATTCGGGCAGGGAGCGGCGCGCGAATTCAACATGGTTGGGGTCTGCATGCGACTGTTTTTCCAAGGCCCGCAGCATGTCATAAGCGCGTTCGGATTGCTTCAAGTCTTCCGCATAAAGCCGCATCAACATGATCGCCGTGGCGCCGTCGGCTGGCTTCTTTGCGAGCAACGACTTGAGCAACTTTTCAGCCTCGGTAAATTTGCCCTGCACACGCAAACGCACCGCCTCCAATTGCGGACTGGTTTGTCGACGCTCCTGTTTCACGCCGAGAAACTCAAGCGTGTGCGCCAGCGTGATGGCGTCCACCTCGCCGGACCGTTTGAGTTCCTCGCACAATTTGATGGCCTCCGCTTCTTTGCCGTGATGGATGAGATGCGCGATGGCGTCCTGATAACGCTGGGCTTTTTTAGGGTCCAGTTCACGACTGTCGTAATGCGCGGGATCAATCATGCGCAGAAAACCGTGCGTGAACAGTTCGGCAATCGAACTTCGCAGGAGCAGGGCAATGCCCACCGGGAAAATAATCAAGACAGGCATGCCGCCTATGCCGATGCCGGGCAACTGCGCGAGTCCAAGCATGCAGGCAAACAAAAACACCACGCCGAGGCAACGCAAGGTGCGGGTGAAATAATGGCTGCGTTTGCTCTCGCCGCCAGCCGTTTTGTCGAGGCCGGTGAGCCACCACGTCATGGCCCCAATGACCGCGAGGACTGCCAGGTTGAGGTAAAGAATCAAGCGCCTTGCTTCTTATTTCTTTAAAAATGCACTGAACAAATCAATGGGCAAGGGCAGGAACGTGGTGGTGTTGTGTTCGCTGGCCATTTCCCTCATGGTTTGAAGGTAGCGCAATTGCAGCGCGATGGGCTCCTTGGCAATCATGCTGGCGGCCTGCACCATTTTTTCCGCCGCTTCAAATTCGCCCTGCGCATTGACCACCTTGGCGCGGCGTTCGCGTTCGGCTTCCGCCTGCTTGGCCATTGCACGCTTCATGCTGTCCGGCAAGGACACATCCTTGATTTCCACGGCAGTCACCTTGACGCCCCACGGCTCCGTCTGGCGGTCGATGATTTCCTGCAATTTGAGATTGATGGCATCGCGCTGCGACAGTAAATCATCCAATGACGCCTGGCCGAGCACGCTGCGCAGCGTGGTTTGCGCGATGAGCGAGGTCGCTTTCCAGAAGTTCTCCACCTTCACCACGGCATCGGTGGGATTGACCACCCGGAAATACACCACGGCATCCACGGTCGCCGGCACGTTGTCCTTGGTCATGATTTCCTGCTTGGCCACGTCAATCGTCACCACGCGTAAATCCATCTTGACCATTTTATCCACCATGGGAATCAGGATAATCATGCCTGGCCCCTTGGCGTCGATGAGATTGCCCAACCGGAAAATCACGCCGCGTTCATATTCACGCAAAATGCGGATGGCCTGCGGCAGAATGAATATCGCCAGAATGACAACTACAATGCCTGCCGATCCAAGCCCCATTTTCTTTGCGAAGTCGAGGAGTACATCCATAATATTTTACTGGTTAGTTTTTTGGTTTCACTTTTAAAGTCAGGCCGTTTATCCCGATGATTTCAATGAGCTGCCCGGTTTCCACGGGCAATTCGCTGACGGCGTTCCAGCTTTCCCCTTCAATGAACACTCTGCCGCCGCCGGAATCAATACGCGATTGCGCATTGGTTGTCCGGCCTATCATTGCCTGGCTGCCGGTCACCGCTGGTCTGAGTTGTGCGCTAATGCCCTTGCTCACCACAAAGATGAAGAATAGCGCGGTGATAATCGTGGCCGGCAAAATCCAGCGCAACGACAGATGATAGCCGGGGCCGGCGTGATTGAACAACATGAGTGCGCCGAGGAAAAAGGCCACGATGCCGCCGGTGGTCAACACACCGTGCGTGGGCGTAAACATGTCCGCAATGAACAATAATACCGCCAGCCCCAGCAACACCACGCCCGCAATGTTCACCGGCAAAATGGCGGACATATAAAGCACCAGCACCAGCGCAATCGCGCCCACCACGCCCGGCAGAATCGCGCCCGGACTGCTTAGCTCGCCGATGAAGCCATAGATGACCAGCAACATCAGGATGAACATGGTTTCCGGCCGCAGAAAGATTTGCGCGAGCTGCTCCCAACTGAGCATTGGAATTTCCACCACGGAAGCGCCGGCGGTATTGAGTTTTTTGCCATTCACTTCGCGTTCGGACAATTGTTTCAGCAAGTCGGGCACATCATTGGCAATCAGGTCAATGACGTTTTGGTCCAGCGCTTCTTCGCTGGTAATGGATGCGCTTTTGCGCACGGAATCCTCGGCCCAACTGGTGTTGCGATGACGTTTGTCGGCAATGGAGCGTGCAAACGAGGCCGTGTCGTTTTCAATCTTCTCCTTCATCGTGTCCTCGGTTTTTTCCACGTCGCCGCCCGCGCCAATTTCCACCGGATGCGCCGCGCCGATGCGCGTATGCGGGGCCATGGCGGCCACATCCGCAGCCATGGTGATGAACACCCCTGCGCTGCCGGCCCGCGCCGGGGCCGGGGAAACGTAAACGACAGTGGGCACCTTGGAATTGTAGAGCGCATGAACAATCTCCGACGCGGAATCCAGCAGGCCGCCCGGGGTGTCGAGCTGGATGACAAGGCATTCGTCATTTTGTTGAGCGGCAATATCCACCGCGCGGGAAACATAACTGGCGGTGGCCGGGCCGATGGCACCGTTAATTTTGACCAGCCCGACTTGCGCAGCGTGAAGCGATACGCTGAGAAGCAAACTCAAAACCACAAGGAGGCCAGAGTGTCTCATAAGAAATTTAACTCCAAATCAAACTTAACAGAAGAACCCATGGGCGCAAATGAATTTGCCATCATTTACATAGCCGGTAAATCCAGTGGGCAATTGGCGCTCACCCACGAAGCGAACATCGCTTTTGCCGATGTGGCCTGTCTTTTTTTCAATTTCGGGCGCGGTTCATTCCCGGCTATGCTCGAATCACGACAACCGGCGTACTCAGAGCGTGAACAAAGTAATGAACATGTATAAGGGCAACTTGGCGGAGCCTTTGAACTGGCAGAAGTCTATTAGCTGGCTCGTGCTGGCCGTGGCTTGTTTTCACGCAGCCTATACTTCAATCCATTTCCCTGCCGCCGGGCTGGCAATTTTTGGATATGCCATTGGGTTGACGCGACTGACTCAGCAATCAAGTGCGCGCCGCGCTTTTTATTGGGGGTTGGCGGCGGGTTTTCTGTGCTATGCGCCGCAATTGTGGTTCTTCTTCAAGATTTTTAGCGTGGCGGCGATTGTCCTGTGGCTGGTGCTGGCGTTTTGGACGGGCTTGTTCGGGGCAATTGTCTGTGGCGGTGTTCGTCGCTGGGGCATGGCCAAAGCCGTCTGGCTGATTCCTGTGGTCTGGACCGGTGTTGAATATTTTCGCAGCGAACTCTATTACCTGAGATTTTCATGGCTGAATGTGGGCTATGCAGTGCCGCAATTATTTAGCGGCATGGGCGGGCACGCGTTGGGCATGTATGGCGCGGGGTTTGTGGTGTTCACTGTGGCAGCGGCTTTTAATGTTGCGGTCATGGTTAGAAGGTTTTGGTGGAAATTAGCGCTGGTGAGTGTATTGATTGCCTGGCTCCTGGGCACCTTCTGTATTCGCACTACTTCAGTGGGAAATAGCGATTTTCCGCCCGCGTCGGTTTCCATTGTTGGCGTGCAACTCGAATTTCCACAAGCGGGCATCATCCCCAAAATGCTGGACCATGCGCTGGCGAAAAACACGAATGCGCAAATCTTTGTCCTCAGCGAATACACGTTGACCGGTCCCGTGCCGGACTCGCTAAAGAACTGGTGTCGCGAGCATGCGCGGTATCTGGTGATTGGCGGCGAAGACCCGGCGGGCACGAATAATTACTATGACACGGCATTTGTGGTGGGCACCAATGGGGACATCGTATTCAAACAGGGCAAGTGCGTGCCGATTCAATTTTTCCACGATGGCCTGCCGGCACCCGCGCAGAAAGTTTGGAACTCGCCCTGGGGCAAAATCGGTTTCTGCGTCTGCTACGACTTGAGCTACCCGTTCGTGACCGATGAACTGGTACGGCAAGGCGCGCAGTTGCTCATCGTGCCGACGATGGACGTGGAATATTGGAGCCGTCACCAGCATGAACTGCACACGCGCGTGGCCCCGGTGCGGGCGGAGGAGTATGGCATCCCCATTTTCCGGCTCGCCAGTTCGGGCATTTCACAGGCAGTGTCCGCCGATGGCAAAGTAGTAGCCACCGCGCCCATGCCGGGCACGGGCGCCACGTTGGCGGCCAACCTGACGCTGGCGAATCATCCTACGTTGCCGGTCGACCGGTATATCGCTCCGGTATGCACAGGCGCGACGGCGCTGGTTCTGGTGGTCTTGTTAATTCAATCGTGGCGCGGCAAATCTGGCCAACCTTCGTCAGATCCAACCAACTGAAGATATTTTCCCGTCACTTTTTGCTTTTGCCTGCGGGCATTTGCCGTTTCAATTCCCGGCTATGTCGCACGAATATGTCTTGAAGCCGTTCACGCCGGAGATCCGGCTGAACATTGACTATCCGCGCGAACTGAACGAGCAACAGTTGGCGGCCGTTACCGCGCCGCCGGGGCCGGCGCTGGTCATTGCCGGGGCGGGTTCGGGCAAAACGCGCACGTTGACGTATCGCGTGGCGTTTCTGCTGGAACAGGGCATTCCCGCCGACCGAATTCTGCTGCTGACGTTCACCAACAAGGCGGCAGGCGAGATGATGCGCCGGGTAAGCGATTTGTTGGGTCACGAATTGCACGCGCTCTGGGGCGGCACCTTTCACTCCATCGGCGCACGCATCCTCCGGCTGCATGCGGAAACGCTCGGCTACCAGCGCGATTTCACCATTCTAGACCGCGACGATGCCAAGGACTTGATCAAGGCCTGTGTGGCCGATGCGAAGATTGAAACGAAGGGCACGCATTTCCCCAAGCCGGATGTATTGAACGAAATCTTCTCGCTCGCAGGCAACACGCACCAGAGCGTGGAGCAATTGATGGAAGGCCAGTTCAGTTATTTTGCGCAGTTCACCGACAAGATTGCAGCGCTGGCTAAAAGTTACGTCAACCGCAAGCGTTCGACGAACGCGATGGATTTCGATGATCTGCTCGCGCTCTGGCTCAAGCTCATGCAGGACCACGCAGACGTGCGCGAGCATTATCAGCGCCGGTTCCAGTTCATCCTGGTGGACGAGTACCAAGACACGAACAAGTTGCAGGGCGATTTGATTGACGCGCTCGCGGCGCGGCATCACAACGTGATGGTGGTGGGCGATGACGCGCAAAGCATCTACGCCTGGCGCGGCGCAAATTTTGCCAACATCCTGAATTTCCCGAAGCGTTATCCGGGGGCGAAGGTATTCAAGATCGAGACGAATTACCGCAGCACGCCGGAGATTCTCAACGTGGCCAACGCAGCCATTGCCGCCAACGTCAACCAGTTTGCCAAGGAACTGGCCCCGGCGCGCAAATCCGGCCTCAAGCCGGTGCTGGTGCAATGTCACGATGCGCGGCAGCAGGCGGCATTCATCGTGCAGCGGGCAATGGAATTGCGCGATGAAGGCACGAGCCTGAACCAGATTGCGGTACTGTACCGCTCGCATTTTCATGCGCTGGAATTGCAATTGGAACTGACGCACCGGCAGATTCCGTTTTCCATCACCAGCGGCATCCGCTTCTTCGAACAGGCACATATCAAGGACGCCACGGCGTATCTGAAATTTGTGGCCAACCCGCGCGACGAAGTTTCCTTCAAGCGGCTGGTGCAATTGTTGCCGGGCATCGCCGCCAAGGGCGCGGACAAATTATGGCAAACGTTCAGCCTTGAATTTAACTCGACGCTAACCCGCGATCATGCCGAGGCCGAAAAGACCAGGGACAATCCGGCCAGCCGCGAACGCCGCATCAAGAACCCCATCGCCGTGGCGTTGCAGGATGCCGTGGTGGCCGTTCCGAAAAAGGCGGTGCTGGGCTGGGCGCAATTTACGGCCACGATTTCCCAACTGGAAGACGAAGCCGTGCGCAAAAGCGCGGCCAAGATGCTGCGGCTGGTGATGGACGCCGGTTACGACGATTATCTCAAAGAGACGTACGATAATTACGAGCGGCGATTGGATGAAATCCAGCAGTTGGCAGAATTTGCATTTCAATTTGGCAACGTCGAGGAATTCCTCACGCAGCTCGCGTTATTGACCAACGTGGAGGCTGAGGAAGATCCGCATGACGATACCGAGCGGCTGCGGCTTTCCACAATTCACCAGGCCAAGGGACTGGAGTTCGACGTCGTCTTCGTCATCATGCTCTGCGACGGTTTGTTTCCGTCGGGCCGTTCGACTGAAAGCGCCGATGGCGAGGAAGAAGAGCGGCGGTTGTTTTATGTGTCCATCACCCGCGCCAAGAACGAACTGTATCTGTGCTATCCGCTCATGCGCGCGGGGTTCGGCGCTTCGGGCGTGGACAGTTACCAGTCGCCGTCGCGGTTTCTGGCGGAGATACCGGAGCACTTGTTGAACCCGTGGAACCTGCGCTAGCAGCCTGTGAAAAACTCGCCCGGTGAGGACACTGGGCCTACAAAGTTCGTGTTTTACCGGGCAATCGTGTAGGCCGCGTGCCCTCACGCGGCGTTCCTTGGATATTTCAACATGCCAGGCGCGGACTAAAATTTGAAGCGGGCGCCGAGCGTCACCAAGTTGCGTTCAAACTCCCGCGTTTGCTCGTTGGCGAGATCGTCCACGGCATTGCGTCCCAGTTCCAAGGTGTAGGCCAGGTTGACCGTCAGATGAGGGTTGATGACGTAACTGCAGCCGGTGGAGACAACGTAATCCCAGTCATTGCGGTGGCAACTGGCCAGATTGGCGCTTGTATAATCGGAAGACAAAATTTTGCCGCCCAAATCAAAGCCCAGCTTTTGGGTGAATTGGCGGTGATAGCTTAGGTCGAAGGTGCTGTCATAATACGGCACCTTGCCCACGCTGGAAACCCATTGCCATTGTTTGTATTTAAAGGTGATGGAATCCTTGGGCGTAAGCGTGGCGGTTATCAGGGCTTCGCCATAATATTTCACGGGATGATGATCGTTGACCGGGGTGATATGCGTGGCGGTGTTGCCGGGATAATCCCGGAAATCGGGCCCGCCGAGAAATTTGACGTCCAGCCATTTCCATAGCTTGCCTTCCACACCGAACAATATGCGTTGGTAATCGCTCGACGCGCTGTACGGGCTGAAATCAAACTGTTGCTGATATTGGTGGCCGTAGCGATAGCCCACCGTAAAGGCCAGTTGCTTGGAAACCCGGTAACCAACATCTGCGCCGCCATTGACATCGTAACGGTCGGCGTAATTCTGGTACCCGGAAATATCGTAGAGTGCGGTCATCAGGTCGTAATAGGTGAACGCCGCCGTGGGGCGAACGAAGAATTGCTGCCAGTCATATTGGCAGGAGACCGTGGCTTTATCTTGAAGTTGCTCCCGACGCTCGCGCACGGAAGAGTTCATGTAAACATTAAACAACGCATCCGGATAAAACGGGCCGACGGAACTGCCGTTCACATAGCTGAATGTATTATCCGCAGAAACCGAAAAGTTGTCCCATTTGCCTTTAGCTGCCGCGATGACACGGTGGGCATCGTAGCTCTCGGAAGATTGCTCGTGGTAAATGACAAAATCAGGCGCATACGCCAGGGACAAAACCGACCAATTATCCTGCTGGCCAAGCAACGGTATAAAATTCACACCAATTTTGGGCGATACGGTGGTCACCCAGGACGCCTGGCCTTCCAAGGCGGCGACGCTGCCCGGCGGTATCACATAAGAGGCTGGAAGATATTTAGAGGCGACGCCGGAAACAAAAACGTTGTCGTCGTAAGTTTCGCTCAGGCCGAGGGATATATCACCAAGCCACGCTGGTTTTTGGGCAGGTGCTGGCACAATGGCGGTATCGGCACCGGCGCTGCGGGCGATAGCAGCCATAATTAACAAGGAACTGGCAAGGAATTTAACCGGGCCTAATCTTGAGCACTTCATTTTATTTTAATTGTTCAATGGTTTTCAGCGATTGCGGGCACTGGCACGCTATTTATCGTGCTAGTCCGCATGCTAAATCATCGACAAAGCAGCCGGCCATCAGTACGCAGATATTGCGAAATCCAAGTCAATTTTTGGCAAATCCACTGTGCCGGGGATTAATGAGATGAAGAAACGCCGCCGGAGGCAAAGCGCCTCGGTGAAGTGGTAAATATGCAGCAAGACCGCCGGAGAACCCGCTCAGGTCAGTTCAAGTTTTTGAATAATCAGCGAATGCCAGCCGGTGGCATAAGTTTCAAATCCGGGTGAGAAGGCATGGGCGATGAGCGTGGGTTCGCCGCGATATTGAACTACAAGGTGGCTTTTCTTGGTGTCGAACAAATCTGATTGTCGCGGCAAATCCAAAGTTTCACGACCAGTATGCCCGGCGGTATCCGCCAGCACCAGGCCTTTGGCATCCACAATGCAAACCCGGGTGCGGGCTTTTTCCGTTTCGCTAATCAGCGTGTTGCACACGATGGTTTGGCCGAGCGCTTCCCAGTTGAATACAATACCGATGACGCCAACGAGTTTCCCCTGCGCGTTGCCCTGTTCACGAACGCCACAGGAATAAACAAGGATGGGCTGGCTGCCGGCGAGCGTTGCGGATTGGTGAACATTTTGAAAACCGAATTGCGTGCCGTCATTGGTCTGGACGGCAGACTGAAACCATGCGGTATCTTTTTGGTTGCTGCCCTGGCATTGGTATTTGCCCTTGCGCCCGTTGGCAATGACGCGGCCAGACAAATCACACAGGACAATATCATAATAAACCGTGTAGGAATCCAAAATCACGCCGAGCCGCTGGCTGGCGTGTTCCCGCGCCTCAGGAGAACTTTTTGACAAGGCATCCACCACGCTGCTGTCCGTGGCCCACCAGCGGACGTCACAGGAACGCTCGTAAAGGTTGCGATCAATGACATCAATATTCATCATGGCTAGGTCTGAGAGCCGGGTGCCGCGAATGTCGCTGCCGAGGTTCGCAATCAACTTGTTCAGCGAGGTGATGTTGCCCTGGGTTTCGGTGGCGAGCGTCTTGGTAACTTCTGCGGTTTGACCGGAAAGGTTGACCATTTCCGTGGCCACCACGCCAAAGGCGTTGCCTACGGTGCCGGCGCGCGCGGCCTCGATTTGCGCGTTGAGCGAGAGGATTTTGGTTTGCAGGTTGATGCGTTCAATTTCCCGGACGGCTTGCCGGAAGTGGACCGCCACCGATTCCGCGAGACCGCCAATCTGCCGTAACCCGCCGGCCACATCTTGATTGCCGTGATTCGACTGGGTCGCCACGGCTGCCGGGGAACTGCCGTGGGGCTGCTCCACGGAAATCTCGTTTGGGACAACGCTAAATGGTTGCCCTTGCAATTGGCTGCTTAAATCAGCCGGCACAGGTAAATTCAATACGGCAGCTTGGCCCATAATTATTCCAGGAAATAAATCAAATCACGCCTCTACGATTTTGCCATCGGTAAAGTGTTGGAAAACTTTAGTGGAAAGTGATTTAGCATGGCTGCGCTGGACATGCTGGCGGACTTTGGCAAAACTGCCTTGCCGCCAATCAACGGCGAGCCAATATTAATCATGCCAGCAACCCGCCTCACCGCCACGCAATCGCGGGCCGTCATCTGCCTCGGGCTGGCGCTGGGTACGTTGCTCCTGTACTGGCCGTTGACGCATTATGATTTCACAAATGTGGACGACCCGCGGTTTGTCACAGAAAACAATCATGTGCGCGCCGGGCTGACTTGGGCGGGAGTGGTTTGGGCATTCCATAGCGTGTACACGGAAGCCTGGCAGCCGGTGACGTGGTTTTCGCACATGTTGGATTGTCAGTTGTACGGCCTGAACGCGGGACGCCACCATCTGACGAGTCTGTTAATCCACATGGCGAACACCGTGCTGTTATTTCTGTGGGTCTATCGTATCAGTAAAGCAACCTGGCGAAGCGCGCTGGTGGCGGCCTTGTTTGCGTGGCACCCGTTGCATGTGGAATCGGTGGCGTGGATTTGCGAGCGCAAGGATGTGCTATGCACTTTATTCTGGTTGCTCGCGTTGCATGCCTATACGGGATATGTCCGGCGGCCGGGCGTGGCCCGTTTCCTCCTGGTGGTGATTTTGTATGCGTTGGGGCTGATGTCCAAACCGATGGTGATAACGTTGCCGTGCGTTCTGTTGCTGCTGGATTTCTGGCCGTTCAACCGGTTTGGCTTGGAATGGAGCGGCTTTGACCCGCAACGCGGGGCCGCCGCCGCAACCGCCCAGGACTTCCGCGTTGTATTCAAAAAGGCCGGGTTATTGCTGGCGGAGAAAATGCCCTTTTTCGCACTGGGCCTGGGCATGACCATGGCCACGTTGTACGCGGAAAGAAGCGGCAGTTCTTTGGGAAGCCTGGGCGCATATCCCTTGTCAATCCGGGTTTCGAACGCCCTGGCAAGTTATCTGAGTTATCTCGAAAATACGTTTTGGCCGGTGAATCTGGCGTTCTTCTATCCGTATTCATTTCATATTCCCCTGTCCGCAGTATTAGGCGGAGCCTTGTTATTGCTGTTATGGATTGGTTGCTTTTTGGCACGAATCCGCCAGCAGCCTTATCTGTTGGTCGGCTGGCTTTGGTTCATCGGCACGTTGGTGCCAACCATTGGTTTGGTTCAATTCTGCATCCAAGCGCGGGCAGATCGTTATACGTACCTGCCCAGCATGGGGCTGTTCATCGTCTTGGTCTGGGGCGTAGCGGAGCTGTTCGAGCGCTGGCCCGCGCAGAAACGCTGGCGTCCGGTACTGGCCTGCGCGGCGCTGTTGGGATGCCTCGGTTTCAGTTCGGTCCAGATTCGTTACTGGGAAAACGCCTTGACCGTGTCGCGTCATGCGCTGGAAGTAACGGAAGATAATTATGTGGCCGACGAAAGCTTGGGCCGCGCCTTGGTGGCAATTCATCGCACGGACCTGGCCACCAATTTCTTCGCGGAAGCCGTGCGCATTTCGCCGGGCTGGCCACAGGGACAATTTAACCTGGGCATTGCACTTTCGGTAATGCATCAGACTAACGATTCCCTTCAGCACCTCGACACGGCGGTCAAACTGGTGCCCGGTGAAGCCATTGGGCACGAACGCTACGCTGAAACGCTGCTGAATTATGGCCGGAGCGAAGAGGCCATTCGGGAATTTCGTACGGTGTTACAATTGGACCCCGGGTTTCCGAAGGCCCAGCTTAACTTGGGTTTGGCGCTGGTGTCGGTGCATCGCGACGCAGAAGCCGTCCCCTGTTTTGCAGAGGCCGCGCGCCAGCAACCAAACGATGCCGAAGTTCGATTCGATTTGGGTTCTGCCCTGCTAAATGCTCACCAGCCCGATCAGGCCGCAGAACAATTTGCCGCAGAACTCAAGCTGACCCCCAACGAAACCAAGGCGCATTACGGTCTTGCCCAAGCCCTGCAACAAAGCGGCAAATTTGCGGAGGCCGTCGCGCAATACCGGGAAGCGCTGCGGTTGACGCCCGATTATCACGAAGCCGGGGTGGGATTGGACCAGATTCTTTCAGCCCATCCGGAGCTGAAATGATGGACACACCGCCCGCCTTTTGGAAGACTACGCGCCCGTGAAACAAGCTATTGTCACCCTCGACATGGAAGGCGTCCTGACGCCGGAAATCTGGATTGCCGTTGCCGAAAAAACGAAAATCCCGGAACTGCGCCGCACCACCCGTGACGAACCGGACTATGACAAGCTGATGAATTACCGCATCGGCATCCTGGACCAGCATGGCATCACGCTTTCCCAAATCCAGGAAGTCATCGGCATGCTTAAACCATTGCCCGGCGGCAAGGAATTTCTGGATGAGTTGCGCTCCCTGGTTCAGGTCATCATTTTGTCGGACACCTTCGAACAATTTGCGCAGCCCTTCATGCGACAGCTCAACTGGCCCACGCTGTTCTGCCATCGTCTCATCGTGGCCGATGACCGCATCACCGGCTATCAACTGCGCCAGCCCAACCAGAAGCAAAAATCCGTGGCGGCCTTGAAGTCGTTAAATTACCACGTCGTCTCCGCCGGCGATTCGTACAATGACACCGCCATGCTGGGCGAAGCCAACGTCGGCTTTCTGATTCATGCGCCGGAAAATGTGAAGAAAGAATTTCCACAGTTCAAAGCGGTGGAAAGCCACGCGGAGCTGTTAAAACTTATTAAAGGAGCGATGTAACCCTTTTGGCGTGAGTTAATATTTGCGGCGCTGGGTGACAAAAAAGTTGGCCAGCCACGTTGACGCCGCAATACAAACTGCAAATAGCCCCAATAAATTTGTGGCGCCATTCTCGACATTGGCAAAAAATTGTTCCAAGGCGGCCAGACCGATCAAGGCGATGAAGATGGTTATTCCTGCCATCGCATTGCGTGGCCAGCCAGCTTCACATTTGAAAACCGCAGAAACTGGCAGTAACAACAGTCCAAAGATTACCAGCATAATAAACCAGGGGCTGTTAAATCCGCGAAAGATACAACCAGCCAGTCCAATCAAGGCCAGTAAAAGGCAAAGCCCAAACCAATTGCTGGCAATCGTTTGTTCCCGTGAAAGCACCAGTCGGCCAAATTTATTCAGCCGTAACAGCAGGTTGAAAAACGGATAGGCCAGCCAAGTCATCAGGGCGAAGGCAATGTAGAGAATGCGCAAGGGTAGAATCCATGGTGCTAGGTCCGGATTTGATTGAGCAATGGCCGCCAAGATTCGATTGCCAAAATAGCCCCCCAGAATTATTGCCCATTGCCCTTTGCGGCTAAATTTCGCCATCCAAAGAAAATATTTTAGCATCAAGGCATAGATAATATTTTTGGCCTTGAGCGCCTCGATGATCCCCTGGCGCGCCCATTCATTCTGAGGGTCAAGCCGCAGTGCCTCCCTAAAATGTTCCGCAGCTTTCTTGGGATCACTGTGTTCGAGGCACGTCCAACCCTGGTTGGCATGAGTCAGGGAATTATCGGGATTCTTTGAAAGCGCCGCGTCAATTGTGCGGCCAGCTTCCGCTTTACGGCCAAGCTTGACCATGGCTATGGCCCGAAGGTTTGTGCAGCCAACGTGTTCAGGATTAAATTGCAAGCCTTGTTCGGCTGCGTTTAATGCGTCCTGCCAGCGGCGTTCATGCAAGTGAATATTGGCGAGCAAAGCATACTGATCCGGGTCCTCAGGGTCCAACCGGATGGCTTCATTGACGGCCGTTAATGCTTCTGAAAACCGGTTGCGGGCAAAATAAACGTGCGCGTGCGCAAAGTGCGCAAAGGGCAAATCCGGTGAAAGATGAATGGCCTGCTCGGTCTCCCTGATGGCGTCGGTATATTGTTCGCGTTGCTCCAGGCACAACCCCAACATGGCATGCGCATGGGCGTTGTCCGGTTCAACCGCCAAAACCTGGCGCAATTCGCCTTCAGCCAGATCATAGCGTGACTGCTGATAAAGCAACAATGCGCGTTCAAGGTTTACATTCATATTATTAGGAAAATCTTCCAGACATCCGCAAGTAATGACCTGTCTTTTTAAGCCGGCCCAATCCGATTACATTTTTAAATGTTTTAAGATATCGTCGTAGATGCCGCCTTGGTTGGAATAAAGTGCATAATTGCGCGCCGTTGCAAACCATTCTTTGGTGGTGGGTCTTAACGTGCCTGCGGCAGCCGCAAGGTCTTTGGTCGTCAAAGGCTTGGGAACACCGGTTTTCAATGCCTCCTGCAATTTGCCTTCAATGGCCACGTCCACCACGGCTTTCAAATCTGCCCCGGAAAAGTTCTCGGTTTTTTTACCAACGTGATCAAAATCAATTTCCTCCATGGGCTTGCCTTTGCATTGCAATCGCAAGACAGCTGCCCGCGCCGCCGCATCCGGTGGCGGCACAAACAGCACCCGGTCAAAGCGGCCTGGCCGGCGAAAGGCCGAGTCGAGATGCCATGGCGCATTAGTGGCGGCAAGAATCAACACACCTTCGTTGGACGTTTTGACCCCGTCCATTTCCGCCAGAAATTGATTGATCAACTGGCGTCCGGCGTGCTGGCGCATATCGGTGCGGCTGGCACCGAGGGCATCTACTTCGTCGAAAAATAATACGCAGGGTTTATTTTTCCGGGCTTGATCAAACAACGAATGCAAATTGCGTTCGCTGTTCCCGATCCACATGTCGAGCACGTCATTGATACCCACGGAAATAAAGGCCGCTTTGATTTCACCCGCCGTGGCGCGCGCGAGGTAAGTCTTCCCACAACCAGGCGGGCCATACATCAAAATGCCGCCACCAATCGGTTTGCCATAGGCTTGGTACAAATCCGCATGCGTCAATGGGTGAATGATTTTAAGGCGGATTTCCTCCTTCATTTTTTCCATGCCGCCCACATCATTAAAATTGATTTTGGGCCGTTCAATTTCTGTCTTAGGCGCGGTTTCTTCCTCCTCACCCCACGCCGCCCGAACTTTGCCCTCGACCACCTCGCTGTCAGCTTCCGTTGCCCCAATGCCAAGGCGCGCGGCAAACTCGGCATCGGCCAGCGAATGATCCAGTTCAACGGCATGCTTGTATTCGGATATTGCCTGCTCAATTTCGCCGGTACCGGCCAATATTTTGGCGTGCAGCAAGAATGCCCGCGGCGGTGCCTTGGGGTCTTTGATCAAATCTTCGAGCAGCACCAATGCATGACTGTGTTTGCCCTGTTGGAAAAACGCGCGGGCAAGACCCAGTTTCATGGGAACGCTATTGGGCGAATGCGACAGTCCTTCACGAAATTCTTTTTCAGCTTCTTCGCCATGCCCGTGATTCAATAATGTATCCGCCAGCAATAAACGTAGCGCTGCATTATTGGGCGAGGCACGCAAGGCCTCACGCAAAGCGTGTACGGCATCATCACCGGGCGAATTGGCATTACTCATAGTTCTTATATGAAAACCGGAACTGAAAACAAGGGCAAGCGAAGACCGTTAATTAAATAGAACAAGCACCTTAAAACTGATTAATCTTCCGCCTTAAACGCCCGGGAAATCAAATCGCGCACGGCCAGTTTGGGGTTTTTGCCCTCGTATAACATGGCGTAAACCTCGTCTACGATGGGAGTGGAAATGTTCTTTTGCCGGGCCAGCCGGTACGCCGAACGTGATGTCGGATAACCTTCCGCCAGTTTGGGGTGCGACGCCTGAATCGCCGCAATCGTTTCGCCACGGCCAATGCGTTCGCCGAGATCACGGTTACGGCTTTGCTTGGAGAAACAGGTAAGCATCAAATCGCCCAACCCGCTCAGCCCGGCGAAGGTCTCCGGCTGCGCACCACAGGCCACACCAAGCCGCCGGATTTCTGACAGCGCGCGCGTCACCAAGCCGGCCTTGGTATTGTCGCCATAGCCGAGGCCATCGCTCACGCCTGCGCCGATGGCGATGACGTTTTTCAACGCGCCACCGTACTCGGCCCCCAGCACATCGGTGCTGCGATATATGCGAAATTCGGGACGGTGAAAGAGCCCTTGAATTATTTTTGCCGTGGGTTCGCTATCGCAGGCACACACCACCGAAGTAGGAATGCCCAGCACCACTTCCTTGGCAAAGCTCGGGCCGGAAACAGCGGCAACGCGGTCTGCCGGGGCCAACTCGCGCAAAATCCGGCTCATGGTCTCGCCGGTTTCAAATTCAATCCCTTTCGTGGCGCTGACAAAAATTCCTGAATGCCCCTTCAGCTTCGTCGCCACCTCACGGAAAAATTGGGATGGCACCGCCAGCACCAGCACTTCGCTGTCGTTCACTGCCTTGGCAAAATCCGGTTCGGTCTTCCAGCCGGTTGGCAAGGCCAGGCCGGGCAGTAATTGTTCGCTGCGCCCTTGTTGTAATTGATTCAGCAGGGGCACGTTTCTGCCCCAAAGCGTCACGGCATGGCCGTTGTCATGCAAAACCTTGGCCAATGCCGCGCCCCATGCCCCCGTGCCTAATACACAGATTTTCATAAGCAAGTTGTTACGGAACGCTTCCCGACTTTTTGCCGAGCCGGTTTTCCGTGCCGGCCATGAGCCTTTGGATATTCGATTTATGTTTGTAAATCGCCAGCACGCCGAGGGCGGTGGTTACCACTGCAAGCAAGACATTGTGTGGTGGCATAATCCAAACCGCTGCTGGCAACGCAATCGCCGCCGTAATGGAACCCACCGAAATGTATCGTGTCAGTGCCACCGCCAGAATAAACACACCCAGTGCAATCAGCAGCGGCCACGGGGCAAGCGCAATGTAAACACCGGCGGTCGTCGCAATGCCTTTGCCGCCTTTAAACTTCAGCCAGCAGGTGTAATTGTGGCCCAGCACAGCGCAAACGGCGGCGAGAACTTTGAGCCGCATCTGGAGATCGTCGGCTAAATGTTGGAAATCGACATACAACCCGGACCAGTGAGGCGCCAGCCAGTTGTAAACCAAGGCAGGCAATAGGGCGCAGGCCACATAGCCCTTCAATGCGTCCATCAACAAAACGAAAATCCCCGCCGGCTTGCCGAGCACGCGCATGGCATTGGTTGCGCCAATGTTGCCGCTGCCCACGCTGCGAATATCAATGCCCTTGGCCTTGGCGGCAAGAAAGCCAAACGGTATCGAGCCCAATAAATAGGCCAAAACTCCCAAGATGATGTAGCACTGAACTGGCACGGCGAAAGTTTAAGATGCCCGCCGGAAAAGTCCAAAATTAAACCCGTGCTTTTTCACAACTCACCAACTCACAAAACGGTTTCGGCTTTTAGAGAACATGGTTTGCTGGCAAACTTCGCGCATGGCAAAAGTCAAAGTCGCCGTTCTCGGCACCGGTTCGCTCGGCCAGCATCATGCCCGCATTTATTCCGAACTCCACGCCGCCGGCCAGGTGGAACTCACCGGCATTTATGATGCCCACGCCGAAACCGCCCGTAAAATCGCCGAAAAGCATAAACTGAAAATCTTCGCCTCCATCGACGAGGCGGCCGCCGTCAGCGATGCGCTCAACATTGTCACGCCCACCACCACGCATTTCGACATCGCCAAATCGTTGCTCGCGCAGGGCAAACATGTGCTCGTGGAAAAACCCATGACCGATAATTCCGTGCAGGCGGCCGAGCTTTGCGCGCTGGCCCAGCAAAAGAATTGCGTCTTGCAGGTTGGGCACGTCGAACGTTTTAACCCCGTGTTCACCTTTCTCGAAAAGGTCGCCACGGAACCCAAATTCATTGAGTGCCACCGGCTCTCACCCTATCCGGCGCGTTCCACCGATATCGGGGTGGTGCTGGACCTCATGATTCATGACCTCGACATCGTGCTCGCGTTCGTTAAATCACCGGTGACCAGCGTGGATGCCGTGGGCATTCCCGTGTTGAGCCAGAGCGAGGACATCGCCAATGCCCGGTTGCGTTTTGCCAATGGTTGTGTGGCCAATCTCACCGTGAGCCGGGTGAGTCCCGAGCGCATGCGCAAGATCCGCGTGTTCAGCGGACCGAAAAATCCATGCTACATCTCGCTGGATTATCGCGTGCAGGAGGGATTCATTTTCCGCGTGGCGCGGGAAGGCGAAGAGGAAACGCCGTTCCTGAAGAAGCTGCTCGCGGCCAAGCTTGGCGTGGGCAAGGACTCCGCCATTGTCAGCGAGTTTGCCGGCAAAAAGATTGTGCGCGAACCGGTGCCGATTGCGAAGGACGAGCCGCTCAAACTGGAATTGCAAAGTTTCATTGCCTGCGTCCGTGAAAAGCAAGCGCCCGTGGTCAGCGGCGAATCGGCCAAGCGCGCCCTGGATTTGGCCTTTGAAATCACCCGGCAGATTCAGAATCAAAAAACTTAAGGCAGTACCGCCCCTTGCGTTGAGACTGAGGGAACCATCCAGTCATAAGTCGGACGGGTGGTACCGTTGCTGAGCAAAATGCCAGCCGGGTTAAAATACATGCCGGTAGAATCTTGCCGGCTGGAACATCGGATGCCGACAATGCCAAATTCACTTAGCGGTTTTAGTTCGCCGGGATCGCAAATTCCATTGCCGTTTTGATCCTGCCACAACGCCAGCCCGTGCAGTTCATCGCCGGACAAGATTCCGTCGCCATTATCATCAAGCGAGGAAAGGGCGTCGTATCCATCCTTCCAAAAAATCCAGAAGGTGACATTGCCAAACATTTGCAGGCCCGAAGTGATTTGGCCGGGCGTCTGGTCATTATAAACCAGCCACGCTGCTTTGGGCGTAATCCAGCCCCAAGATTTGGCCGTGCCGGTGCCATCCAGGTCAAAGGCAACCCCCGCATTGGAATTCACCAATTCGTTGAACGCCAGATTGTCAGCCAGCGGCACCAGAATGGGGGTGATGGCCCGCGACATTGTTTTAAGTTTCTCTGCCTTGGCCTTCAGATCGGCAATTTCCACGGCGTCCTTCCTGGCATCCAGGTCCTTGAGCAAATAGCCGATAATCTCTGCACTATAACAAACCCCGGGGCCAAGGTGTTCAGTTTTACCTTCCCTGGCCCAGGAAAGCTTTAGCGCAGCACGATAGGCATTAATTGCTTCGTCTCGACGCTGCGCTTGGTCAAGGCACCAGGCATAACCCAGGTGGATCGGCAGGATTAACCATTGATCATTTTTGTTCGTGCTGGCCAAAACCAGTTTGGTGGCGCGCCTGTAATAGGTGATTGCCTTGGCAAGATGTCCCAGTGCTGTTGCTTTGGTGGTGGCAGTTTCTGCCGGATAAACTTGGTGAGGAAGCCCATCGCTGCCCGACCAGCGGATTACTGACGTATGATCCCGCGTATCGATGTCCACCTCGGCCAGATTGGTGGCGTAGGCCATGGAGTGAACTCGCGCAAGTTCATAGAGAGTTTCGACGTTGTTGGTGTTGGCGGAATATTTTATCTCTAAATTTTTGAGCGCCCGGGAAATGGGAACGCGCTCCGTTTCCACACGCATGAATATGCCCCACGCACTAACCATGGAGAGAAGCAGCACCAAGAATGCCCAATTACATGCAGCCTTCATAAGCCAGTTGTAACCTTCGTATCAATTGATTGAAAGTCAAATACGCGTTGCCAATTTATTAGCCAATTAAACAACCTGAGTGCTAATGTTTCTTGCTTCTAATAATCTTAAGCGCGGCAAATACCTTTCGTTTCAGGCCAAAAAAGGGTTGGCATTGTGCAGTTTTCGTTGAATGGTATGGGCTATATGGATGTTCTGACCCTTTCGCGAATCCAGTTTGGCGCGACGATTGCCTTTCACTATATCTATCCGCCGCTGAGCATTGGCCTCGGTCTGTTGCTGGTGATCATGGAAGGACTTTGGCTGAAGACCGGCAACAATCTGTATCACCAGATGGCCCGGTTCTGGACGCGTGTGTTTGCCCTGACCTTTGCCATCGGCGTGGCCACGGGCATCGTGATGGAATTCGAGTTCGGCACCAACTGGGCCACGTATTCGCGGTTTGTGGGCGATGTTTTCGGCAGTGCGCTGGCGGCTGAGGGAATTTTCGCGTTCTTTTTGGAGTCCGGTTTTCTGGCCGTGTTGTTATTTGGCTGGGACAAGGTGGGCCGCAAAACGCATTTCTTCTCCACGTGCATGGTTTGTCTCGGCGCACATTTTAGCGCCGTGTGGATTGTGGTGGCCAATTCCTGGATGCAAACGCCCGCCGGTTATCACCTCGTGGGCGAAGGCCTGCACGCGCGCGCCGAGATCACGAATTTCTGGGAATTAGTCTTCAATCCCTCATCCATGGAACGTTTGTGTCATACCGTCTGCGGCGCATGGTGCGCGGGAGCGTTTTTCGTCGTGAGCGTGAGCGCGTGGTATTTGCTCAAAGGCAAGCACAAGGAATTTGCGCAGAAGTCGCTGAAGTTCGGCCTCGCGGTGGCGCTGGGCGCCTCGCTGTTGCAAGCCGTCACGGGACATATCAGTGCCAAGGGCGTGGGTAAAAATCAACCAGCCAAACTTGCCGCATTTGAGGGCTTGTACAACACCACTTCGAACGCACCGCTCGTGCTGGCCGGGTACGTGGATGAAAAGAACGAGCGCGTGGTAGGCCTGGCCGCCCCGGGCTTGTTGAGCTTTATGGTGTACAACAATTTTCATTCGCCGGTGACCGGACTCAATGAATTCAAGCCGGCGGATCGCCCGCCGGTGAGCGCCTCGTTTCTCTTTTTCCACGGCATGGTCGCCACCGGTTTCGCCATGATTGCCATCGCGGCGGCCGGCGTTTTTTATTTCCGCCACGGTTCGTTGCCCCGGCGGCGCTGGTTGTTATGGCTCCTGGTGTTTTCCGTGCTGCTGCCGCAAATCGCCAACCAGCTTGGCTGGTTCGCGGCGGAAGTAGGCCGGCAACCCTGGCTGGTCTACGGCCTCATGCGCACGCCCGAAGGTCTCTCCGCCGTGGTCAAGGCCAACACCGTGATCGCATCCCTGGTCCTGTTCACGTTCATTTACTTTTTGCTCTTTGCGGTTTTCATCTACCTGCTCAACGACAAAATCCAGCATGGGCCGCACGAGGACGATTTGATTCCCTCCGGTAAACTCGCGTTGCCCATTAAAAAATAAACTGTCATGCACTTTGATTTAAATTCCATCTGGTTCCTCTTGGTCGGGGTTCTGTTCACCGGTTACGCCGTGCTGGACGGCTTCGACCTTGGCATCGGCGCGCTCCATTTATTCACCAAAAAAGACGAGGAACGTCGTCTCATGATCAACTCCATCGGCCCGGTTTGGGACGGCAACGAAGTCTGGCTGGTCACGGGCGGCGGCGCGCTGTTCGCGGCCTTTCCCAATGTTTATGCGACGGTCTTCTCGGGTTTTTATCTCGCCTTGATGCTGTTGCTGGCGGCGTTGATTTTTCGCGGCGTGGCCATTGAATTCCGCAGCAAGCAACCCATGCGCTGGTGGCGGCAGATGTGGGACGTGAGTTTTTCTGTCGGCAGCATTTTATCGGCGCTGCTCATCGGCGTGGCGCTGGGCAACATCGCCTGGGGCGTGCCCGTGGATGACCGGGGCGAATTCGCCGGAACGTTTCTTGGCCTGCTCACGCCCTATCCGTTGCTCGTCGGCGTGACCACCCTTGCACTCTTCATGATGCACGGCGCGATTTATGGGGTGATGAAAACGGAAGGCGAGTTGCACGACAAACTGCGGGTTTGGACCATGCGCTGCATTATATTTTTTATCATTTGCGCCGTGACGCTGACCATGTCCACGTTGCTCTATGTGCCGCACATGGCCGGGCGCATGCGGGAAAATCCCTGGCTCTTCAGCGTGGCCCTCTTGAACATGCTGGCCATCGCCAACGTCCCGCGCGAATTCCATCACGGTCGCGACCGCATGGCGTTTTTATCCTCGTGCGGTGCCATCGTGACGTTGATGGCCTTGTTCGCGTTAAACATTTTTCCGTACCTGATCTACAGCCTGCCGCATCCGGAAAACAGCCTGACCATTTACAACGCCGCGTCATCATCCAAGACCCTTGGCATCATGCTCGTCATCGCGTGCATCGGTGTGCCGGCGGTCATTGCCTATACCGTGTGCATCTACTGGATCTTCCGGGGCAAAGTAAAACTGGACCGGGTGAGCTATTGAAACTGGGCACAGGCACCTCACGCATTTTTAATCGTCTGGCAGTCCGGCAGGGTTGACACGCCGCGCAGGTCAGATAATAGTGTCACGTTCTTGATTTAACATGAGCCGGCCCTACGAAGAAATCCTCGATGGCGCAACCCTCCCGCGCACTGCGCCGAGCGACCGCCATGAACAAATCTGCCGGCGTTTGCACAACGAAATGGCCATGGGCATCAATGGCCTGGCCACCGCCCAATTGCTCGCGCCGCGTACCAGGGTCCAGGTATCCCGCACCACCACACTCTGCCCCGACCTCGCGCTCCTCACGGCGGCCAGCGGCAAGCTTTTCCTCGCCGTCGAAATCATCAACCGAGATGACCATCGCTCCGATACCGTCACAAAAAAGGACATCTACGAGCAAATCCGGGTGCCGCGCTTGTGGATGGTGGACCCCCGCTATGACAACGTCGAAATCTACCACAGCTTCGAATTTGGGCTCAAATTGCAGGGCATATTGGCTGGCAGCGAGGTACTTTCAGACAAGCTAATTCCGCAATTCAAGGTGGTCATCTCCGAATTGTTCGCCGCCAGTTGAATAATTTTAATTGAATGTTACCATTAGGGTGCTGTCTAATATGTGTGTCCACTGAAGAACGACAGTCAACCTCAACAAATAGGATGCGTATGAAAAAACTGAAACTTATAATGGCCATGCTGGCGGGCTTGCTCTTTGCCAGTGCTACCACCGTGTTTGCAGCCGATGAAGTCACCATTACCGGCAACATGGTTTGCGGCAAGTGCACGTTGCATGAGACGGAAAGCTGCCAGAACGTGGTTCAAGTCACCCAGGACGGCAAAACCGTGAACTATTACCTCAAGCAAAACGACGTCAGCAAAGGCGCCCACTCGGCCGTTTGCCACGGCGACACCGAAAAAGTCACCGTAACCGGCACCGTCGAAGATAAAGACGGCAAGAAAATGATGACGCCGAGCAAGATTGAGCCGGTCAAGACCTGACCTGTTTGTATTTCAACGATCACGCCGCCGCTGCGATTCACCTCCAGCGGCGGTTTGCTTTTTAACCGGACCTTCCGCAGCACCCGGTGCGGGCGGCTTGGCTTCAAAGCCAAATAACCGCAAAAATTCCTCCTTTGGCGCGCGAATATCCACGCGCTTTTTCGTATAGGGATTCATGAACACCAGTTGCACGGCGCGCAAGCCCAGCGGCTGCTCCGGTTCCAGCCGGCCATATAAATCGTCGCCAATGATAGGCAACCCGCACTGCGCCAGGTGCACGCGAATCTGGTGTGTGCGCCCCGTCACCGGCTTGGCTTCCACCAGCGTAAATTGTCCGCGCGTCTCCAAAATTTTGAAATGCGTTTCCGCATCCTTGCCCTCCCGGAAATCCACTTTCATCCGGCCATACTGTTTGGGGTCGGGCGCCAGCTTGAACTGGCAGACCCACTCTCTTTCTCTCGGCTCGCCCGTCACTACGGCGAGATACGTTTTCTCCATGCGCCGTCCCTCGAACAAATCCGAGATCACCTCCACCGCGCCGTAACTTTTGGCAAAGAGCAAAATGCCGCTCGTGTCCGCATCCAGCCGGTGAACATACCGCAGAAATTTTAACCCGCGCGAACGCGCCCAAAAATCGCCCGCCGCAATCGACGAGGTAATCGCCGCCTGCAAGTTCCACGATGTCTTCTGCCACGAATGCGGCACCAACATCCACCCGCGCGGTTTATCAATGGCCAGCACCGAGCGATCCTCGTAGATAATTGGGATCGGCTTGCAGTCCGGCAATTCAATTGCATTAGGCTTGGCCATTGCCAGACTGTACGGAAATTGGCAGCCATCGGCAAAACATCTTACGTTTCTTTGCTCGACAACGCGTCGTCCCGTTAAAACCCCTTGTTTTAACGCTAATGGCAATTTATACCACCTATTGTGGTTATTAAATTGACAAACACCACCTGTTGCGCTATAAAATCCGCCCATGTGGTCCTCCAAATGCCTGTTTTCGCTGATTTTCATGGGTATTTTTGCCATGGCAACCCATGTTTTTGGCCAGACCAACGACCTGCCCCGAATCTCCGCTCTGGAAGCCTCCAACTATCTGAATCAACAGGTCATTGTGGTGGATAAAGTCGTGCAGGTGGCCATGCGCTCGAACATCTGGCTGCTGCATTTAAACCTGAAATATCCCAAGTCGCCCCTCAACGGCACCATTCGTAAGGGCTTCACCAACGACTTTCCCAACCTCAACGACTACCTCGGCCACCGCGTCGAAATTACCGGTCGCATCACGGATTATCGGGGACGCCTCGAAATACCCCTGACCTCCACCAACCAGATTCGAATTCTCAAAGACACCGAAACGAACGCCGCCGCCAAGCCCGCTGCGGTAGTGCCCCTCAAGCAAGCTCAAGCCCCTGAACCGACACATCCGACGGTTGCTGTCACCGCTGCGCCCCCCGCTGAAACACCTGTTTCACAGTCGCCAGCCAACGTAGACAATGCCGGTTCCAATCGCACCTTGGGCGGAATCCTGGCACTCCTCGCAGTCATCAGCATGCTCCTCGCCGTGGGAATTTTCCTGTATTGGCGGCGACAAACAAACATTGCCGTTGTGCCTCAGCCCACGAACCCCTTGGCGCTGGCTCCCCTCGAGACCGCCACGGATGCAGTCGCGGTTGAAGCCTGGAAACAACGCGCGCTTGCTGCCGAGGCCATGGCTGGCAAGCAAGGCGATTTGCTGCGCGAAAAAATGATTCCCGAGTTGACCGAATTCGCCAAGCAAAGCCTGGTGCAGGGACTTTACGCGCAGCGCAACGCCCTCATGGAAACGCAACGCAAGGCGCAGGAAGAACTCGCGCAACTGGAAGCCCGCCTGAACACGCTCCAGGCACCGCTCCATGAACGCATCCGCGCCTACGAAAAGCGCATTGCCGAACTTGAACGTGAAGTTGAAACCCAGGGCGAGGAAATGCGCGAACTCACCCGCGCCACCCTGACCTTGGTCCGCCGCAAGCTTGAAGACGAACGCGCCGCTGGCGGCCTGCAAGGCCGGTTTAATTAACCCGCTCCGTTAATTCCCGCAACCTTGGGCTGAATGCCATTTCCCCGTTGGGGTAAAACCCCAAAAGCAGGGCAACCGTTCCCTCAGGCATATTAAGGTTTGGATTAGCCACAGATGGGCACAGTCTGTATATCTAAATCAGATTTCAATAAACTAGCGAAAACCATTGATATTACAATGCAAATTCGCCTTAACTTGTCACTATTTTTGGTAACTTTCTGCTGCTTTCACTGACACTTTCACTGACACTTTCACTGACACTTGGGGGCTACTGATAAAAGTAGCCAAGAGCGCGGAGCGATGAAAAATTGCCTTGGCCGATGATTACATGGTCGAGCAATTCCATTTTCAAAAGCTGACCGGCGCGGATTAAATCGCGGGTCACTTTGATGTCTGCCTCTGACGGGGTGCTTTCCCCGCTTGGGTGATTATGCATGACAATTAACGCACTGGCGGCGGTCATAATCGCAAGGCGGAACACTTCGCGGGGATGAACTAAAATGGTGTCCATCGTGCCGATTGAAACGAGGTGATGGCCTTTGACGCGCTTGCGTGTGTTGAGTAGCAGCACGGCCAAACATTCACAATCCGGGTTAAAATGCGGATGGCTGGCGATGTGCAACCGCCAATAATCGGCGGCTTTGTCGGGCGTCTCGCAATGCTGCAAACTGTCCGGCGTCGGACACTCGCGCAAGGCGGTCACTTTGTATTCATAGGGGCTGGCGGCAAACTTAAACGGTTTCACCATCTTTTCAAATTCGGGAAAAATCGGCGTGGTATTCATGGCGATTTTCTCTTTCAAGCGGTTTGAACATCGGCGGCAAACTGGCTGCCATATTTGGCGCGGGGTTCGCCGGGGTGCGGCGCGTAGGGTGCAAATGCGCCGCAAGGGTGCTGCCAGACGCAGCGGCGTTGATTCCAATGGAAGCCCAAACAGTAAAGCGTGTTTGCGGCGGCGCGGTGGGTGGCCTGCGGAAAATCCAGCCAAATCCATTTGCCGACAATCTCGGCAAGCTCGTATTGGCTCGGCAATTCCCGTTTCAACAAAGCCAAAACCTTTTGCGTGGGTAATTCACGGTTGGCGTTGTGTTTAACCGCTACCCGCTCGGCGCGGTTTGATGATTGCTGGACGGCGTTTGCTGGTGTCGCTGCTTCAACATTAAATTTGTTTTTCATAAGCTTTTTTTTGATGTTCGCCGTCCGTGTCTCGCCGTATGCCGCTTGCTTCACCCCTGACGGAGACATTTTTTGAACTGACTCCGGTTTATTTGCGGCGTGCATGGGGCGTGACAGCGAAAGCTTCGGCGTTACCTGATAGCCGGGTCGCTGGCGTGACCCATGCCCTTCGTCGCCGGAAATAAAACGCCCCGCGAGAGCGGGAATTTAGAACCTTGAAAAAGATGGCGTAGCAGCAAGCGGCATACGGTGAGGCTTCGGCGGTGTCCCCCTTAAAAAACGCGCCATGTCAAAAACACTAACCAAAATCTTCTAGCCCCGCAGGGTCGCCGAAGGCTCAATTCCGGTCGGTTCTGACTTTTGGCAAGCGGGTGAAGCAAGGAAGCCGTGGCTTGCAGGGACGGGGGAAATCACATGGACATTTTTTGCTCTGGCGACGGCAAAGCCGATGCCCGGAAAACTGCGTGAATGTGCTTGGCAAATTCCGTGGAACGGCAAAAATCATGCACCGGGATGCTTACGGACTTTATGAAATCCATTGTAAGAAACTTTTGGGGTCTGGCCATTGTCGCCGGATTCATGACATTGGCGAATTTTGCTCGCGCCGATTATTTTACGTTTTGGGCGAATAATAATTTTGACCGCTCCGTTTACAGTTCGGATGACGGGACAAACATAGATGACAGCCTTAATCCGATTGAGATTGCCCACCTTCCGACCTATCAACAGATTCCTGATTGCGATTATGTCAACGCCTCCGGCCAGCGCGTCATTCCGAGCAAGCGGGATTTGCAGGATTTTACGCGGCTTTGGCTGGCGGGCGTGAATGAACTCGTCCACGCGCTGCCGACAAACAGCACGATTACATTGAGTTGGACGAGCGTGAATGGCGAACCGACGATTGATCTCTTTGCCGCCATTGATCCGGGAACTGGCTATCTAACAAACGAAACTGTGGCTGCGGCTCAAATTGATCCGGTTCAATGTCCCTACCTCGGCAGAATCAGCCCGACGCAAACCGTTCAATTCACAAAAGCCACATGGCGCACGAATCAATTTATCTGGTGCGGTGTCAAATATGGTAACGGCGGTTTGACAATGACGATTGCCGATGGCAACGGCAACACGCTGGCGACAACGACAGCGTGGATTCAAATTGTGGACATCAAGCAAATGTATGAGCGTTGGACGGTGGGCGATACGCCGAGTCGAGCACCATATACCAATGCAGTAATCGCGTCGGACGGCATCCTGGGGCCGAACGCGCCTTTTCAGTTCACGCCGCCGCAGGACACTAACACGCCTTATATTTTATTCGTGCATGGCTGGAATATGCGAACTGACGACAAGAATAATTTTTCTGAAACCGCATTCAAACGCCTTTACTGGCAGGGCTATCAGGGCAGATTCGGCTGTTTTCGCTGGCCGACGGGGAATGGGTTTGACAGCAAAATTAACGCACTCACCGATAGCCGCAACTACGACAACAGCGAATCCAACGCTTGGGCATCCGGGGTTGGATTGCTCAACAAATTAAAAGACCTCAATAGCCAATACCCCGGCCACGTTTATTTGTTGGCGCATAGCATGGGCAACGTGGTTGCCGGTGAAGCTTTGCGACTGGCAAACAGTCAAGTGGCAAACACCTACATTGCCATGCAGGGCGCGGTTCCGGCGCATTGCTATGACAACTCGACGGTAAATCGCAGCACATACAGCACCCCTGACCGTTATGCCCACTATTGGACAAACAGTTCTCCAAGCTATTTCAGTGCTTCGGCTGGCGCGGGAGCGTATGTGAATTTCTACAACACGAACGATTACGCCTTGGGCTGGTGGAATGTGGATCAAGGTCAAAAACCTGATAACGGAGTGCTTGGCTTTGGGATAAATTATCCGGGGTATTTTTACTCATCTTCCAGCGGTTTTTATAAAATTGCTGGCACTACCTATTATTTGGGATTTCCAACGAACACTTATGAAATTTTTTCCTATTGCGACCCCTCTTGGAGCTATGCGCTCGGAGCACAGGCGGGTGTAAATGGGGCGTTCAATAATCAGCAGATAAATCTACCTAGCGTATGGTTGACTGATCCGCTAACAACCGATCCCAACAATAAATTCAGCAAGCATTTTTGGCATAGCGCGGAATTTCGCAGCGATTATCCGTCGCAAGTGAACTTTTGGCGGACGATCCTTGGAGTAGATGGTTTCAATCTGAAATAATTTTATGAAAAACCAAAAATACTTCTGGCTTATGATGATTCTAGCGGTCGGCACCCTGTGGTTTTTATTTCACAAATCACAAGCCCCAACATCACAGCAGCAAAATTCACTGACAAATGCGGTTGCGGCTGTAAATTCGACAACCTCTATCCCTGTCAGCAATTCTATCCCCAACCAGCCGCCTGTTGCCACTGTTGTGACAAACATTTCAAGTGATGAGGCAGACGTTACCGCCAAATACAAGCAAAGTCTCATAGGTAAAGACGCGGCGGTGACTGAAATCATGATGCTAAAAAACAAGCAATCGCAGGATTTTTATGGAAAAGCCGTTGACCAGTATGGACAACCTATCGCTGGCGTAGATGTAACAGGCAACCTCATGCTCATTCAGGGTTGGGATAAGGATGAAAAAATAACGAGATATAAAACTCAATCAGACGAAAATGGCTTATTTCAATTTACTGGTCTGACTGGTTGGCAATTGGGTGTAACGGTGAACAAGGTAGGCTATTTGATGGGAAATGACGCAGAATCTTTCAAAACACCAGCCGGTGGAAAGACAAGTCCGAACGACAGAGCAATTATTACTATGTGGAAACTTCGTGGCCCCGAAACTCTAGTGGGCCAAAGCATAGACGCGAAAATTTCTCACGATGGCACTTCCGCGACTTTCGATATGGGAACCGGAAAAGAATCTCCATCTGGTGATTTGCGTGTAACCTTGTCTCGATTTCCTCTCGAAGTCCATCGCGGCAGGGACAGGTTTGATTGGGTGGTAAAAATTGAAATGTTGCATGGCGGGCTAATCGAAGAAAATGACCCGTATCCATATTGGGCACCAGAAACGGGCTATCAGCGGTCTTTTGAGTTCAACGTGAGTTCAAATAGCGTTCCGTGGCAATATAAACTTGAACAAAGTTTTTATATTAAAAATTCGCAAGGACAATACGGCAAAATGCAGTTTGGAATTTACAGTGCGTTGACACCATCGCGATTGCAAGTCGGCCTCACTATCAACCCCTCCGGCTCTCAAAATTTAGAACCCGCGTTTGAAAAATAATTGCTACTAGATCATGAAATGGCTTTTCGCAATAGCATTCGTAGTAGCAGGCTTGTCCATGTCCCGCTGTAACGGGGCTGATGATTACCAGTTTGAAGGCAGACCGATGAAGGCGTGGCTCGCCGATCTTGTTGGCGTTCCCGAGGCTCCCAACAAACCATTTCCAAGCGCAGCGACCCAAAAAAACGCACAAGAGGTTTTTTGCAGAATGGGTGGTCGCGAATTTAATTATCTGGCGGATATTCTCTACCCAACAACGAATGAGGGGCCAAGCTTTGCAGTTGTCGCGGCTTTTAAGATCGGTCATACAAACGCCGATGCAGCAATACCGAAATTGATTGGAATGTTTTCCGGTTATGCTGCCCCCGGTGCAGCAGCCTGTTTGGCAGGCATCGGCCCGGATGCCATCCCTTTTCTTTTGAAAGCACTCACCGATAAAGACGTTCAAGTTAGACGATATGCTATCATTGCCCTTGGAGAATTTGGCCCTTCCGCAAAACCAGCAATTCCCCTACTGCTTAAAAGATATAAAAAGGAGGAAACAGCAGTCCGCGCCAACATTCTGATTACTCTTGGCCAGATTGGGCAAGACCCAGGAAATGTTGTTCCTATCTTGGTTCAATGTCTGAAAAGCGATGAGCCTGTCATTCGAGGGAACAGCATTTTTGCTTTGGGAGAGTTTGGTGACAATGCAATGAATGCTGCTCCAGAACTTTTCAAACTTCTTCGCGACGATGATGCAAATGTGCGCAATAACGCGGCCACTGTCATCATGCGCTTGAATCTTACAGAAAGTTATATTCCAAATCTTGTGAGCAATGTGGTTAATCCCGACCCCGCTGTTCGCTCGCTTATCGCGCAAGCTTTGGGCAAACAGGAACACACGAATGAAGTTTTTGCGGCTCTTTTGAAATTAACAAATGACCCAGACCGTTACGTTCGTGAAAGTGCTGGTGTGACGCTAAATCAAATCGGCTACAAGCCGCCTGTTAATGTAAATAAATTAAGAGGGCTGAATCAGTAATTGGCATCTACAAGGAAAGTCCTTTCAAGCCGGGTTACGACCAGCCGTGGGAACGAGTTTTAACCACTGCCCGTTGAACTGGCCGGACGCCGTAGCGTTTCGTCCGCGATTTTGCCTCTAAATTAACCGACGCCTGCCCGGTCGTGGTCGAGCATTGCCAGTCCGCCACATTTGCGCGATTCTGCCTTGGCAACTCATTGAAATCCATGAAACTATCAGTCCGTTCAAGGCGTCCGTTTCGCGCCAAAAAAATGAACCAGAATTACGCATTCTGGTTCACGCCAAGAAACCTACGCCGGATTACCATTTTAGCAAGTTGATTTACAAAGATTATTTCCGCTTACGTCCACAGGCGTTTGGCCAGTTCCCGCTCCTCGTCGCCCGACACTTCCAAGTAAATGGCCGTGGTTTCCATGCGGGCATGGCCGAGCCATTTTTGAACGGTTGGCAGGGGGATTTTTTGCGCCAGACACGCCACGGCAAAGCCGTGGCGCAATCCCTTGGGCGAAGCCATGCCGCCCTTGATACCAGCGCTTGCCATGCAATCCTTCACCAGCCGGTAAGCCGTGGGGCGGGAGAAGTTCCAGACCCGTGCCGACGGTTCTGCGGGGTTTACTTGGCGCAGCAATTCCACCAGCGAATCAGGGATGGGAACGGCGCGGAAATGGCCGGTCTTGCGCCGTTTCAGGGTTTCAAACACCACGACCCGGTTAGCCAGGTCGAGGCGTTCCGCCGTCACGTTCAACGCCTCTGAAATACGGCAACCCGTGTTAAAGAGTGTCAGGCAGAAGGCCCGGCGCAGGGCGTCCGGCTCTTTTCCAGCCGTCCGCAGGAAGGCGCGGCGTTCGGTGCCGTTCAAATACTTGCGATTGCCCTGCCGGTCAAACATGGATACCCCCAAAAATTCTGCTGGTGAACCAGAATGCGTAATTCTGGTTCACGATGAAAAAACCAAACCCTGACTTTGCTGATAATGAAAACCTGTAAAAACTTCCACTGTTTTCTGATATTGGGGCTGCTCTTTGCGGCTCGTCCGGTCTTTTCCCAAGCCCCCGCCCTTGGCGTCCAGTTGTATGCCGGTGTCAATATCACCGGCACGACTGGACGCCTTTTCGCTGTTCAGGCGACAAGCAATCTCGCGGATTCCAACAGTTGGGCCTGTGTAGATTTTGTGCGGCTCACGGCCACGAACTGCCTTTGGACGGACACGTCCAAAAACGCGGCCTCCGGCCAGCGGTTTTACCGGACAATTTCGGCGGCAACCAATCTGGTTTATATCCTGCCCGGCACGTTCACAATGGGCAGCCCTACGAATGAGGCATTGAGGGGGACCGACGAAGTTCAGCATGTTGTAACGATCACGAAAGGCTTTTACATGGGCAAAAACCTCGTAACGCAAGGTGACTACCTGTCAGTCGTGGGAAGCAATCCTAGTTATTTCACGCCGGACAATGGCTATACCCTAGACCTGCTTCGCCCTGTCGAAGCGTTGAAATGGACGAAAGCGACAAACTACTGTGCCTTACGCACGGCACAAGAGCAGGCGGCGGGTCTGATTCCCACGAATTGGGTTTATCGCCTGCCCACTGAATCAGAATGGGAATATGCGTGCCGGGCCGGAACGACGACCGCTTTTTATTTGGGCAACGGATTGGTTTCCGGCCAAGCCAACTTTGATGGTCGGTCTGGATACGATTCGTCAACCGGCACAATTACGAATCCCAGTGGAATATTTTTGAACAAAACTGTGGATACCGGAAGCTATGCGCCGCCCAATGCTTGGGGTTTGTATGACATGATTGGGAATGTCCGGGAGTGGTGTTTCGACTGGTATGGAAATTATCCCACAAACACGCCGGGCGGGAGTGTGGCCGACCCACAAGGGCCAGCGAGCGGCCCGGCTCATGTGATGCGCAGCGGGTATTGGTTCGCTTCTGCCGATTCATGCCGTTCGGCTTGTCGTTTCTACACGACCGATTCAAACTTCCGTTATTACGTCGTCGGGTTTCGGGTGGTCTTGGCCCCGGTTCAATGAGCGTCAAAAGGACCCAAAAAAACGGGCGGCCTTAAAGGGCCGCCCGTTGCGCCGGAATATTTGTGAGGGTTATGACTGTGCCTTGACGTGCTCCGCGAGATTTTTGATCGCCTTATCCGATGCCCCCAAAACGCTCGCGGATATGCCCTGATTTCTGAGAGCCTTGCGTGCTTGCGAGAGTATGCGCCAGATTGGGACAAGGTTTATCAACGGAACCAATGCCGCCAGCGTCCATAGCCACTTGTTTTTCCTGAGAGACTCCGCAAGGAGGTGACACTTGAACACTACAACCAAATGGAAGATTACGAAGCACCATGTGGTGACGGTTGGTGACAACCAAGACCCCGGCAGAAAGCCGAACATAAGGGATAGGAAAACATATCGGGCCAGTGATTCCTGCTCCTGAGCAATGTTGAGCAGTTGAGGTGCTGAAAAGCCATCGTTTTCTCCATTGGTGTTTTCCTCTGCCTGTTCCTCGAATATTTTCGACAGGGGCAATTTTTCCTGACAGCCTTCGCGGCAGCCAAAGTCGCTCATGCGACATTGACCTGACCGATTGAGGGCCATGATCTCGCTTCTCGAATGGGGTCCGACTTTTTTCCCGCTTTTGATAATGTATATTTTCATTTTGTGTTTTTTTTATGGTTTTAGTTATTACGGTTAAATTTCAGCCAGA
>Ga0265327_10000936_pt1 | contig 42773 bp, 34 predicted proteins | sample 41621metaG_FD_202089 | JGI IMG/M metagenome (GOLD analysis project Ga0265327, IMG submission 202089) | Rhizosphere microbial communities from Carex aquatilis grown in University of Washington, Seatle, WA, United States - 4-16-21 metaG | ecosystem: Host-associated > Plants > Roots > Rhizosphere... | reverse complement strand
GCGACGTGGTAGTAGGCGGCATGGCCGCTCTCGGATGCCAGCAAAAGGCCGGCGGCCAGCAGTTTCAGCAGGGTTTTCGAGGTCATGGCTTTCATTTTCCTGGGGTGCTTGGTTTGGAGGTGTTTTTTTTAAGGAGCCATCGAGCCCGTGATGGCGCGGGGGGTGTGGCTGATGCTGCCGCTGGCCGGCTTGTTGAACTGCAAAGTGGCGCTGACCGACCCGGCCGCCGGCAGATTGCCGGTGGACAAGGTGATGTACGGGCTGCCGGCCGGCGCGTTGTTGATAGTGACGCCGCTGCCATTGGCCAGCGCGGTGTTGCCCGACAGGTTGTCCAGCGCCACGCGGATCGGCCCGATCAGCGGAACCGTGCCATGGTTGGTGACGGTCACTTGTTGCGTGAATTTGTTCAGGCCGCGGTTCAGCACATAGCCGCTGAGGCTGATGGCCGGCTTGGCGGGCGCGTCCACTTGGAAGCTGAAGATCGTCCGGGCGGTGTTGCCGTCCGCGCCGTATTCCTTGGCGCTGTTTTGTGGCGTGGCGTTGACGCCCACGCCGCTGACGGTCAGGGTCTTGCCGTCGGCGCTGACATCCAGCACGTTGTAGTTGAAGGTGTCCGGGCTGTAAAAATCGACCGCCGCAGGGTTGACGCCCGCCGCCGGGTCGTTTTCGCGGACGACGTTTTTCAAGCCTGGGTAGCCTTGCAGGCCGATGGGCTCGACGCCGGCGGTTTGCTGCGCGTTGACAAGGCTGTTGGCGAGTTGCTGGGCCACGGCGAACGTGTGGTTGGTGATCAGATCCGGCCCGGTGGCCCCCAGCGGCCCCGCGACGACTGAGAACACATAAGGCGCTTTCACATAGCTGGACTGGACTTCCGTCTGGCCGGTGGGCGAATAGGTCAGCTCGTTGATGCGGTTTTGGTGGTCGTCGGTGGCGAGGAACACGACATTGGTGATCTGGTGGTCGGCGATGAACTTCAGCAGCGCGTTGCGCTCTGCGCGGTAGCCGCCGATCCAGGATTTGCCGCCGTCGGAGTTGACCGGGCCGTAAGGGCTGGCATTGCCATTGCCATCGACGCCCGAGCCGAAGTTGGGCAGACCCGTCAAGGTCAGGGAGCCGCCGATGGGGCCGATCTGGTCGATGGGGTCGGAGACGGCGACAAATTTCCAGGCCGTGCCGGCGTTCTGCGCGTCAAGCAGGGTCTGCTCCAGCCAGGCCAACTGGGTCGCCCCGAGCATGGTGCGGCTGGCGTTGTTGGCGCGGGGCGCGGCCGTTTCGTCGGCGGTGTTGCCCGAGCCGGCTTTTTTAATGCGGATGTCGCGATAGGCGCGGTCGTCCACGTTGATGTAGAGGGCGTTTTTGCCCCACGGCTGCGCGAAGTAAAGCTGCTTGGTGTTGTGGGTGCGCGGGTCGGACGGGGCGTTGATGGTGCCGCCGGCGGCGCGGTTTTCCTTGATCGGCTGGTAGTTCAGGTACACCTGCTGCAGGGTTTGGAAGCCGGTGCTCTTGTTCATGTAATCCGAGCCCGTCGAGCTGTTCACATCGTTGGTCGACACCCGCGCGTCCACGCCGGCCCCGCTGGACATGTCGCCGACCGCGCCGCCAGTCGGCGCGCCGCCGTTGATGTATTGCTTATTGCCTAGCTCGTGGTTGTCGTAGAGGGTGTAATTGCCTTGCGCGGCGTAGAACGTCTTGAGGCCGAACTGTCCGCCGTTGTTCACCGGCAGGAATTGCTCCCGGTATTTTTTCGAGTAGTCGCCGTACAACTGCGCCTGTGTCGCCCCGGTCGAAGAGGGGGCCGGGATGTTGCCCGACAGGGTCACCGAAGGCGAGTTGTTGGGGCCGGGCGTGCCGGTGGTCACGCCGGCGTTGCTCGCATTCTCATAAATCACATCGCCCAGGTTCACATAGAAGTCGAGATTCTGCGCGGGGATCGTCGCGGCCAGCGCGTAAGGGCGCATCAGGCCGTCCATGTCGCCGCTGAAGGCGAAATGCACTGGCGCGGCGGTGGTCGGGGCCGGCGCGGTTTTGAATTTGCCGACGCTGCTGGTCTCGCTGGACGGTCCGACAAAGCGGTAGTAATAAACCGTCGCCGGCTGGAGGCCGGTCAGGTCGAGCTTCAGCGTGTAATCCTTGTTCGCGTCTGTCGTGCCTGAGCGGGTGGCCGGGTTGGAGAACGCCGGGTCAGTGTCTAGCTGCAGCGTCACATTGGCGGCCGCCGAGGCGTCCACGGCGCGCGTCCAGACAATGGCCTCGTCGCTGGACACATCGCCCGCGGCGACGCCCAGGAAGCTGACCGCCGCGTAGGCGGGCAGGGCCGATAAACCAAAGCCCGCCGCGGCAAGCAGGGACAGGCGGACTATTCGGGATAGTTTTGGATGAGTCATGGCAGTAGGGGGTGTGGTGGTTGAGGTTAAATAACGGCCGGTCTTTAATGAAAAAGGACGCTGGGGCCGCAAAGGAATCCCAGGTGGTTATCCTTTGCGGTCGTGGCGTCCTATTTGTTTTTGTAGCCTTGGAATGAGTCGCGGTTAAAAACCGCTCCCACGATTTTTTACTGGCAGCCCGCTTTCGCCAGCCAGCCGGACACCTCGCCCTGGTCTTCCAGCACGCCTGCCGCGCCTAGGTAATAGGCGTGGTTGTTGGCGGAGGAGATCGCCAGGTAGGTGTTGGTTTTTTCATAGTAGCGGTAAGCGTAAGGCGGCTGGGACTGGGTGACGCCGCCGGCCGGGGCGAACGTGCCGGCGTAGGTTTTCTCCGCCCAGTTGAACAGGCACTCCTGCTGCGAAGTAGGGTTCTTGTCCGTGCTCCATGCCGAGTTGACGGCGCCGCCGATGGCCACTTGTCCCAGCTTGAAGAACACGTCGGTGTTGTCCTGCACGCCGGTGAACAGCGACGCGCCCAGCCCCAGGGCCGACAGCGGAATGTCGGTCGCCGTGTGCACGGCCTGGTCGCCGGGCACCTGGCCGGTCACGAAGAAGCCGGTCGCGCTGTTGCGCGTGTTCACGAAGGCCGGGTAGCCGCTTAGGTTGGGGTAGGGGTTGTTGGCGCCGGCTTTGACGAACGGCTGCTGCGAATCCTGGGTCGGCGTCGCATTGGCCAGCCATGTCTCGTAACGGTCGGCGTTGGCGCCGTAGCCGATCAGCATCTTGTAATTGATGTCGGTGGTGGCGGGGAAGCCGTCGGACTGGGTGCTGTAGGCTGGGAACTTGGCCGCGTCGTAGGTGCCCACCACCGGGTTGGCCGGCGTCGCGCCGGGCGCAATGGCGGCATCCGGGCTGCCGTCGCGCATCAGGCTGGTCTTGGTGCCGGTGCCGGTCGGCTTGGCGGTGGCGTTGGCTTGGAGCTGCGCCGCGGTGGCCGTCGAAGCGCCGATGATCGCCGCGCCGGAGCATTCATGGTCGGCGGTCACGATGACCAGGGTGTCGGGATGGGTCTCGGCAAAATCCTTGGCCACTTGCACCGCATGGTCGAATTCAATGGTTTCCAGCAGCCAGCGGTCGGTGTCCATCAAATGCGCCTGCTTGTCGATGGACGCGCCTTCGATCATCGCGACGAAGCCGGTCGGGCTTTTCGCCAACACTTTCAACGCCGCGCTGGCCATCTCGTCGAGCATCGGCTGGTCCGGCAAGCCGTAGTCGTCCACCACGGTGGACTGTCCGCGGCGCTTGCCGATCTTGTCCAGGGACACGTTCATGTTGGAAAACGCGAACAGGCCAAGCAGTTTGTCGGGCGTGGCGGCGGTCACCGAATCCAGCGTGGCCTTGTCCGGGGCGTAGGCGAAGCCTGCCGCCCGGAACTCCGCGAGCAGGTCGCGGTTGGGATCTTTGGCCCCGACCGCCGCGCCCCAGCCTGCGACGAGGTCGGCGGGCAGCACATAGTCGGAGGAGCTGGTGCGCTGCGAACCGTTGACGATGTTGTAGACGCCGGATACCGGTTGCACCGCATCCGTCGAGTTCGGCAGGAACCATTTGCGCCCGCCGCCCATCAGCACGGTCAGGCCCGTCAGGCCGCGGTCGTCGAAGTACTGGTCGACGATGCCGGTGCCTTTGCCGCGGTCGCCGGTATGCACCGCATTCGCCGCCGGGGTGGCGTCGAACACATCGGCCGTGGTGACCAGGCCGAGCGCCTTGCCCTGCAAGCGGTGCAGGTATTCGGACAAGTATTCAAAGCGCGGATTGTCGAAGGCGTCGGCGGTGTCGTCCGGCCACACGCCTTCCTGGCTGTTTTGCGCCTTGTTGCCGCTGACATAGTTCGACATGCCCGGCGCGGAGTCGGTGACGATGGCGTTCAGCGAGGAGGTCATGACCATGCCGGTGACCGGCAGGGTGTCCATGGCCAGCTTGCCCTTGGATTTGCCCTGGGCGTAGCCCTGCGAGACGATGCGCGCCGCGGTGCGGTGGGCCGCGCCCATGCCGTCGCCCAGCAGGATGATGATATTCTTGACCTTGGTGCCTTGTTGCGTGGTGCCGACGATCTCGAAATTGCCGTTTTTGACGACGGTGGCGCCGTTGCTCAGGGTCGCCGTGGCCGTCAGGCTGTGGATGCCGGTGGCCGAATTGGAATAGGCCCGGACTGAGGCGACCGCCGTGCCGGCCGCCAGGCCGTTGGACAGGCCGGTCGTGACCAGGCTGGTCGTGGCAGGCGCCGGGGTGAGGGGGACGCCGTCCACGGCAAACACCACGCCGCTGACCGAAAGGCCCGCGTCGGGTTGTACCGTCGCCTGCAAGTCAAAGCGCTGGCCGGGCAGGAAGCGCGAAATCACCACCGACGGGGCGAGGCTAGTGTCGCTGGGCGGGGTCAGGCGCGAGATGGCCGACGCGGCGAAGCTTGCGTCGGCGGCGGAACAGAGCGCGGCGGCGACGACGACGCTGAGAGAGCGGCGCGTGCTTGGGGGTTTGGACATGGCTGAATCTCCTGTTCGGGTCGGGTTCTGGGGGGAGGTTTAAACGGCCTGGACAGCGGGCTGGCGGCCCGCCGCTAACCAGGAGGGGCTTTTACGGCTTGGCGCGGCTAGGCGGTTGGCCGCCGAGCAGGCTTTTGGATAAGTCAGGATCGACCAGCAGGCGGACGGCGGAAACCCGTCCGTCGGGTTCCTCCTGTCCGCCCAGGCTCAGCACGCCGGTCAATTTGAGCAGGCCCGGAATGTGGGGCACGAGGCGGTCTTCGCCGTGGTTGATATGGACGAAAACCGTCGTGGACGGCAGGTCGTCGGCGGGGCCGTCTTCTTTTTCCGCCAGGGACACGGCGAGGGGGGCGATGATGAACGGGCCGGGGGAGGGCTCCTCGGCGTTGACCATGTAGCCGAAGATCCGCACCCGCTTGCCGTTCAGGCCCAGCAGCTTCTGCGTGGGCTCCAGCCCGCCGGGGCCGATGGGCATTTTGAAAAATTCGTGGAATTTAAGGTCGGCCACGCCGGCCGGCGGCGGCGGAACCTTGCCTTTGACGAGCAGCAGCGAGGCGACGCGCCGGGCGTCCAACTGGCTGGCGGGGTGTTCCTTGCTTTCTAGCGCGCCGGCGGTGTTGAAAGCAAACAGGCCGGCCAGCAGCAACATCGCGGCGGGACAGGTGGGAAATAAGCGGTGGCCAACCGGCATAGGATTGCCCTTGTGAAGAGTAGGGTTAGGGGAGACGTCATCCATCGACGCCCGCTCCCGCTAAGACTAATCCCGTAAAGTGACATCCAGACTAAGGTTTGATGACAGCGGCGCGACAGGTGTGGATGCCTGCGCGGCAGGCAGCAGAAGGCGGCCATGGCGGCCAGTGGGGAGGCAGGACTTGAGTCCGCAGGGAAGGACGGGCGTTAAAGCCCTTTCAACAGCTCCACAACGCGCCACAACAGCGGAACGTCGGGTTCGAGGAGATGGCTGCGCCACATCCGCCTCAGGCCCATGCCCAGGAAGAGCAGGAAAAACAGCGACTGCAAATCGAGCCGCCCGCCGCTGCCGGCGGCCAGCAGTTGATCCGCTTGTTTGAGCATGCGGTCGGTCTGCTTGAGCTGGTCGATGAACACTTCGGCGACGCTAGGCAGGGGCAGCGCCTCCTCGGCATGCAGGCCGAAGAGCTTGTGTTGGCTGGCGTAGTCGGCAATGCCCTTGAGGGGGGCGTCGGCGGGGTGGGTGATCAGCAGGCTGGCGGCGTGCGCGTTCACTTGGACAGTCTGGACGGCGGGGCAGGCCAGCAAGCCGGCTTCCAGCCGGGCGAAAAAGCGGCCATCGCCGCGCTTGCCAGGAATTTTGATCCGCGCGCGGCCCGGCACCGCATGGACGACATAAGCGGGAAGCAGTTCCAAGCGCTCAACTCTCGGCTTCGTCGCCTTCGCTTTCTTCCGCCGCCGCGGCTGCCGCCGCCACGTAGCTTTCCCGGTCGGCGGACATCTCGGCCCTGACCTCGGCGACGAGGTCCTCAATGTTTTCCCCGGCCTCGGCGAGCGCCTCGCGGCTTTTTTCCAGCAACAGCAAGCCGGATTTGAGCGCCACACGGGCCAAGGGGCGGCCGGCGTGGACGATGGCGGGAATCGCGGCCACCGCGACCACGGCGACGCCGATGCCTATCGCCGCTCCGCGGCTGACGTCGCTTTTGAATAAATCTTGAAAATTCGGCATGAAAAACTCTCAGGGGTTGCGTGTGTAGTCTTAAGGCTTAAGGCCCGGCTGTTCGGTGGCCACCGTGGTGTTAGCCTGCTTGCGGCGGCTGGCACAAGCCTCGTCTGGACAGGGGAAGGCCCGGCCGGATCCCTCCAGGGGAGTCCTAAACTTAGCAAGGCATTGTGACAGTTTAATGACGGACTCGGGTGGCTTGCAAGGGCGGGAGGTTCAGGCTTGCCTGGGCTGGGGTCAATTGCGATGGCCTGTCCGGGAGTTAGCCCATGCCAATGTTACAGTATGATGACAATCGCTAAATATCGCTACAAGCCTGCTATAATCTTGATCCTAAAGAAGATCGCCCTAGGCATCGGGCGATGTTCTCGTTATAGGCGTTTCTTTCGGCTGGCGGGACAGGGCGGTAGCCCAGGGTCGGCCGGGCGGAAGAGCGATACGTTAACCGAAACCGATATCATCTTGGAGACTTTCATCATGAGAAAGAATTTTAATAAAAAACCCGAAGAACATGAAATCCCTGAAGCGGGGAGCGAAACTGTTGTGACGGTCGTGGAGGAGGCGGTCGAAGTCGTCCATGAAGAGACTAAGGCCAAGGCCAATATCGTCTCACAGGCGGTTTACAAAGCCTTCTATGGCGTTTCCTATGGCGTGGTGTTTGGCTCGTTGCTGGTCGCCAAGGTCGTCATTCCCAAAAACAGCCTGATCGAAAGCGCCATTCACGACGGCGCGGAGGCCGCGCGGAAGGCGGTCGAGGCGGAGCGGGCCGCGGCGGCGGAAGTTGTCGAGGAAGCGGCCTCTTTTGAGGAAGCCGTGCCGGCCGCGGCATAATCCCCTCCCTCCCGCTTAGTGTTCGCCTTTCCCATGGCCTGGCCCGGGAAAGGCGATTGCATTTCGGTTCGGCAACACAGATTTTCTCGATAAGCCCCATTATTTTCCGCAGGTCAAAATCCGCCCGGCGCGAACGTTGCCGGGCGTGTGCAAACGTGTCTGATGAATTAGAATAGGGCCAACCTAAACTACTTCAACGGAGAAAACACGATGGCCAACGCCAAGTCCCCCTCGACGACTAAGCCTGCCGAAGACCTTAAGGCCAGCGCCGCCGCGCAGCCGAAAGCGAAACAAGCCGCAGTGGAAGCCAAGGCCGAAGCGCCCGCGCCGGCGAAGGCTGCAAGCGCCAAGAAAGCAGCCCCCGCCGCCCAGCCCGTCGAGGCCAAGGCCGCCCCAGTCGAAAAACCGGTGGCACCGCCTCCCGCCGCCGTTGAGACGCCCGCGCCGGCCGCCCCGGTGCTGGTGGCGCAAGAAGACGCCGCGCCGGCGGCGCGTCCGGCCAGCCGCAAGCCCAAGGCCAAAGCCGCCGAACCGGCGGCCGCGCCCGCTCCGGATCAGGCCGAGATTGACCGGATGATCGCCGAGGCGGCCTACTACCTGGCCGAGAAAAGAAATTTCCAGCCGGGCTTTGAGGCGGAGGACTGGGCCACCGCCACGGATCAAGTGTTGTCGAAGCTGCGCGGCGGCGAAGGCTCCTAAAACCGGTCGCACCGTGCTTGCGGTTGGAATCCAGGCGTCCTGAGGAAGTGGCGCGATGGCCGTCGATCTTCGCGGACTCGTCGGCCATGGCTTCTGGGTGCCTGCGGACCAGACGGTGGGCGAAGTCTTCGAGACGTTCTCCGCCCACGACTTTGATTTTTTTGGCGTCCGCGACGGCGACGCCGTGCTGGGAATCTGCTCCAAGCGGGACGTGGGCATGTTGCTGGGTTCGAAATACGGCTTTTCGCTGTTCGCGCCCAAGCCCATCCGCAAACACCTGCTTCCACAGGCCACCTGCGTCACGCTGGGGACGCCCATCCATGAAGTCTTCGCGGTGGTTTTCGCGCGCGAGGAAGACCGCTTTTACGACGACGTCGTCTTGCTGGGCCGGGAAAAGGAATTTCTCGGCCTGATTTTCACGCAGACCCTGGTGAAGCTGCAAAACCGCTTCCACCTGGAAAGCATCCGGCTGTTGGAGCGGCAAGCCCAAGAAATCAGCCTGAAAAACGAGCAGATTGAAGAGGACTTGCGGATGTCCAGGGAACTCCAGCAAGCCCTGCTGCCGGTCAGCTATCCGAAATTCGCCCCGCGCCGGCCCGCGCAAGCGGACATGCTCCGCTTCCATCATGACTACCGCCCCCTGGGGCTGGTCGGCGGGGATTTTTTCCATGTCGAAAAGGTGTCGGAAACCGCCGCCGGCGTGTTCATCGCCGACGTGATGGGGCACGGCGCGCGTTCGGCCATCGTCACCGCCATGCTGCGGGCCATGCTGGAGGAATTCGCCGAGGGCGAGTTCAACGATCCGGCCGGCCTGCTCGGGCACATCAACCGCAAATTGACCCGGATTTTGCAGCAGGCCGGGAATGGCGCGCTTTACGCCACTGCGCTCTATGTGCTGGTGGACGCGGAGAGCTTGGCCGTCCGCCACGCCAGCGCCGGCCATCCCGCGCCGATCCATGTGCGTGGCCGGCTAGGCTATGCGGAAGCCCTTAAACACCCGAATCCGGGGACAGTGCTGGGGGTTTTCGAAGGCGCGGAATTTTTCAACCATGAGACCGCCTACGAGCCGGGGGATGCCATTATTACCTTCACCGACGGGATCACGGAGGTGGAAGACGCCTCGGGGCTGGAATTCGGCCTGGCCCGCGTTTGCGCGGCCATCAGCGCCGCCATCGGCCGCCCCACCCCGGAGATTTTCCAGGCGCTGACCCGCCAGGCGTTGGATTTTGCAGGTTCCGGCGGGTTTGCCGACGACGTCTGCCTGGTCGGCATCGACTTGGCTTGAAAAGCGGGCCGTGGCACGGGAACGGCATGGAGGCTTAGCGTTCCCGCCGCAACTGCGGCGCGACCGCCGCCGCCATCGCCGCCTCGTCCAAGCCGCCGCCGAGAAACGCGTTGACCCGCGCCGCCGCCGCCGCCGGGTCGGCCAAGACGCGGTGGTAATCCACGTTCATCACCTGCACCGTGTCCGGGTAGGCCGCCAGCACCTGGCGGATCTGCTCGATCTGCTTCAGATAAGCCGCCGCCAGTTGCCGTTTGCCGGTTTTAGCGCCGTCTTTTCCCGAACGAGCCAGCATGGTGCGTTGCGAGGCGAGGATTTCGCCTAGGGGCCGGATCATGAACAGGATGCGGTAGGGAGTTCCTTGCGGCAGGCTGGGCAACAGTTGCGCGATGATTTTCACCGCCTGGCCGCCCGCCTCGCGCAGCCAGGTTTTGTCCGGATCGGCCGCCAGCCGCTTGACCGCTTCCAGCTCCCAATAGCCGCGCGGGTTGCTCTCGTCCGCCGCCCGTTCGCCGTCGGTGAGGACGGGCAGGCCGCCGGCTTGCAGCATTTGCATCAGCATCGAGGTGCCGGAGCGCGGCAGGCCGGAGACCACCACCACGGTGTCCGTGCCGGGCGGGGGCAGGGTTTCCGGGCCGGCCAGCTCGTACAAGCCGGCGCCGCGCTGCAAATCCACGTCCAGTTTCAAGTCCGCGTCTGCCGACAAGGCCGCGCCGGCCCGGAAAGCGTCGATGCGTTGCTGCGCCGCCTCGGCGTAGCCGCGATGCTCGGCGGCTTGGGCCAATTGTTCGCGGCCGCGGTAAATCTCCGCCAGCAGGCGATGCGCCGCCGGGAACACCGGGTTTTGTGCCAAGGCCAGATGTAAACTGGCGACGGCCTCGTCTTTGCGCCCCAGCCGGCGCAAGGCCAGGGCGCGGTGAAAATGCGCCGGCGGGTGGTGGTAGACCAGGCCGATAGAGGCCGAAGCCGCCTCCAGCGCCTTTTTCGGGTGCTTCAGGCCCAAATAGGCGCGGCACAGGCCGAGCTGGGCCTGGGCGTTGACCGGGTCTATCGCCAAAATGGCTTCCAGCCGTTCTTGCGCCGCCTGCCAGCGTTCCAAGGCCAGCAGCGACTCCGCCTGCTGCTGGTACAGGCTGGGGCGGTTGTGGATTTGCACGTCCTCGGCTTTGGCGAATTCGGCCAGCGCCTGTTCATGCTCGCCCGCCGCCGCCGCCACGCGCCCGACCAGGAAGGCGAAGGTGTGGACATTCACCTCGGCTTTTTTGCGCAAAGTTCTGAGCTTGTGCCCCTCGTCTTCGCTGATGTCCTCCGGCGGCTTGTCCTTCAATGCCTCTTGCAGCTTCAGCAAGGCCTTGGCGGCTTCTTGGGCGTAACGCCGCTTCTCGCGCAGCAGCCGCTCCAGGGTTTGCCGGGCCTCCTCCACGCGGCCCAGCGCCAGTTGGCAATCCAGCAGTTTGACGCCGAAGCGGCTCTCGTCCGGGTGGGCGTCCCACAGCTCGGCGAACAGCGCGGCGGCTTCCGGGACATGCTGGGAATCGAACAAGTCCCGCGCCAGGTTGTGGCGCAGTTCCTTGATGGTGCTGGCGGTGGCGGTTTCCAGGTTTTCATCGGGCTTGTCGATATAGCCCAGTTCCACCAATTGTTTCAACGCCTCGGCCTGGTCCACCGGATCCACCTGCATGCCGGGCGGATGCCGGCCGTCATCGCCCGGCACCGCGTCCCAACTGGCAATGTATTCGACGGCGGGCGGATCGACGAAGGCGTTCAGCAAAGGCTTGCCGTCCATGTCCCGGGCCTGCGGCAGGCCGTACAAGGCCAAAATCGTCGGCGTCACGTCCAGCAGGCTGGCGCCGAACAGCAACTGGTCTTGCTTGATCCCCGGCCCTTTCATCGCGATGACGCCGAAGTCCCGGTGCTCGTCGGCGGGGCCGGCCGCCTCGTTGGGCAGTTCCATCGGGCGCAGATGGTCGGGGTGGAAGCCGTGGTCGGAGACGATCATCACCGTGGCGTCCTCCCCGGCCAGGCTCAGATAAGCGCCCAGCATCACATCATGGAACTGGTAGCCGACGCTGACCACGCCTTTGTATAGCTCAAAGTCCTCCTCGGGCACCCACTCCAGCCGGGGCGGGTGGTATCGCATAAAGCCGTGGCAGAAATGGTCGATGCCGTCGAAATACACCGCCATGAAGTCCCAGAGTTCCAATTGCATCAAGGCCGTCGCGGCGGCGTGGACGCTGGCGGTTTCCGCCAGCACCTTGGCGACCTGGGCCAGGCGCTTGTCCTTGTGCTGGTCGATCTCGGCGGCGTCCGGCACGAAGGGCAGCAGCATGTCGCCCTCCAGTTCGCCGGGGTGGATGCGGAACTCGGCCAGGGCTTCGGCCAGCCGGGGCGGATGCACGGTGCCGGGCCGCATCGGCCAGGGCTGGCCGGCGTCGGCGACGGGCTTTTGGAAAAAATCCGACACCATCACGCCGTTGACCGGCTCGGCCGGGTGCGAGGGCCACCAGCCGACCACGTTGGATTTCAAGCCCTGCTGGTTGAGGATGTTCCAGACGGCTTTGACTTTCCGCCCCAGGTTGGTGATCGGGCGCACGCCGCCGGATTGCGGGTCCGGCTCGGAGAAGCCGTGGATGCCGTGCTTATGGGCGCGCTTGCCGGTCGCAATCGAGGTCCACAGCATCGGCGACAACACCGGGTACAGCGTGGACAGATTGCCCTTGACGCCCTGGTTGACGAGTTTTTCCAAATTGGGCATTTTCCCCGCGTCCATCAGCGGGTTGATGACTTTCCAGTCGGCGGCGTCCCAGCCGAGCAGCAATACTTTTCGGGTCATGGCGATGGTCTTTGATGGGGAGTGGCGAAAAAAAACGGGGCGGCCAACGCCGCCCCGCCCCTGGTGTTCCGGTCAATTCAAGCTCAAGCCGCCAGCGCCTGCCGCTGCTTGCGCCCGCGCCAAGACCTGACGCCCGCCGCGCCCAGGCCGAGCAGGGTCAGCGACAGCGTGCCGGGTTCGGGGACGTTGCTGGTCTGGCCGGTGTCGCCGACGCTGATGGAGCCATTCGGCGTGTCGTTGTAGGCCCAGCGGTCGATGGTGAACTGGTTGCCGGGGCCATCAATGGTAATTTGCGCCCAGCCGTACAGCAGGTTGGTGCCGTCGGTGAACTTGAAGCCAAAATAGCCGGGGGTGCCCGAGGTGAAGCCGACGGCCGTGCTTGCAATCTGCCCTTGACCGGCCACTACACGTACTGCTTGCCCCGTCCCGCCAACCCGGTAGCCTGCTTGCAGCGTGGGGCCGACGGCGAAGTGGGCGGGCAGGTTCCTGAACTGGGAAGTCCAATCTCCGTTTTGTTGCACCAAGCCGCGGCCATTCAAGCCGTTGCTATTCAGCTCCGCGTAGAATCGCCCACTATGGTTGCTCTTAAAGAAGGTGAAATCGTTCCCGTGCGCGCCGTCCACGTCCCAAGTGACGCTGGTGTTGGGGGTCGTGGGGCTGCTGATGGGGGTGTTGTGGTAGATGATGCCGGCCTCGGCGCCGAAGGACAGCAGCGACAGCGCCGACAAGGCGCCGGTCGCCAGCGCCGCCTTGCCGGTTTCGGCGGCAGGTGCCGCAGTGGTTTTTTTTGCCATGATGTTTTGCTCTTGATTGTTGGACGATGGGATGCGCCAAACCCGCCGCGAGAGCCCCGCCCCGCCCACCGCAAGAGGTGGCGGCAAAGAGGCGCTCCCGGTGCAGCCGATTTTGGCGGACGTATTCTATCCCCCCCGTCGATTTCAACAAAAGGCTTGCGGCTTCCGCGCGGTGCTCAATCGGCCCAGCAATTCTCATTTTGGCTCAAAGCGCCATCATTCCTATCGTCGTTGAGATGTCTCATTGGGCCAACGAAGGTCTTCATTGGCTTGGCGAGGGTCTTCACCAGCCGGGTAGGATGCGCACCGCGCACCTTAGCGAATGCCGAGCCGGAAAACAAAGCCGCGCCTTCCAGGCGCAGGCGGGATGTTTTCCGTGCCCCTGCGTAGCCACAGGCAGCGGGCGGGTTTCCGTAGGAAACCTGCAAGGTGCAACGAGGTGGCGTAGAGTCGTTGTGGTAGCCATGGGGCGATGCGAGCGCAGCGAAGTATCGTTCCGTGGCGGACGCAGGACGGCGCAGGCTGCCCGTAGGGCAAGGGGTGTGTCTTGGCGGAAGCTGAAACCTGTCAGGAACAGGTTTCAGAATCGTACCGCCCGGCACTCGCTTAATGTGGAAAAGGTGCGCGATGCGCACCCTACGCCGTTTGCCAACCCCGCCGCGCTTCGCTCAGGGTTTGATCAACGGCAGATCCGGCCGGTCGGGCAGGAAATAGCAGAACAGGGCGATCAGCAGATAGACGCTGAGGAGTTGGACGCCTTTGAACCAGTTGGACTTGCCGTCGGCGGCGATCATCGAGAAGATCATCACCGGGAACAGGGCGATCATGATGCCGGCGTTGCCGACGACCAGGTTGAGCGGCCTCGGGGCCAGGAAATAGCTGCTCAACATCAGCACCGGCGCGACGAACAAGGCGATTTGGATGCTGCTGCCGACGGCTATGCCCATGGTCAAGTCGAGCTTGTTTTTCCGCGCCATCGCCACGGCGGCCACGCTTTCCGGCGCGCCGCCGATCAGCGCGATGATGATGATGCCGATGAACGCCTTGGACATCCCCAGGTTGTTGGCGGTCTCCTCGACCGCGCCGACCAGGATTTCGCTCATGAACGCCAGCACCAGCGAGGAGGCCAGCAGCACCGTCACGGCGCGGGCCAGCGGCCAATGCCCGGTTGCGTCCTCTTCGTCTTCGTCTGCTTTGTGGGGGACGTAGTAATGCGGATGGGTTCTCAGCATGAACAGCAGGTAGAACCCGTAAGTGACCAGCAGCACCACCGCCACGCAGGCGTTCAGCGCGGTCTCATGCTGGTAAAATTCCGGCGAGATGAAATTGTCGAACACGCTGGGGACGACGATGCTGATCGCGGCGATCATCAGCACCGAGCGCTCGACCCGCCGGCCCCGGCGGTTGAATTTCTGCACCCGGTAGTAAAGCCCGCCGACCAGCAAGGACAGCCCCAGCACGAACAACAGGTTGGCGAGGATCACGCCGACGATGGAGGCTTTGACCACGTCCAGCAGGCCGGCTTTCAAGGCGATCAGCGCGATGATCAACTCCGGCGCGTTGCCGAACGTGGCGTTGAGCAGCGCGCCGACGGTCTCCCCGGTGCGGAACGCGATCTGCTCGGTGGACTCGACCATCAGCGCGGCCATCGGGATCAAGGCCAGCGCCGCGCAGCCGAACCGCAGATAGCCTGGAACCCCTTGGCCCGGAACGATGCCGCCTGCGTGTTGCAGGATTTCGGCCAGCGGGATGAACGGAACCAGCCAGTAAATCGGATTGCGCAGAAAGCCTGGCATTATTTCAACAAGCCGGTTTTGTCCGTCCGCTCCCAAGGCAGATCCAGCAGCGCGTTGGCGAAGTGGCCGTGGGCCGGCAGCTTGCCATAGAAGCCGTCGGGATATTCCTCCGGCAAGTGGCGCAGATTGAAGTCGCGGATGATCGCGCCGACGCGGAAGTCGAAATTCTGTTCCAGCCGCCGGGTGATCTCGTCGTCGGCTATCGCGCCGGTGCCGAAGGTTTGCACCTGGATGCTGACCGGGGCGGCTTGGCCGATGGAATAGCTCAACTGCACTTCGCACTCCTCCGCCAGGCCGGCGGCGACAATGTTCTTCGCGGCGTAGCGGGCGGCGTAAACGCCGATGCGGTCGATGCGCGAGGGGTCTTTGCCGCTCAAGGCCGCGCCGTTGTGGCGGGCGTAGCCGCCGTAAGTGTCGGCGGCGGACTTGCGGCCGGTCATGCCGGAATGGTAGGCCGGGCCGCTTTTCGGGAACGCGCCTTGCGGATTGACGTAGATTTTCGTGCTACTGTCGATGCCCAGCGGCTCGCCGGCGAAGACCGGGGTGATGACCTGTTTGATCAGGTCTTCCCGCAGCACGACCGGATCGACTTTTTCCTTCTGTTGCACGCCGGCGATGACGGTGATGTTTTGGATGCGCACCGGCTTGGCGTTTTCGTATTCGACGCCGACTTGCACCGTGCAGTCCGGCGACAAATAGCCGATGGCCTTGCGCCGCCGGGCCGCCGTCAGTCCCCGCGCCACGCGGTTGGCCAGCACGATGGGGATGGGCATGAACTCCGGCGTCTGGGTGCAGGCGTAGCCGAAGATGGTGGCCTGGTGGCTGACCGGGAAATGCTCGATTTCCGCGTCGCTCATGTCTTTTTCGTCCGCTTTGGCGCGCTGCTCCATCGGCATGGTGATGATGCTGGTCACCACGGTGCAGTCCGTCGCGTTGAAGTCCTCGGGCCGGTAGCCCACCGGGCCGATGACCGACCGGGCGATGTCCGGCAGGTCGATGTTGGCCGAGGTGGCGAAGCGCGCCGCCATGAACACCACGCCCTTGGACAGGGCGCATTCGGTGACGATGCGGGCGTAAGGATCTTGGCGCAGGACGCGATCCACCACCGCGTCGCTGATCATGTCGCAGAGGCGATCCGGATGGCCTTCGGCCACCGACTCGGAGGTGAAAAGAAAATTCTGTTTCATGGCTGGGCGGTTCCTTATTTCCGTGGGGTAGAGGTGTCGGGGGTGTGGATGAGGCGCTTGGCCGACTCGTTGATCAGGAAGGGCAGGCCGGCCCCGGCTAGGATAAGCGGCAAGTCCGCCACTGCCAAGGGCGAGCAGCGCAGCAGGTTGCGCAGCGCCGGCACGAACGTGGCCAAGCCCTGGATCGCCAAAGTCCCGCCCAGCGCGGCGATCATGTGCGGATTGCCGGGCCGGTCCTTGTCCAGCACCGTGGTGGTCTCCGAGCGGCAACTGAGGGCGTGGATCAGCTTGGACAGGGTGAACGCCAGGAAGGTGTTGCTGCTGGCCTGGAGCCCCGGGCCATAGCGCCGCTGGGTCAAGGTGTAGACGGCCAGGGAGCCGGCGGTGATGAACATCGACTCGCGCAGCAGGCGGCGGAAGTCCGGGCCGTCGATGATGGGCCGCTTAGGGTCGCGCGGCTTTTGTTTGAGCACGTCCTGCTCCGGCGGCTCCAGGGCCAGGGCCATCGCCGGGGCGATGTCGGCGACCATGTTGATCCACAGCAGTTGCAAGGGGTTCAGCGCCTCGCCCATGCCTAGCGCCATGGTGATGACCGCCAGCTCGATTTCGCTGAGGTTGGTGGAGAGCAAAAAGCGCAGGCTCTTGCGGATGTTGCCGTAGATTGTGCGCCCTTGGCGGATGGCGAGGATCATCGTGTGCAGGTTGTCGTCCTCCAGCACCACGTCGGCCACCGAGCGGGCCACGTCGGTGCCTTGCTCGCCCATCGCCACGCCGATGTCCGCCGCCTTCAGCGCCGGGCCGTCGTTGACGCCGTCGCCGGTCATCGCCACGACATGCCCGGCCTGCTGCAAGGCTTGCACGATCTTCAGCTTGTGCGCAGGGCTGACGCGGGCGAACACCGAGGTGTTTTTGATGACGGCCTTGAGAATCTCCGGGTCGAGCTTGTCCAGGTTGGACGAGTCGATGATTTCCAAAGGGTTCTCCCCGCTCAAGCCCAGCCTGCGGCCCACCGAATAGGCGGTCGCGCTCTGGTCGCCGGTGATCATCACCGTCCTGACGCCGGCGCTGTGGAATTCGGCCATCAGCTTGTCCATGTCCGGGCGGATGGCGTCCTCCATGCCGATCAGGCCCAGCCAGACCAGGGCCGGGGTCTTCAGGTCGTCGGTCTTGTCCCCATAAGCGTAAGCCACGCCGAGCACCCGCAGCGCGTCGCCGGCCAGGCGGTCGTTGCGCTCGATGATGCGGTCGCGGATGGCGTCGTCCAGCACTTCCGGCTCGCCGTTGTTCTGCCGCCATTCACACAGCGCCAGCACATCCGAGGGGCTGCCTTTCACCGCGAACAGCACGCGGCCGTCTTCGGTTTCATGCGCGGTCGCCATCCAGGGGCGGTCTTCGGCGCGGTGGGTGGTTTTCAGCAAGGGATGGGCGGATCGAAGCCCGCGCACATCCTGGCCGGCGTTGAGCGCGGATTCGACCATCGCGCATTCGGTGGGCGAGCCTTCCAGTTCCGGGCGGGCATCCTCGGCGCCGTTCAGCTTGACCTCGCTGCACAGGCAGACGACTTGCAACAGCCGGCTCAACTCGGGCTGCTCCAGCGGCGCGATGGGGCGGCCATGGTGGGTGAATTGCTCGTCGGCCACGCCGACGGTGTGGCCGGCGGTGCGCATCGACACCGTCTTCATCTTGTTCAAGGTCAAGGTGCCGGTCTTGTCCAGGCAGATCACCTCCACCGACCCTAAGCTTTCCACCGCGCTCAATTGGCGGATCAACACCTTGTCGCGGTGCGAATTGCGGATGCCGATGGCCAGCGTCGTCGTCGCCACCGCCGGCAGGCCTTCCGGGATCGCCGCCACGGCCAGCGAAATCGACGAGGCCAGCATTTGCAGCCAGGTGTAGCCTCGCAACAAGCCCAGCCCGAACACGCCGACGCAGAGCATGCCGCAAGTCGTGGCAAGCGTCGTGCTCATGTCGTCCAACTGGCGCTGCAACAGCGTGTCCGGCGTCTTCACGCTGCCGACCAGGGACTGGATGACGCCGATTTCGGTGTGCCGGCCGGTCGCCGCCGCCACCGCCTGGCCGCTGCCGCCGGTCACTATCGTGCCCATGTGCAGCATGTTTTTGCGGTCGGCCAGCGGCGTGTCTTCGGGCGCGATGAAATCCCAGTGCTTGGACGCCGGGGTGGACTCGCCCGTCAGCGCCGACTCGTCCACGGTGAGCCGGCTGCTGTTCAACAGGCGGGCGTCGGCAGGCACGTAGGAGCCTGGCGTCAACACCAGCAAATCGCCGACGACGATCTCCTCCACCGCGATCAGCGACTGCTGGCCGTCGCGGATGACGTGGGCGTGGGTCGGGGCCATGCTGCCCAAGGCGTTGATGGTGCGCTCGGACGAGCTTTCGGTCACATAGCCGATGATGCCGTTCAGCAGCACCGCGCTGACAATGACGGCGGCGTCGATCAGCCCGCCCGTGGCGATGGACACCACCGCCGACACGCCGAGCATCGCCATCGCCGGGTTGGCGAGTTGTTCGGCGAAGATTTCAATGGCGGAGCGGCGCTTGTTTTCGGCCAGCCGGTTTGGGCCGTAGATCGACAGCCGGTGCCGGGCTTCGTCCCAGGACAGGCCGTGCTGGGCGGTTTCCAGCCGGGCCAGCGTTTCCCGCGTGTCCATCTGGTGCCAGGGATGGGCTGGGACGGCTTGGGCGGATTCAACGTCCGGCGCGGGTTTGGCGGCCGCGAAGCGCTTTTTGGACGTGGCCGGTTTCGGTGTGGCCGCGGCAGGCCCGGCCTGCCGGCCGGGTGCCGGGCGGTGTTGGAAATGCCGCCGCGCCAGTGTTTCCACCGCCTGGATGATCTGGCCGGGGTCGCGTCCGGGATCGAACAGGATCAACACATTGCCGGTCAGCGGGTTGGCGCTGACCGCCAGGATCGGCGCGTTCCCGGCCAAGCTTCTTTCCAGTTCGGTTTTCAAGCGCTCTGAGCGGTAAAGCCCCAAGACTTGCAGACGCAGGCGGCCATGGCGGGATGCGCGGACTGGCGTGACCAGGGGCGGGGAGGATTCAAGTTGAGTGGCGGCGTGAGCCATGGGCTTCGTGTACCGTGGTCGAGAGTCGGGGAGGAGCCCTCAAGCCTTAGCTGCTAAGGCGGGGCTTCCACATAAAGTTCAGGCTTGTCTGGTATTGCCCAGGCTTGGCCTAAGGGCGATGGCATCCTGAGCGCGCGGGTCGGGGGCTTCACTTCGGCGCAAACCCGGCAGTTTAAATTAAGCCTTTCTTGTTACAGTCTTGTGACAATGCCATGGCTCGGCAATCGTGGAAAACTTGCGTTACACTGGGGCGGCTGATCGACAACCGGCTTCCAAGGCGGCTTTCGGCATTCCGATGATCCCTAACTTATTTGAAGAGGCCTAGTATGAACTCGTCCAAGCGCAAAAGTCCTGGTAAAACCAACCATGCCATCAAAGCCGTCAGGCACGGGGCGTCGGACGCCGCCGAAGCGGCCACCCAAGTCAGCGAAAAAATCCGCGGCCTGCTGTCGCAAACCGTCTACGGGGCGTTCTATGGCGTTTCTTACGGTGTCGTTTTCGGCGCGTTGTTGATCGCCAAGGCCATCCCGGCGGGCAGCGCCATTGAGAAGGGCATCCTCGATGGTGCCCACGCGGCCAAGGCCGATGCCGGCAAGCAAGGCGGCGAAGCCGGGGCTGGCTGGCAGGAGGCGGGTGGCTTGGCCGCTTGAAGCCATGGCAATGCGGGCGTTTGCTGTGTTCTTGATGGTGGGCAAAGGCGCTGCCAGGCTCATTGCCTGACCATCCGCGTCCCGCTGGCGCGGTCATGCCAGCAGCGCTTTTGCGGGTCGGCCAGGGCGGCGAGGAAGCCTAGCCCGAATAGGCCAAAGGAAAATAATGCGGCAATGAAGCGCAGGCCCGCCTGCCGCCAAGACACCGCGCCGCCGTCCGCCGAGCGTAGCCGGATTTTCCAGGCCCGCATCCCTAAGGTCTGTCCGCCGCGCGTCCAGAACCCGCCGAAGAACAGGAAGGCCACGCCCAGCAGATAGGCTTGATAGGCGGGGCTGGAGGGTTGGAAGGCCGCGCCGCCGCGCAGCGGCAACAGCGCCAAGGTGGCGAAGAAGAAGATGCCGAGCAGCAGCACGCCGTCGTAAAACAAAGCCCCCAGGCGGCGAAGCAATCCAGGGGGCTGTGGGGCGGGCGGGCTTGCTTGCGCGCCCTTCCGGCTTGGCGGGCGTCCTGTCCGCAATCGCTTCCTCACCAGGCTATTTGGCCTGCTCGGCTTCGTTGAGCTTCACCGCGAAGAACATGGACAGGTAAACCAATCCGCACACCAGGGCGATGCTGAGAATGACGGGAAAGCGGATGAGGGGCGCGAACAGCAGCATCGCGAAGTCCATCACGAACAGGCTGGTCATCAGCGGGTAGGCCATAAAAGTTTCTTTGTCGAATTTGCATTTGTACATTTTGTGTCTCCTCCTCACAGTGTTGCCGGGATTTTTCAGGCCGGATGAGCCGGTGGACTCGAACCGGGCGGCCTGCCCCCCTTATTTTTAAACGTTTGCCTAGGGTTGCCCAATCGGCCGGCCGTTGCCTTGGGATGCTTCCAAAGGACTGGGGCAGGCCCTGCCTGCAAGCCGATCTCAAGGCGGAATGGTAGCATAAGCGCGGTGGATTTCGCGCATGGCGGTTTGCCGCCCGGCGGATCGGCGCGGCGAATCCGCGAACCCGAACCCTGCTTCGTCGTGGTATCCTAAGCGACTCGATTTCATCCTCCGCATCGCCCCATGCAGTTTCCCGATTTCTCATCCGCATCTGTCCTGGTCGCGGGCGATTTGATGCTCGACCGCTATTGGCACGGCAACGCCACGCGCATTTCCCCGGAAGCCCCGGTTCCCGTCGTCCATGTCAAGGCGAGCGAGGAGCGTGCCGGCGGGGCGGGGAATGTCGCGTTGAACATCGCGGCCTTGGGTGGGCGGGCGGCGGTGCTGGGCTATTGCGGGCAGGACGAGGCGGGCGACGCGTTGCTGCGGCTGCTGGAGCGGGCCGGCATCCAGTGCGCCGTCTTGCGCCTGGCGGATTTCCCTACCATCACCAAGCTCCGCGTCCTCAGCAGGCATCAACAATTGATCCGGCTGGACTTCGAGGATTCTTTTTTGCAAGCCGACCCGGCCGCGCTGCTGGAGGCTTTCAGCGCGCGGCTGGCGGAGGCGGACGTGGTGGTGTTGTCGGATTATGGCAAGGGCAGTTTGGCCTCGGTCAGGGAATTGATCGGGCAATGCCGGGCGGCGGGCAAGCCGGTGTTGGTGGATCCGAAAGGGGTCGACTTCGCCAGATACCGGCACGCCGACCTGCTCAAGCCCAATTTGACCGAGTTCGAGGCCGTGGCCGGCCCTTGCCGCGACGAGGCCGAGTTGGAGGACAAGGGCTTGGGCCTGCTGGCGCGCTTGGAATTGGGCGCGTTGCTGGTGACGCGGGGCGAGCAGGGCATGAGCTTGTTGCGGCCGGATGCCGCGCCGCTGCATTTGCCCGCCAAGGCCAGGGAAGTGTTTGACGTGACCGGGGCGGGCGACACGGTGATTTCGGTGCTGGCGGCGGCGCTGGCGGCGGGCTGCCCTTTGAGTCTGGCCACCGAGCTGGCCAATCTGGCCGCGGGCATCGTGGTCGGCAAGCTGGGCGCGGCCAGCGTCAGCGCGGAGGAGTTGGACTACGCGCTGCGCGGGGCCAAGGCGCACCGGCGCGGGGCCATCGACCTGGACGGCTTGCTGGAGGTGTTGCGGCCGGCGCGGGCGGGCGGCGAGAAGATCGTCCTCACCAACGGCTGTTTCGACATTCTCCATCCCGGGCATGTGCATTATTTGCGGCAGGCCAGGGATTTGGGCGACCGGCTGGTCGTCCTGGTCAACAGCGACGCCTCGGTGCGCCGCTTGAAGGGGCCGGGCAGGCCGGTGAACGCGCTGCCCAGCCGCATGGACATGCTGGCGGCGTTGGAGTGCGTGGACTGGGTGGTGGCCTTTGAGGAGGACACGCCGCGCGACGCCATTTGCCGCATCCTCCCCGACGTGCTGGTCAAAGGCGGCGATTATGCCGACATTGCCAGCATCGCCGGCCATGATTGCGTGCTGGCCCATGGCGGCGAAGTCCGGCTGCTGAATTTTGTCGAGGGTTTTTCGACCACCGGAATCATCGAAAACATACGCAATGGCTGAGCCCGATTTCCCCATCATTGACTATTCCGCCGACTATGGCGACGGGCAGCCTTATTTCGAGGATCGCCAACTCGCGACCTTGAAGATACCGCCCCATTCGATCCAGGCGGAGCAGTCGGTGCTGGGCGGGTTGATGCTGGACAACGAGACCTGGGACAAGGTCGCCGACCGGCTGGGCGAGGAGGATTTCTACCGCCGCGACCACCAGTTGATCTTCCGCTCCATCCGCATGCTGGCGGAGAAGCAGTCGCCTTTCGACGTGGTGACCTTGGCCGAGGTGCTGGAGAATTTCGGCTGGCTGGGCGACGCCGGCGGCCTGGCTTATCTGGGCGCGATGGCCAAGGACACGCCCAGCGCGGCCAATATCGTCGCCTACGCCGACATCGTGCGCGAGCGCTCGGTGCTGCGCCAGTTGATCCACGCCGGCTCGGAAGTCGCCGACGCCGCCTACCACCCCAAGGGCCGCGAGCTGTCCAGCCTGGTGGAGGAGGCGGAGCAGAAGATTTTCCAGATCGCCGACCAGCGGCGGCGCACCGGCAGCGGCTTCAAGTCGATCCGGACTTTGCTGTCCGGCGCCGTCAACCGCATCGACGAGCTCTTCCATATGAAGGGCCAAATCACCGGCATGAGCACCGGCTTCACCGACTTGGACGAGATGACCTCGGGGCTGCAACGCTCCGACTTGATCGTCGTGGCGGGCAGGCCGTCGATGGGCAAATGCTTGGGGCTGGGGACTTTGGTGCTGATGCATTCCGGCGAGTTGAGAAGGGTGGAGGAGCTGCAAGTCGGCGATTTGCTGATGGGCGAGGATTCCTCGCCTAGGCGGATACTGTCCCTGGCGCGCGGGCAGGAAAACATGTATTGGGTGCGTCAGAACAAAGGCGTCGATTACCGGGTCAACGAGTCCCACGTGCTTTCCTTGAAGCGCAGCCGGGTGGAGGGTGGGCATGTCCACGGCGCAGTGGTGAATATCGGACTGCGCGAGTATTTGCGGCAATCGGACAAATTCAAGTCCAATCACAAAGGCTACAAGGTCGGGGTCGAATTCAGTCCGCAAGAAATTCCCATCGAACCTTATTTTTTGGGGCTTTGGCTGGGTGACGGGAATGCCGTCGATGTCAGGATTTCCAGCCAGGACGGCGAGGTGGTGGCTTATCTGTCCTTCTATGCGGAGTGCTTAGGAATGCAACTTAGCGCACTAAAAGCGGAAGGAAAATGCCCAATCTATAGTATCACTAGCGGCACTCGCGGGGGAAATCAAGCGGAGAACAATTCCCTGCAAACGCGCCTGCGGGCCTTGAATTTGTTGGGCAATAAACACATTCCGCACGTTTATCTGGCCAATTCCACAGAAAACCGCTTGCAATTGCTGGCGGGGCTGGTCGATAGCGACGGCCATTTCGACGGGCAATGTGGCGGCTATGAGATCACCCAGAAAAGCTACGAGTTGGCGCGGCAGGTAAAATTCTTGTGTGACACCTTGGGCTTTCGCACCTCCTTGACCGCGAAACAGGCCGAAATTAAGTCCATCGGTTTTGCCGCCGAAGTTTACCGGGTTCGCTTCTTCGGCGATGTGGATCGCATTCCGGTCAAGATCGCTCGCAAAAAAGCCAAGCCTTGGATCTGCGGCCGCTCTTGGAACCAAACCGGTATCCGCGTGGAGTTCGACCGCTTCGATGATTATTACGGCTTTGAGATCGACGGCAACGGCTTATTCCTGCTGGAAGATCTGACCGTCACCCACAACACCACGTTCGCGATGAACATCGCCGAAAACGTCGCCATCAAGGAGCAGGTGCCGGTGGCCGTGTTCAGCATGGAAATGCCGGGCGAGCAACTGGCGATGCGCATGATGTCTTCCCTGGGCCGCATCGACCAGCACCGGGTGCGCACCGGCAAGCTGGAGGACGATGATTGGCCGCGCATGAGTTCGGCCATCGCCCTCCTGGGGGAGACCAAGATGTTCATCGACGACACGCCGGCGCTGACGCCCACCGAGGTGCGCGCCCGCTGCCGCCGCCTGGCCCGCGAGTACGGGCAGTTGGGCTTGGTGGTGCTGGATTATCTGCAATTGATGCAGGTGGCCGGCGGCGGCGAGAACCGGGTCAACGAGATATCCGAAATATCCCGCTCCCTCAAGGCCCTGGCCAAGGAGATGAATGTGCCGGTCATCGCCCTGTCGCAGCTCAATCGCAACCTGGAGCAACGCCCCAACAAACGGCCGATGCCGTCGGATTTGCGTGAGTCCGGAGCGATTGAGCAAGATGCCGATATTATTATGTTTATTTACCGTGACGAGGTCTACAACACCGACAGCCCGGACAAGGGCACGGCCGAGATCATTATCGGCAAGCAGCGCAACGGCCCCATCGGCACGGTGCGTCTGACGTTCCTGGGCCAGTATACCCGCTTTGAAAACCATGTCGCCGACCCTTACGCCGACTCCGCCGGGCCGTCCTTGTCGCCTGCGGTGGAGTACAAGCCCAGCGGAGGGTTCCAGCTTCCAGACTCGACGGAGCCGGGCGACTCCCTCTCCCTGCTGCGCAAAAAATAGATGGGCGGCAGCACACACCCGCCGGCCTTGGCTTTCCCGTTGTCCGGCGGTGGGAAGGGTGGCGCATGGGCCGGTTTGGGCGGGGGCCGCTGATGCTGCCGGCCGCCCACGCCATGCTCGACATGTCGGCCTTGGCCCACAACTTGGCCCGGTTGCGGGAGCGCGCGCCCCGCGCCAAGATCATGGCGGTGATTAAAGCCAACGCCTACGGCCACGGCGCCATTGCCGTCGCCCGCGCCTTGGCCGGCGCCGACGCCTTCGCCGTGGCCCGCGTCGATGAAGGCGTGGCTTTGCGCGAGGCAGGCATCCGCCAGCGCATCGCCGTGTTGCAAGGTTTCATCTGCGGCGAGGAGTTGGAATTGCATTCCCGTTATGACTTGGAGCCGATCATTCATTCCCCAGCCCAAGTGGACCGCCTGGAGACTGCGGTTTTGGCGCGTCCGGTCGCGGTTTGGCTCAAGCTGGACAGCGGGATGCACCGGCTGGGCTTGGACGCGGAGGAGTTTGCCGACTGCCACCGCCGCCTGGGCCTTTGCCAGGCGGCGCGCCAGCCGCCGTCGTTGATCACGCATCTGGCCAACGCCGACCTGCTTGCCGACCCCGCTACCTTTCGCCAACTCGACCTGTTCCGCGGCCAGGCGGCGAATTTGCCCGGCGAGCGCAGCATCGCCAATTCGGCGGGCCTGTTGGCCTGGGAAAACGCCTTGGCGGAATGGGTGCGCCCCGGCATCGCGCTGTACGGCGCCTCGCCCTTTCCCCGCCGCACAGGGCAGGAAGAAGGGCTCAAGCCAGTGATGACTCTGCGCACCCGGCTGATCGCCATCAAACCGCTCAAGGCCGGCGACGCGGTCGGCTATGGCGGGGACTGGGTTTGCCGCCACGCCACGCGCATGGGGGTGGCCGCCATCGGCTATGGCGACGGCTACCCTCGCCACGCCCGCTCGGGCACGCCCGTCCTGGTGCGGGGTCGGCGTGTTCCGCTGATCGGTCGGGTGTCCATGGATATGATTACCGTTGACCTGGGCGAATGCCGCGAAGCGGAGGTGGGGGACGAGGTGACCTTGTGGGGCGAGGGTTTGCCGGTGGAGGAGGTTGCCCGCCATGCGGACACGATACCTTATGTGCTGTTGTGCAATGTGACGCCCAGAGTGAAGCGGATTGAGCGTGGGGACGGCGCTGATGGGGCATGACTGTGGGGCGCTCGCAGTTTGCCGCCAAGCCGACGCCATGGGAATGTATACAGCCTGGCCGAAGCCGGACGCTACAAGTAGAAGGCGGGTATTGCCGCGCATCGGCCAGTGGATAGGGGATTCGATTCTCTTCAGCTTGGCGTTGCCAAGATAATTGCTTGCACAAAGAGTACTGGATCATGAGCCAAAAATCTCCCCACTTGAATTTCACCGAGGCCGATATCAAGGCTATCGATGAGGCGCTCACCGTTTTGGAGCAAAAGTTTGCCCCTTTGCTGCTCTCTCGCCCGACGAGCGGCAGCTTCTTGCGAAAATGCTTGAGAAGTCTGCGGATCTTTACCGCCAGGCCCCGGTTGTAGGGGCTCTGAAACCTGCGATCATTCCGGAATCTTTGGCTTTTTCCGACGATCAATGCGAACTTGACGGTATCGACAAGCTCCGTTCCCGCATTCACCGCATGCGCCAGTTGTTGGACAAGGTTGACGATGGCGAATTGGCGCTCAGTATCTAAGGGGCGCGGCGATGGGCGTTGCCGGTTCGCCGTCTTGCCGCCCACGCATGGCCGCTGGGTGGCGATAATCCCGTCCTGACTGGAATAGCTCGCCTGGCAGGTTGCGGCAAGCACCGCGTCCCTCTGCAACACTGGCAGACTCGATAAATCGGCCGCGGGCGTCTTTACGCGGGCTTATTGGCTTTCTTCCGGAAGACGAAACCTTTCCATCTTCTTCGGCCATCTGGACGCGCCTGGTTTAGCTGGCTATCGCCGAAAAAAAACAGTCTATTGCTATTTTCTGCCCGGGAGCGCGGCGTTTTCGCCGCCTTGCGCCGCTTTCCCGCCAGCGTTGACGGCCAACCCCGCTTTTTTTTTGCCCGCCCTGTCGCGTTTTTAAATTCCCGGCAAATTTAAAGAGAATTCGCGCATTTTGTTGCTTGTTTTTAACTTGTTGATTTTTATTGTCTTGTCCGAAAGGAGCGGACAAATTTAGGAAGCCTGAAAAACCCGCTTGACTTCGATGGGCATGGTTTCTATATTGCCGACAATCGGCGGTGTGTGGGGAAAAATGGGAATTAGTGGGAGTGGGGGGTGCGTTGTTCCGCGGCTTCAATCCAATCAATCTCGACGAGAAAGGCCGCCTGGCCGTTCCCACCCGCTATCGGGCGGAGTTGCGGGAGTGTTGCGAGCAGCAGTTGGTGTTGACCGTAAGCCCGGACCGGTGTCTTTTGTTGTACCCCTTGCCTGAGTGGGAAGATATCGAGCGCAAGATCAGCAAGCTTTCCAGCCTGGACAAGAGGGCCAAGCGCTTGCAGCGGCTTTTGATTGGCCACGCGACCGAATGTGAAATGGACGGCCAGGGCCGCGTGCTGGTCGCAGAGCCGCTGCGCAAATTCGCCGGCCTGGAGAAGCGCGTGGTCTTGGTCGGGCAAGGGAACAAATTCGAGATCTGGGACGAGGACGTTTGGAACCGCAGCCGCGACGAGTGGCTGGGAGAAGAAAATTTGGACGGTCTGACAGGCCTTTCCCCAGAACTGGGCAATCTCTCATTTTAATGAATACACACATTAGCCTTCATCTTCCAGTCATGTTGGTCGAAGCGCTGGAAGGTCTGGCTATTCGTGCCGATGGCTTTTATGTCGATTGCACATTTGGCCGGGGCGGGCACAGCCTTGAGATTTTGCGGCGCTTGGGTTCGTCGGGGCGCTTGTTGGCCTTGGACAAAGACCCCGCCGCTTTGGATTCGGCGGAGGCGGGGGCGTTGCGTGAAGATCCCCGCTTTTCCCTGGTCCACGGCAGCTTTGCGGGGCTTCGCGGGCAGCTCGAACGCCTGGGGATGGCGGGGTCGGTCGCCGGCGTGCTGATGGATTTGGGGGTGTCTTCGCCGCAGCTGGACGAGGCCGGAAGGGGGTTCAGCTTCCTCCGCGACGGGCCTTTGGACATGCGCATGGATACGAGCCGGGGGCCTACCGCCGCGCAATGGCTGGACGAGGTGGGGGAGGCCGAATTGGCCAGGGTTTTGAAAACCTACGGCGAGGAACGCTTCGCCCGGCGCGTCGCGGCGGCGGTCATGGCGGCGAGGCCGGTCAGAACCACCCGCCAGTTGGCCGCGCTGGTCGAAAAGGCGATTCCCCACAAGGAGAAGCACAAGCATCCCGCGACGCGCAGCTTCCAGGCCATCCGCATCGCCATCAACCATGAGCTGGACGAATTGGAGCAGGGCCTGGCGCAGGCGGTGGAGGTGCTGGCCCCGGGTGGCCGCTTGGCGGTGATTTCCTTCCATTCCCTGGAAGACCGCATCGTCAAGCATTTCATACGCGAACAGGAGCGGGGCAAGCCCAGCCCTTCGCGTCTTCCCTTGTTGACAGAACACCAGCCGACGCTTAAAGCCGTCGGCAAGGCGGGAATGCCCGCCGAAGAAGAATTGCGGGCGAATGTTCGCGCGCGGAGTGCGGTTTTGCGTGTGGCGGAGCGTGTGGCGGTATGAGAAGTCTGGTGGTGTTGTTGGTGGTTTTGGTGGTTTCCGCCCTGGGGGTGGTTTACACGAAATACCGGTCGCGCATGTTGTTTGCGGAAGTCCAGCGCATCGAGCAGGAGTTGGAGGCTTACGACGTGGAGTTGGGGCAGCTTCAGTTGGAGCAGAACACATGGGCCGAGCACAGCCGCATTGAAAAATTGGCGCATGGCCGGTTGGGCATGGCCATGCCCCAACGGGATTTAATCATATACATCAAACCTTGAGAAAAAGCGGGTCTTGCGATGATAAAAGTTGTGCGTCCCAGAGTAAATGAAGAATCGGATTACTCCAAGCGCTGGAGTGTCTTGCTGGGTGCGTTGATGTTCGGCATGGTGGTCTTGGTCGGCCGGGCGGTGAATTTGCAAGTGTTGGATCGGCAGTTTCTCCAGCATCAAGGGGATATCCGCCATGTGGGCCTGATTCCGGTTCCGGCCCACCGTGGGCGCTTGCTTGACCGCAACGGCGATTTGCTGGCCATCAGCACCCCGGTGAAGTCGGTGTGGGTCAATCCCAAAGAGTTTGAGGCCGAGGAAAAGGACGTCAAGGCTCTGGGCGATTTGCTGGGCGTGTCGGTGAAGGACATTCACAAGCGTGTCGATGACACGGGCCGGGGTTTCGCTTACCTGAAAAGAAGGATCAGCCCCGAGCTGGCCGACCAGGCCCTCGCGCTGGGTTTGCCGGGTGTTTACGCGGACCGGGAGTTCCGGCGCTATTACCCCACCGGTGAAGTCACCGCGCATTTGATCGGTTTCAACAACCTTGAAGACCAGGGCCAGGAGGGCATGGAGCTGGCTTATAACGACTGGCTGAAAGGCGTCCCCGGTGCCAAGCGCATCATGCGCGACGGCAAGCGGCGCATCATCGAAGATCTGGAAAATGTCCGCTTGCCGGTGCCTGGCAAGGATCTGTCTCTCAGCATCGACCAGCGCCTGCAATATCTGGCCTACCGGGAATTGAAAAAGGCCGTGATCCAGCAAAAGGCCAAATCGGGCTCCTTGGTGTTGCTGGACGCCGAGAACGGCGAAGTGCTGGCGATGGTGAACCAGCCTTCCTTCAACCCCAACAGCCGCGCCAAGATCAGCGGCAACATGTCGCGCAACCGCGCGATGACCGACGTGTTTGAGCCGGGCTCGACGATCAAGCCTTTCGTGGTCGCTTGCGCGTTGGAATTGGGCAAGATCAATCAGAGCACGGTCATCGACACCACACCTTTGCATATCGGCCCGAATGTCGTCAAAGACGTGCATCATTACGGCATGCTGGATGTCGCCCACATTCTGCAAAAATCCAGCAACGTGGGCGTTTCCAAGATTGCCCTCAACCTGCCGTCCGCGAAATTTTGGGCCTTTTACAACAATCTCGGATTCGGCCAGCCCCTGGAAACCGGCTTTCCCGGCGAATCGAGCGGACGCCTGTCCGCCGACCACCACACTTTGGGGGCTTTCCAGCAGGCGACCCTGTCGTTTGGTTACGGCTTGTCCACCTCCTTGTTGCAATTGGGGCGGGCTTATCTGGCCATTGCAAACGAAGGGGTGATGCCCATGGTCGGCTTGCTCAAGCGTGACAAGCCCGTTGAATCACACCAAATCATGTCTGCCAAGACGGCGAACAATGTGCGGTCGATGTTGGAGAATGTGGTGTCTAAGGAAGGCACGGCCCTTAAGGCCAGCGTGGCCGGTTTCCGTGTCGCGGGCAAGACCGGCACGGTGAAGAAGATTGGCGCGCACGGCGGCTATACCAATTCCCAATATTTGGGGCTTTTTGCCGGCATGGCCCCGGCCACCGACCCCAAGCTGGTCATGGTGGTGATGATCGACGAGCCCTCGGCCGGCGAATATTACGGTGGCGCGGTGGCGGCCCCCGTGTTTGCCAGCGTCATGGAAGGCGCGCTGCGGCTGCTCAACATTCCGCCCGACCAAGATCTGCCCGCGCCCGTGCTGGCCGGGAAGGACGGCGCGATATGAGCCCAGTCAGGGAAGCCGGTTTTCCTCTGGCCCGGCTGTTGGCCGGCTGGGTGGAGGTTCCGGCCGGTTCTTCGCGGGCGGTGCGCGGGCTTTGCCATGACAGCCGAAGCTTGCGCCCTGGGGATTTGTTTTTCGCCTTGGCGGGAAGCCGGGCCCATGGCATGAGGCATGCCGGCCAAGCCGCCGATTTGGGCGCTTGCGCGATTGTCTATGATCCGGCGCATGGCGGGGAGGAACTGGCCGAGGCGGGAGTCGGCATTCCCAGTTTCCCGGTGGAGGGGCTGGGCCAGGCGATGGGATGGATCGCCGACCGTTTTTTCGGCGCGCCCTCCGCGCACATGCGGGTGTTCGGCGTGACAGGCACCAATGGCAAGACTTCGTGCAGCCACTTTCTCGCCCATGCCCTGGGGGCTGGCGCGCCCGCCGCCGTCATTGGCACCTTGGGCTGGGGCGCCCCCGGCGCGCTCAGGCCCACGACCCACACGACCCCCGACGCCATCGAGGTTCATGCCTTGCTGGCCAAGCTGCTGGCGGAGGGGGGCGCAAGCGTGGCCATGGAGGCCTCTTCCCACGGGCTGGACCAGGGGCGTCTCAACGGAGTCCGCTTCGAGGGCGCGTTGTTTACTAATTTGAGCCGCGACCACTTGGATTACCACCCAAGCATGGAGGCTTACCTGGAGGCCAAGTTGCGCCTGGTCGATTGGCCTGGCCTGAAATTTATCGTGTTCAACCTGGACGACGCGAGTTCGGCGGCGGTTGCGGAGCGGGCGGCTTCGACGGCGAGGAAAATCGGCTTTAGCTTGACTTCGCAGGGGCCATCCGCGCCGTGTCCCGGTGTGGAGATTGTCCGGGCTTCGGACATCCGCCACGGCCAGGACGGCGTGTCCTTCAATGTCCATTTTGCCGGCCAAGACGCCCGTGTGTCCGCGCCGTTGTATGGCGACTTCAATGTGGAAAACGCGCTGGGCGTGGTGGCGGTGCTGCTGGCTTCGGGGCTGGAGTTGGGCGAGGCGGCGCGCCGTTTGGCGGATGTCCGTGCGGTGCCGGGCCGCATGGAGCGCTTCGCCGGGCCGGCCGGGCCGGCCGTGGTGGTCGATTACGCCCACACCCCCGATGCCTTGCGGAAGGCCCTGGCCAGCCTCAGGCGGCATTGCCGGGGTTCTTTGTGCGTCGTGTTTGGCTGCGGCGGCGACCGTGACCGGGGCAAGCGCCCGCAAATGGGGCTCGTCGCCGAAACCTTGGCGGACCGCGTGGTATTGACGGACGACAATCCCCGCTCCGAGGACGGCGACGCCATTATCCGGGAGATTCTCGAAGGTTGCGTCCGCCGGGAGGCTGTCGTCATGCGCGACCGCCGCCAGGCCATCGCCTGGGCCTTGCGGCAGCTTGGCGAGGGCGACGTGTTGCTGGTCGCCGGCAAAGGCCATGAGGACACTCAGGACATTGGCGGGGTGAAGCAGCCTTTCAGCGACCGGTGGGTTGTCCGCCAATTGCTGGGTTTGACCGGGGAGGCGGATTGATGCGCTTAAGCGAACTAGCCCGGATCGTCTCGGGGGAATTGCACGGCGAAGAGGTGGAATTCGCCACGGCCAGCATCGACACCCGCACCTTGAAGCCTGGCGATTTGTTCATCGCCATTGGCGGGCAGCGTTTCGACGGCCATGATTTTGTCGGCCCGGCCTGCGCTGCCGGGGCTTGCGCGGCGGTGGTGGAGCGCAAAGTCGAGGCGTCTTTGCCCCAGGTGCTTGTGGCCGACGCCCGCGTCGCGCTGGGCCGGCTCGGCGCGGCTTGGCGAGGGCTAAGCTCCGCGCGGGTGGTGGGCTTGACCGGCAGCAACGGCAAGACCACGGCCAAGGAAATGATCGCCGCCATTTTGGGTGTCCACGATTCCGTTTTGAGTACGCGCGGCAACCTCAACAACGATTTAGGCGTGCCTTTGACGTTACTAGGGCTTCGGCCCGAGCACCGCTACGCGGTGATTGAAATGGGCGCCAACCACTTGCATGAAATCGAGTACGTGGCGGGGCTGGCCAAGCCGGAAGTCGCCCTGATCACCAACGCGGGATCGGCGCATTTGGAAGGTTTCGGCAGCCGCGAAGGCGTGGCTCGCGGCAAGGGCGAGATCATCGCCGCGTTGGCGCGGGACGGTGTCGCCATCCTCAATGCCGACGACGAATATTTCGGCTTGTGGCGGGACATGGCCGGGGCTCGCAAGATGATTGGTTTCGGATTTGGCGGCAACGCCGATGTGCGCGGCCTGCTGGATTCGGTGCGGTGCCAGGGCGGGCCTGGCGGCTTTCAAACGCGCTTCCGCTGCGAATACGCGGGCGACGGTTATGACATCACGCTGCGGCTGGCCGGCCGGCACAATGTGGCCAACGCGTTGGCGGCGGCGGCAAGCTGCGCGGCTTTGGGCGTGGATTTCGGGCAGATCGCGGAAGGCTTGTCGCGCCTCGCGCCGGTGGCGGGCCGCATCCAGCCCGGGCGGGCGGGAAATGGCGCTTTGCTGATCAATGACACGTACAATGCCAACCCATCCTCGTTCAAAGCGGCCTTGGACGTGCTGCTGGCGGTGTCCGGCGAGCCTTGGGTCGCGCTGGGCGCGTTTGGCGAATTAGGCGAGGCCAGCGCCGCCTTGCATGCGGAATTGGGGTTGCTGGCCAAGTCTTCGGGGGTGGCCAGGCTGTTTGCCACCGGCCCCAACGCAGACCGGGCTGTGGAAGCTTTTGGCCCGGGCGCGCGGTTTTTTTCGCGCCAGGAAGAATTAATCGAACAATTACAAGAAGAATTGCGCGGGGACGTGGCCCTGTTGGTGAAAGGCTCGCGCAGCCAACGCATGGAACGCGTGATTGAGGCGCTTCGCGCTAGGACTGAAACATGCTGTTGAAAATTGCCGAATGGCTGGAAAACTATATCGATGTTTTCCGTGTTTTTCATTATTTGACGTTCCGGGCCATTCTCGGCGTGCTGACCGCGCTGGTGATTTCGCTGCTGGTCGGCCCGCATATGATTCGCCGCCTAAGCCGCTATAAGATCGGCCAAAGCATCCGCCAGGACGGGCCGCAATCCCATTTCTCCAAGGCCGGGACGCCGACCATGGGCGGCGCGCTGATCCTGGTGTCCGTCGCCATCAGCACCTTGCTATGGGCCGACTTGAGCAACCGTTACGTGTGGGTGACGTTGCTGGTGACGCTGGCCTTCGGCGGAATTGGCTTTGTTGACGATTACAAGAAGCTGGTGTTGCGCAATAGCAAGGGATTGGCCGCGCGGCACAAGTATTTGAGCCAGTCGGTGTTTGGTTTCGCCGCGGCCCTTTATCTGTACCACACGGCGAGCCTGCCGGCGGAAACCACGTTCATCGTGCCTTTCTTCAAAGATATTTTGCTGAACATGGGCTGGTTTTATGTGGTGATGACCTATTTCGTCATTGTCGGCACCAGCAACGCGGTCAATTTGACTGATGGCCTGGACGGCTTGGCCATCATGCCCACGGTGATGGTGGCGGGGGGGCTGGGCATTTTCGCCTACGCCTCCGGCAACAGCAATTTCGCCGAGTATTTGGGCATTCCCCACCTTCCCAAGGCGGGTGAGTTGGTGGTGTTCTGCGGCGCTTTGGTGGGGGCCGGCCTGGGATTTCTCTGGTTCAACACGTATCCGGCCCAAGTGTTCATGGGCGATGTCGGCGCCTTGGCGTTGGGGGCAGGGCTGGGCGTGCTGGCTGTGCTCGTGCGCCAAGAGATCGTGCTGGTGATCATGGGCGGGGTGTTCGTGATGGAGACGCTCTCGGTCATGTTGCAGGTCTTGTCTTTCAAGATGACCGGCAAGCGCATTTTCCGCATGGCGCCGATCCACCATCATTTTGAATTGAAAGGCTGGCCCGAGCCCAGGGTGATTGTCCGTTTCTGGATCATCACCGTGATCTTGGTGCTGTTCGGCCTGGCCACTTTGAAGCTACGCTGAGCTTTGAAGGTAGACGCGGCTATGAACAAAGCAATCACCGAAACGCTGCCGCTGTCCCTGCTTGGGCTTGACCGGTCTTCCCGTGTCCTGGTAGTGGGTTTGGGCGCGACGGGCTTGTCGGTGGCGCGGTTCTTGTCCAACCGGGGCATCCAACTGGCGGTGGCCGACACGCGGGCGAATCCGCCTGGACTGGTCGAGTTGCGCGAGTGCCTGCCGGATGTGGCGGTGTTTTTGGGCGGGTTCGATCCCGCTGCGTTCGCCCGGGCCACCCACCTGGTGGTCAGCCCGGGCGTGGCGCTGGAGACCCCGGCGGTGCGGCAGGCGATCCAATTAGGGATGCCCGTGTTCGGCGATCTCGATCTGTTTGCCTGCATGGCCCAGGCGCCGATCATCGGCATCACCGGGGCCAACGGCAAAAGCACAGTCACCACCTTGCTGGGTTTGATGGCCGAGGCCGACGGCCGCAACGTCAAGGTCGGCGGCAACCTGGGCACGCCCATGTTGGATTTGCTGGACGCGGAAGCCGAATTGTATGTGTTGGAATTGTCCAGTTTCCAGTTGGAGCGCTCCCGGCTGCTGGAGGCGGAGGCGGCGACGGTGCTGAACATCAGCCCCGACCATTTGGACCGCTACGCCGATCTTGAGGCTTACGCCAATGCCAAGCGGCGGATTTTCAAGGGCGGGGGACTGATGGTGTTGAACGCCGACGACCCCATGGTCGAAGCCATGGCGGAGGCGGGCAGGCGCTGTGTCCGCTTCAGCTTGAATGAAGGGGCGGAGGCCGAATATCGCTTGAGCCAGGCGGACGGGCAGGAATGGCTGGTGTGCGGCGGCGAGCGGCTGATGCCCGTCGGCGGAATACGCCTGAAAGGCCGGCACAACATCGCCAACGCTTTGGCCGCTGTCGCCTTGGGCGAGGCGGCCGGCTTGTCGAAGGCGGCCATGGTGAAGGCCTTGCGCGAGTTTCCCGGTCTGGATCATCGGATGCAATGGGTTGCGGAGGTGGACGGGGTTGCTTACATCAACGATTCCAAGGCCACGAACGTCGGCGCCTGCACGGCGGCTTTGGACGGCTTGTCCGGCCCGGTGGTTCTGATCGCCGGCGGCGACGGCAAGGGCGCGGATTTTTCGGTGTTGGCCGGCGTGGCGGCGGGGAAAGTCCGCGCGGCGGTTTTGATGGGCCGCGACGCGGCGTTGCTGGAGCAAGCCTTGAGCCCGGTGGTGGCGACGGTGCGTGTGGACACGATGAAGCAGGCGGTGGCCACCGCGCGCAGGCTGGCGCAAAAAGGCGACATCGTCCTGCTGGCGCCCGCCTGCGCCAGCCTGGATCAATATAAAGATTATCGGGAACGGGGCCGCGTGTTCGCGGAGGCCGTGAGGAGCTTGCAGTGATGAGAACGCTAGTGGCCGGTAAAAGCCGGGGCCTGGTTTTGCAATGGGGGCATAAGCGCTTCTATTTGGACACCCTGTTGTTGAGCGCGTGCATGGGCATTTTGGTGCTGGGCTACATCATGGTCGCCTCGGCTTCGCTGCATCTGGGCGAGAAATTGGCCAACGACAGTTTTTATTTCCCGAAGCACCAGCTAGTCCATGTGTTCATGGGGCTGGCGGCGGCGGTTTTTGTCGCTTCAAGGCCGCTGGCGTTCTGGGAGAGGTCGGCCAAAGCGCTGTTTTTGCTGGGCCTGCTGTTGTTGGTGGTGGTGCTGGTTCCAGGCTTGGGCAAATCGGTGAACGGCAGCGTGCGCTGGCTTAGCATCTTGGGGCTGCGCATCCAGGTCTCCGAGGTGTTCAAGCTGATCTCCGTGGTCTACATGGCGACTTTCATCACCAACCGGCTGGAATTGGTGAGAACGTCCTGGCAAGGCATGTTGCGCCCGATGGCGATGCTGGCGGTGGGTTGCGCGTTGTTGCTGAGAGAGCCCGACTTCGGCTCGGCCGCCGTCGTCGTGACGGTGGCAATGGGCATGTTGTATTTGGCGGGCGCGCGCCTGGTGCAGTTCGGCATCCTGCTCGCGTTTGCCGGGGCGGGTGCAGGCTATCTGGTGTTGACCTCCGCCTACCGGCTCAAGCGCGTGTTGAGCTTTTCCGACCCTTGGGCCGATCCTTTGAACACCGGCTTCCAGTTGACCCAGGCCTTGATCGCCTTCGGACGTGGCGAGTGGGTGGGCGTGGGCTTGGGCTCCAGCGTGCAGAAGCTGTTCTTCCTGCCTGAGGCCCACACTGACTTTCTGTTCTCGGTGATCGGCGAGGAATTGGGCTTGATGGGGGCCTGCGTGGTGATCTTCCTGTTCTCGGTCATCGTTTGGCGGGCCTTCGTGATCGGCCGGCAGGCGGAGCGGGTGGACAAGCGCTTCGCCGCGTTTGTCGCCTACGGGCTCGGCATTTGGTTCGGTTTGCAGGCGTTCATCAACATGGGCGTCAACATGGGCATGCTGCCCACCAAGGGGCTGACCTTGCCGTTGATGAGCTACGGCGGCGGCAGCATGATCGTGATGTGTTCCGCGCTGGCGCTGCTGTTCCGTGTGCGCAGCGAAGTGATGGAGGCATCAGGCAGCATATCAAGGGAGAGGGCGGCATGGTCGCGCGTGTCATGATCCTGGCCGGCGGGACCGGCGGACATATTTTCCCAGGGCTGGCGGTCGCCGAAGAATTGCGCGCGCGCGGCTGCGAGCTGCGCTGGATGGGAACGGCGGCCGGCATGGAAGCCCGCCTGGTGCCAAATGCAGGCATCCCGATTGAATGGCTGTCGGTCGCCGGCTTCCGCGGCAAGGGCTTGCGCGCGAAATTGCTGGCACCGTTCAAATTGCTGTTGGCCTGCTGGCAGGCGGGGGCGATTCTGCGCCGTTTCAGGCCTGATGTGGTGCTGGGGATGGGCGGTTTTGTGGCCGGGCCGGGCGGGGTGATGGCCCGAGTGTTGGGCATTCCGCTGGTTATCCACGAACAAAATCGAATTCCGGGCACAACGAACCGGCTCTTGGTAAAATACGCGAAAAAAGTCCTGGAAGCCTTCCCCGGCAGTTTCGCAGCCGCCGCGGGCGCTGTTTGTGTGGGCAATCCGTTGCGCCGGGCCATTGTGGACGCGATGGCGCAGGAAAGGCCTGCCCGGGAGGGCGGGCTGAGGATATTGATCGTGGGTGGCAGCTTGGGCGCGAAGGCGTTGAACGAAATCGTGCCTGAGGCGCTTGCAAAGGCTGCCGGCAAATTCAGTATCCGCCACCAAACCGGCGAGGCCCAGCGCGCCGAAACCGAGGCGCTCTACGCGCGGCTGGGCGTGGAGGCGGAGGTGGTGGCGTTCATCCAGGACATGGCCGAGGCCTACCGCTGGGCCGACCTGGCGATTTGCCGCGCCGGGGCGATGACGGTGAGCGAATTGGCGGCCGCGGCCCTGCCTTCCATTCTGGTGCCTTTTCCCTACGCCATCGACGACCATCAAACCGCCAATGCCCGTTATGTTGCCGAAGCCGGCGCGGCCGTGCTGATACCTCAATCCGAATTGAACCCTCAACGCTTGTCCGAACAATTGAACACCTTAATCCAAGATCCTGAGTCCCTCTCTCTTATGTCCGAAAAAGCCCGCCGTTTGGCAAGGCCCGATGCCGCGCGGCGAGTGGCCGAAGTCTGCCTCAGCGAGGCTAAGGCATGAGGCAGCCCTTGGCCGAGCATTACGGCATGAAACGCTTGCGCCGCATCCATTTCGTCGGCATCGGCGGCGTCGGCATGAGCGGCATCGCGGAGGTGCTGATCAACTTGGGCTATCAGGTTTCCGGCTCGGATTTGCAAATGAATCCCCAGGCTAGGCGCTTGGCCGATTTGGGCGCGCAAGTGTTTGTCGGCCATGCGCCCGAAAATGTGCAAACTGCCGAGGTCGTGGTGGTTTCCAGCGCGGTCAACAGCGGCAATCCGGAACTGGCCGCCGCCCGGGCGCGCAAGATTCCGGTGGTCTCCCGCGCCGAGATGCTGGCCGAGCTGATGCGCTTCCGCTATGGCGTCGCCGTCGCCGGCACGCACGGCAAGACCACCACGACCAGCCTGACGGCGAGCGTGCTGGCGGAGGCCGGGCTGGACCCGACGTTTGTCATCGGCGGCAGGCTCAACAGCGCGGGCACCAATGCGCAGTTGGGCACAGGCGATTACCTGGTGGCCGAGGCGGACGAAAGCGACGCCTCGTTCCTGCACCTCCAGCCGATGATCGCCATCGTCACCAATATCGACGAAGACCACATGGAGACCTACGGCGGCGATTTCCAGCGCTTGAAGGACACGTTCATCGAGTTTTTGCACCATCTGCCTTTTTACGGGCTGGCGGTGTTGTGCTTGGACGATCCGGGCGTCCGCGCCATCCTGCCCAGCGTCAACAAGCCGGTGAAAACCTATGGGCTGGGCGAGGAGGCCGACATCCGCGCGGTGGACATCGAGAGGCTCGGGTTCCGCTCCCGCTTCAAAGTGCTGCGGGCCGGCTGCGACGGCGGCTTGGAGGTGACGCTGAACCTGCCGGGCGGCCACAACATTCTCAACGCCTTGGCGGTGATTGGCGTGGCCACCGAGCTGGGCGTCGGCGATGAAGCCATCCAGCGCGCCCTGGCCGGCTTCAAGGGCATCGGACGGCGTTTCCAGGTCAATGGCGAATTGTCCTTGGGGCAGGGGGTCGTCACCTTCGTCGACGATTACGGCCACCATCCCCGCGAAGTCGCGGCGACTTTGGATTCCGCCCGGCAGGCTTTCCCCGGACGGCGGCTGGTCGTGGTGTTCCAGCCGCACCGCTACACCCGCACGCGCGACTTGTTCGAGGATTTTGTGGCCGTGTTGTCCAAGGTCGATGTGCTAGTCCTGTTGGAGGTCTATCCGGCGGGGGAACCTCCCTTGGCCGGGGCCGACGGGCGCTCGCTGTCGCGGGCGATCCGTTTGCGCGGGTCGGTCGATCCTATTTTTGTGCCGAAAGCGGAGGAGTTGAACGAAGTCTTGCCGAAAATCCTGGCTGCGGGCGATGTGGTGTTGACCTTGGGGGCGGGCAATATCGGCGCAGTGGCGGCGGATCTGCCCGGTCGTCTCGCTGCCAGGCTGGCCGTCGCGGGAGGCGCGAAAAGTGTCTAGCCTGGCATGGCATCCGGACAGGGTGGATTCGCCCGCGCCCGCGGCTTTGCTCGGGGAGCTGCGCCTGGACGAGCCGCTTTGCGATTACACCTCCTGGCGGGTGGGTGGCCCGGCGGATCGCCTGTATCTGCCGGCGGACTTGGACGACTTGCTGTGCTTTCTGCGCTCATTGCCTGCGGGCGAGCCTTTGCTGTGGCTGGGCTTGGGCAGCAATCTGCTGGTGCGGGATGGTGGCGTCCGGGGCACGGTGGTTTGCACCAAGAACCGGCTGAAGGTCATGCGCCGGCTTGACGGTGGGCGGGTTTATGTCGAGGCGGGCGTGCCTTGCGCCTTGGTCGCCCGGTTTTGCGTCGAGCAAGGCCTGGGCGGCGCGGAGTTCCTGGCCGGCATTCCCGGCACGTTTGGCGGGGCTTTGGCGATGAACGCCGGCGCGTTTGGCGGGGAAACTTGGGGCTTGGTGGACAGGCTATTGACGGCGGACCGCTTTGGCGGCGTCCATCGGCGGATGGTGGAAGATTATGCGGTCGGCTATCGCAGCGTGGCAGGGCCTGTGGACGAATGGTTCTTGGCGGCTGAATTGAAACTGGTGGCCGGCGACACCGGGCAAGCCCGTGAGCACATTAAAACGCTGTTGGCCAGGCGCGCGGCCAGCCAACCGGTCAACCAGCCCAGTTGCGGATCGGTGTTCCGCAATCCGCCGGGCGATTACGCCGCCCGGCTGATCGAATCTTGCGGCTTGAAAGGCTACCGCATCGGCGGGGCTTGCGTGTCCGACAAGCACGCCAATTTCATCGTCAACTTAGGGCAGGCGGCGGCCCGCGACATCGAGCGTTTGATCGCGAGGGTGCGGGAAGAAGTGAAAACACAACGAGGCGTAAGCCTGGAGCCGGAAGTCCGCGTGGTGGGCGAGCCGGCGGATCAATGACTATTTATAAGGGGCGGAAGTGAGCGTTCGAATTAACAACGCCGAAGCCTTTGGCCGCGTGGCTGTCCTGATGGGCGGCTGGGCGGCGGAGCGCGAGGTGTCTTTGAAAAGCGGGCGGGCGGTGCATGCGGCCCTGGCGGGGCGCGGCGTGGACGCGGTGGCCCTGGATGTGGGGGCCGAGCTGGTCGGGCCTCTGCTTGAATCGAAATATGACCGGGTGTTCAACATCATCCACGGGCGCGGCGGCGAGGACGGTGTGTTGCAAGGCGCCTTGGAGGCTTTGGAGATTCCTTACACCGGCAGCGGCGTCCTCGCCTCCGCGCTGGCGATGGACAAGCTGCGCACCAAGCTCTGCTGGCTGGGCGCGGGCCTGCCCACGCCGGCTTGGAGGCTGTTGGAAAGCGCCGGCGACTTGGAGCCTTGCGCGGAGGCCTTGGGTTTTCCCGTCATCGTCAAGCCCGCGAACGAGGGTTCGAGCATTGGCATGAGCCGGGCGGAAAACCTGGAGGAGTTGCGCCAGGCTTACGCCGTCGCCGCGCAATTCAATTGCCAAGTGTTCGCCGAGGCCTGGGTGACGGGCAAGGAATACACGGTGGCGGTGCTGGACGATGAGCCTTTGCCCTTGATCCGGTTGGAAACTCCGCGCGCGTTTTACGACTTCGACGCCAAATACCGCGCCGACACGACCCGCTACCACTGCCCTTGTGGCCTGGGCGGCGAGGAGGAGGCCGCGCTGCAAGCCTTGGCCCGCAAAGCCTGCCGTTGCGTCGGGGTGGAAGGGTGGGGGCGCGTCGATCTTTTGGTCGATGCCGAAAACCGGCCTTGGCTGATCGAAGTCAACACGGTTCCCGGCATGACCGATCACAGCCTGGTGCCCATGGCGGCAAAAGCCGCGGGCATCGCATTCGACGAGTTGGTATGGCGAATTTTAGAAACCAGCCTCGCCCCGGAGTAGCGGCAAGGCGAGGCGTCCACCCGGCGAGACGAGGAAAAGGCAAGAGCATCCGGCTGGGCCGGAAGTTGGCAAAGCTGGCCGCGTTGCTGGTCTTGGCGGCATTGGGCTGGACGGCCTGGGATCTGCTGCCGCCACGCGAGCCAGGGCCGCTGTTTCCCATCGCCTATGTCCGCGTCCAGGGCGGGATGGAGAACTTGGACGCGGCGAAATTGCAGGAGGCGCTGCGGCCAGCCGTCAATGGCGGCTATTTTTCCGTGGACATGGGTGAAATCGAAGGGGCCGTCCGCTCCTTCGCCTGGGTCGACGGGATCCAGGTGGCCAGGATTTGGCCCGACACGCTGGAAATCGGCGTCACTGAACAGAAGGCGGTGGCGCGCTGGGGTGACGTGGCGTTGTTGAATCCCAAGGGCGCGCGGTTCGCGCCGGGCGGCCTTGAGGCTTTTGCGCGCCTTCCCGTGATCTATGGCCCCCCCGGCATGGAAGCCTATTTGCTGGAGATGCTGAAGCAGCTCGACGAGCGGCTGGCATCCAAGGGGGTGGCGGTGGCGTCGCTGGACATGAGCAAGCGCAGGGCGTGGCTGGTCAAACTGGACAACGGCCTGGAGCTTTATTTCGGCAGGCAGGATCCGCTTAAGTTGCTGGAACGCTTTTTGGAGCTGGTTCCCAAATTAGGCGGGGACGGTTTTGCCCGGCTGAAGCGGGTGGATCTGCGCTACCCCAACGGTTTCGCCGTGGTCTGGAAATCCGAGGCGGAAATGGGCGCGGAAATCAAAAGTGAAAACGGCGCGGACTTCCCGCTTAATGGCACGGCCAGCAATCTGGCGCTAGAGAAACAATAAGCATGGCAAGAAAATCGGAACGAAATTTGATTGTTGGCCTGGACATCGGCACGTCCAAGGTGGCGGCCATTGTCGGGGAAATGCGGGAGGACGGGGAAATCGAAGTCATTGGCGTCGGCTCCCACCCTTCCCGGGGCTTAAAGAAGGGCGTGGTGGTCAACCTGGAGGCGACGGTGCAGTCGATCCAGCACGCCATCGAAGAGGCGGAGGAGATGGCGGGCTGCCGCATCCACTCCGTTTACGCGGGGATCGCAGGCAGCCACATCAGCAGCATGAACTCGCATGGCATCGTCGCCATCAAAGAAAAGGAAGTCACCCAGAGCGACGTGGACCGGGTGATTGACTCGGCGCGGGCGGTGGCGATCCCGGCGGATCAGAAAATCCTGCACATTTTGCCCCAGGAGTTTGTCATCGACCGGCAGGAGGGCATCAAAGAGCCCATCGGCATGTCGGGCATCCGCCTGGAGGCGAGGGTGCATATCGTCACGGGCGCGGTCAGCGCGGCGCAGAACATCGAAAAATGCATACGCCGTTGCGGATTGGAGGTGGACGACGT
>Ga0265327_10000935_pt1 | contig 42778 bp, 45 predicted proteins | sample 41621metaG_FD_202089 | JGI IMG/M metagenome (GOLD analysis project Ga0265327, IMG submission 202089) | Rhizosphere microbial communities from Carex aquatilis grown in University of Washington, Seatle, WA, United States - 4-16-21 metaG | ecosystem: Host-associated > Plants > Roots > Rhizosphere... | reverse complement strand
ACTAAAATTTTCGATCACAAAATATTTATTAACAAGCCTTTCCTTATAACAAGGAAAGGCTTTGTTATTTAAATTTGGGCACATCAAAACAATACAAAAAATTTTATTTTTCAACATTTGCTTATTAATTGGACAATAAATTTTTACATTTAAAAAAAATATTATAATTTTATGGACTGAAAATAAAAAATTGGATATGGAAATTAGAAACCACTTGCTACAAGGCGATGGCGTCAAATACATCCCCTCACCAACACATAGCGGCGAATTTAAAGCCGGTAATCTCGACACGCTTATTATGCACTATACCGGCGGTCCGACTGCAGAATCGGCAATCAACACAATGATAAATCCGACGGTTAAAGCATCGGCGCATGTTGTTGTAGGTCGCGACGGAAAAATAACCCAACTTGTTCCATTCAACATAATAGCATGGCATGCCGGAAACAGCTCTTGGAAAGGTCGCGTTGGTTTCAACAGCTATTCTATTGGTATCGAAATTGTCAATTTGGGACCGTTAACCAAAAGTGGCGACATATTTCGTTCTGCTTATGGTAAAATTATCGATGCAAAAGACGTGATTGAAGGAACACATCGCAACGAAACAACGCCGCGATTTTGGCAAACTTATACATCGGAACAACTTGATACTGTGCTATCATTAGCCGAATTAATTATTAATACGTATGCTCTTAAAATGGTTCTGGGACACGAAGAAATTTCTCCGGGACGTAAAACTGATCCGGGACCAGCTTTTCCGCTTGATAAAATTCGTCAAAAATTGCTGAACCCACATCGCACCGACGACGAAGACGTCAAACTAAAAACAGGAAAAGTAATTGTTCAAAAATTGAATGTTCGCACACAACCCAATCCTACTTCGGATAAAGCAACACTGCCATTAATAGAAGGCGCAAAAGTAAATATTCTCGACGAAGACAACGGTTGGTATAAAATAAATGTAACCAATCAGGTTGAAGGTTGGGTTGATGGTCGTTTCTTGGTAAAAGAATAAATTTCAAACTAAAGTCAAATTAAAAATATGAACCGACGATTAATAATAATAGCTATTACCGCCGTACTTGTACTGGTTGTAGTTGGATATTTATATACACAAGGGTATTTCCAAAATTTAAAATGGCAGACAGGTACTATGATTTTGGCTGCAATTGCCGGTCCGTACAAATTAGTTTCGAACTGGGTGAAAGGTGGCGGCGAAACAAACGATATTCTTAAAAGAAACGAGGCTATGCGCGCAGACGAAAAAAAACATCGCATAGAATATGATGCGCAAATTAATGCAAAACAAAAACAAATAGATGACCTTGATAAAAAAATAAATGATTTAAATGCCAAGGTAATTGAAGTTGACCAAAAACGCGCAGTTGTCAGTCAGCAGGTAAATACAATGTCAGCGCCAGAACTTCAGCAAAAAGGGAAAGAGTTGTTTGGGAGTTAAGTCGCACAAAATATACATGGATTTAAAAATGAAGAAATACTTTTTAATTATTATAATTACAATTATTGCGTTTGAGGCAAAAAGTCAACAGACGCCTTTCTGGCTCGCACCTGGTCAAACGCAAACACTTTCGCCCAATTCTGACACATTGTGGGTGTTGAACAATAAGCAATATAAAAAGGCAATCGCTTTTGCCGAAGATGATAAACTTTGCACAGAACAAGTATCATTATTGAAAAAAGAAATAGGACTGTATAAACAACGAAGCGGAAGCACTGACAGTTTAAAAACAATTTTTACAAAAGACAGAGATTATTACAAACAACATTTTGACACTTGTGAAAAAGATTTACAAACATTAGGCGGCAAATTAAATAGAAGATCATTCTTTTTAAAAATAGCAATAATAGCAATACCTGTAGCATTTCTGGCAGGTAAATTTTTATAAACAAAAATTTTAAACATCAAATATTAATTACAATGAAAGACGTTCCTATTTTGTACACACAAAGCGCTGAGTTTATTTATCAGTTGTATTTACCCGTAATGATTTGGTTAGTAGCTGTAATCATTTTGATGATAGTTCTTATTAGCAAATATACGCTGGGAAAATGGACTGTTGACAATCCAAATCCTTATGCAAAATCAACATTGGGAATGCCCGAAGGCGTTTTCAGAGGCATAATTACAATGACTTTATTATACGTTGTGGTTATTTTTGAAACTGTGAACATAAAAGATGCCGGATTTGAAGCTCGCGCCAATATGTTGCTGGTGTCGTTTCAAATGATGATTGCATTCTATTTTGGAAGCAAAGTTGTAAACCAGTTTTCGAGTGGCGACGGAAAAAAATCTTCGTCAACAACAGTTGATGTACCGCAACAAATACCGCCATCAAGCGTAGGTACAGCACCAACGTCTGATCCAGATCCTACACCAATACCGGTACCGGCTACTGGTGGTGACGATTCGAATGGATAGGATAAATTATAATTGTAGAGTCAAAACCAAGGCAATTTTCAATAATTTATTTATTATTCTGATTTTGAAAATTGCTTTGAAGTCTTTAAAGAATATACTTAATTCGCAGCGTAAACAAGGGGGGTATAGCTCAGTTGGCTAGAGCGCTTGCATGGCATGCAAGAGGTCGCGGGTTCGATTCCCACTATCTCCACAACTTTATATTTGCGATGTTTTGTTTAAGACTTAAATACACTGATAAAAAACAACTTACAAAACATCGCAAAAATAAATATAAACAAAACAAACAAAAATTAGCATACGATTTGCACACTTCAAAATTAAATGTTTACATTTGTTGAACATTTAATTTTGATTTTATGAAAATTAATTTTTATCTGCGAAACCCCGAGGATAAGTCAGTCGAAACTCCAATTGAATTTATAGTACAATCCGGTTTTGTTGAAATAGACGAAACGGGCAAAAAAATATATAAAAGAATACGACGCAGCACAGGACTTGCAATAAAGCCAAAAGATTGGAATGAAAATACACAGACCGCACGCGAAAGTTTTAATAATTATGTCGAAATAAATTCAAAACTTTCAGAAATAAAATCATATCTGAATAAAATTGAACGAGAATTTCACGAGATTAGCACACCATTAACCGCGAGTGTGCTAAAATCGAAATTAGATATATTTTTTAAAGGTGATGCAACTAAATTGCAGCAAGTTGATTTAATCAGTTTTATTGAAAACCTTTTTACTAATAAAGAAAACACGCCACACAAACGTATTTTACAACAAACTTTCAGAATCATAAAAGAATTTTCGCACGAAACAAATTATAAAATTGATTTTGATACGATTACAATGGATTTTTATAATAAATTTGACATATACCTTAACAAGCAAGGATATAAAAAAAATACTAAAGCAAAGCATATCAGTAATATAAAGTATTTTATGAGTCAATCTATGGAGGATAAACGACATGATAATACTGATTTTGAAAAGTTTAAAGTACAACGAGATAAAAATATTGCAAGTATTTATTTAAATAACAATGAAATAAAAACAATTTACAATTTAGATTTGTCAATTAATCCACGTTTAGACAAAACGCGCGATTTATTTTTGATTGGTTGTTATACCGGATTACGATTTTCAGATTTTACACAGATTTTGCCGGAAAATATAAAAGGTGATTTTATATTTATTAAGACTCAAAAAACCGATACACCAGTTGTAATTCCTTTGAACGTGGAGACTAAAGAAATTATTAATAAATATAGTGGCAAATTTCCGAAAGCAATCAGCAACCAAAAAATGAATGAATATTTAAAAGAAATTGCACAATTAGCCGGATTAAACGAGCCGATTTTAATATATGAGTCAAAAGGTAATACGAAGAGTACAGAAACTAAATTAAAATATGAATTGGTTTGCACGCACACCGCGCGCCGTTCCTTTGCAACTAATTGTTATAAAGCCAAAATTCCGGCAAAGCAAATAATGTTAATTACTGGACATACAACCGAAAGTGAATTTTTTAAATATATTGCGATTACTGGAGAAGAGAACGCGGAACTTTTATTAACTCACGAACATTTTAGGCCGAAATTAAAAATTGCACAATGAAAAATATTGCGTTAAGTCCGAAAATTATATTTTCAATCGTTTTATCTATTGGCATACTGTTTTATATTTTCAGTAAAATATTATCGACTGACAGCATAAAAGCAATTGAAAAAACGGCAAAGGTTATTCGAGAAACAAAAAAAATTCATAACTTTGCTAAGGAATTGAATGAAGTTGCAAAAAGTTCTGATAAGACGACAGAAGCGACCGGTAACGATAAAAACAATAATATTGACAGTTCAGAGTATTACAAATATTATACAAAAGCGCAATTGTCCGAAATGAAAAAATATTGTTTACCTGTGTTTGGAGAACATAAAACAGAATTTCACGCAATAGATAGAGCGGTTGATAGATGGCATGGTCATATATCTTTTGATGAGTTTATGAATACTGTTAAAAATGGTGTTGAGATTACGACAAAAAAAGGTATATTCAAAGTAACAGAAAAATGGTCAGCACCGACTGGTTATATTAGTGGAGAAAAAAAAGCAGCAACTATTTATAAAACAAGTCCAGAACTATTAAGAGAATTAAACAAACTAAAAATTAAAAAATGAATATAAAATTAACACAAGACGAATATCAGATTTTAAATAATATTTTGGCTGGTGGTGATTCCGAAGTCGCAGAAAAATTTAAAAACAAAATTGAAAATCATTCACCAGATTTTTATGTGGATAAAAACGATTTTGCAGAAATATATTGTTTACTTAAAATATTAGAAACACGTTGTATTAACAATCCATTAGTTTTCCATGACAGACTAATGATACTAAAAGATATGATTGATATGTATTCTGATTATGACTTGTACGAACAAAAATTAATTGACATTGAGAATGAAAAAAAATTGCAGGAACGTGCTGAAAAAACTTTTGAAGTAACAGCATTGCAATATTATTACATTTGGCTTGTTTTGGCTAATAACGGAGACGATTTTGGCGATACTTTGTTAAAAAAATTTCCTTTTGATAAGTTGAATTTTGGCAAAGTTACGGACAAACCAGAAACAGATTTTTGTAAATATTTAAAGAAAAAAAAGACTAAATTTGAATTGACTTTAAATTTTTATGAAATCGAAAATTTATATAATTTGTTGCGTGATATTGAGTATGGTGTTTTACTTAGTCCGATTATTACAAGTGAGCAACGTTGGGATATGTCAGATGTTGCTGATTATATTGGCGATATATATATTGAATTTTATGACGAATTGCACCCCGCACACGAACCATTAAAACAAGTCCAAAACGATAATGTAAAACTTATTGCTTAAATAAACTTTCGGACAATTTTGTCTAAAACTTTTACTAAGTTTTGATTTAAAGTTTATAATCAGTTAATTGAAAAATCCATGTTACGGCGATAGAAAATTGTCTTAGCATGGATTTTTTCATTTTAGCATATTGATTAACTTTTTTATCAACAAGATAAGTATCAAATTAGCAATAAGCTACAAAAATTTATTAACAATTTTTTAACATAATGATTTTCTTTGTATCTTTGTGCAATTGTAATACAGCACATTGATAAATTTGAAAAACGTATTGTTTTGTTTTGTAGTATTTTACAAATGTTTATAATAATGACATATATCATAAACGCTACAAAGCCAATTTCATACTTTTGTCGAAGTTCTTAAAAATAAAAAACCCCTACAAAAGAATGCTGGTAACATTCATTTGAAGAGGATTTTATAAAACCTTTAGAATCAAATTCGATAGGCTTGTATTGATATTAAATTTGACCGTTCAATATCTCTACAAAATTAGAATTTATTTTTTTAATTTCGACTATCATATTTTATGATATTTGTCATAAAAAGATAAATTTTCCCATTTGAGTTTGATTTTAAGGTTTTTAAAAAAATAAATTTAAAAACAATAAAATTTTTAAAAATGAGCACAAACTCAAATGACGAAATCTGTTTTATATTTAAAACAGTAATCTCAAAAACAGACTTGAGAGATATTTTTAAAGAATTTCAAATAGAAATTCCGAAACCCGCGCAACAAAATGAACCGCAAAACAATTATGGAACTGTAAAATGGTTTGCTGAAATTAAACATTTAGCCGTTCCGTCAGTGTATAGCCAGCTCTCAAGAGGCGAAATTCCAAAAGATTTATACCAAAAGCCAGCCGGAACAAAACGAGTCCTGTTTTTTAAAGATAAGGTATTGAATTGGATTAATGCAGGCTGTCCGGCAAATGTTGGTGAAAATATCCATAATTCTAAATAATGTAATACTATGGATATTCAAAATATTGATATAAGCAAGATTACGAAGTCAGACCTTTGTAATTTTACGGAAAGTGAATTGGTGTACATCTATTTAGCAACTTTTAAAATTCCACAAAGCTACTCAATAGATAATATCGAACATCAAAAAATATTGCATACTGATTTTTTGGAATACATCAAAGGAGTTAAATTTTTTCTAAATAAAGAGAAATTTATTGATGAGTGTAAATGGTGGTGGTATTTGATACCTGACAAAATCGAACTTATTACAGACGTATCAAACATTTTACCCGTGTTTTCTTATTATAACAAACCAATTTTTAATATGAAACCACGTGCTAATATCAATTTATTGAAATTATACCAAGTTATTCACAACCCAAAGTATTTCGAGAAACAAACTATTTTATTAAGGAATATTTCTGACAAAGCGCAAAGCAGAGATTTTAAAAGCAACCAATTTGATTATGTTACTTTCAGTGGCATTTTTCCGGCATACAAAAGAACAAAAGAAAATTGCATTAAACCAAGTGGATATTTGTGTTTAGACCTTGACCACGTAAAAACTGATATAAATGAATTGAAAACTAAATTGATTAACGATACAAATTTAGACGTTCAATTTATGTTTGTCAGTCCTAACGGCGATGGTCTTAAACCAGTACTTTTATACGATACTTACAAAATTGTCCATGATAAATTTTTCGAACTAATGGAAAAATATTTTGCATTAGTTTACGATTTCCAGATTGATAAGGCATGTAAAGATATTTGCAGACCTTGTTTTATTCCGTATGATAGTGAAGTTTATATGAATCCTAAAATCTTAAAAAGATGACAAATTTAGACGCTGTAAATGATATAATAAAAAAAGTCGCCCCGCAAGGCGACAATGTTAATAATGTAATGTTTATTTCGAGTACAAATATAAATAAAAAATCCGAAACACATTCAAAAGATATTGAAATATTTGATTGGTGTTTAAAGCAATATCAACTAAAAAACTCATTCATTAATGGTCAAAGAAACCAATTTATTACAGCACTAAGCCACTTTTGCAATGAGTATGGTGTTTCTCATCAAACTTGTTTAAATGAATGTTTAAAACGCTATATTCAATCTGACTTTACAGCCAATGAAATTGAAAGTACAGTACAGAGCGTTTATAAAAATCATTTAGTCAATCATGGTACAAAACAATTTGTAAGCAAGCAGGAATTTATCCAGCAAAATAAGCAGACGATAAAAAATGAAACGATAATTGTACCGGACTTTCCTATTGATATTTTTCCGGTAGAAATCCAATATTTCATTAACGAACTTAAAGGAAAAAAAGCCTTGCCACACGATTTTATTTGTGGTGCCGTTTTGTCTGCTTTTTCGACAGCAAGCGGCAAAAAATTTATCATAAAACATGATAATTACGATAATTTTGCAGGTACATGGATTGCCTTAATTGGTGAGTCCGGCACCAACAAAAGCGAACCGCTAAAAATATGTTACGAACCGTTTGCAAAACATGATAGAATTTTATATGAAAAATGGATTAACGAATGTATCGAACACGCTGCAATAAAAGATAATAAAACACCAAAACCATTATTAAAAATAAATAAAATTGATGACATTACGATAGAAACATTGTACGATTGTTTTAATGGAAACGAACACGGTTTATGTAGTTACGTAGATGAGTTAATGGGTTGGATTTTGGACATGGAACGCTATGGTAACAATTCTACACAAACAAAATATTTATCAATTTGGAACAATATTGAAGTAACCTACATGCGAAAAACGCAAAAACTAAGAATTGATAAACCGTTTCTCAACGTAGTAGGAGGAATACAACCAGATTTATTAAAAGATTTGGCAAATGGTAACAGGGCAAAAGACGGCACAATTTATCGAATATTATCATTTTATCCAGATAGAGTCTTACAAAGTAAAAAATCCGGCATATTGGACGAAAACTTATTAAAAGATTATGAAAATTATATTTTTAAATTACTCTTAACAGATTTTGATTTTTGGGAAAGTGGATTACAAACAAAATCGAAACTGGTATATATTCGACAGGGTGATGCTGCAAAGTTGTTTGAAAGTTATATTGAAAAATTAAGGAATAGATTAAATTCTCTGCCAGAGTGTGCGGAGCGCAAATATATTTCAAAACTTCAAATATACTTATATCGTTTTGCGCTATTATTACATTTAATAAAACATGCTGTTAATGACTTTCCTTATGGTTATATCGAAAAAGACTCAATTGAGGGCGCAATAAAATTAGTAGAATATTTTTTACAGACATCAAAAAAGGTAGGTGAAATTATAAGCAATCCAAAATCCGAAATTACTGAAAAAGATGTATTGTTATTTATTCGAGCAAAAACCGGTCATGAGTATAAAGCGATTTTGGAGTTTATGAAATCCGAAGTAAATGAGGGGACGTTTCGACAATGGAAAAATAGAATTAAGTAAGTGTAACACGTAACATGTAACGCGAATTAATATATTGATATTCAATAACAATTATGCTTTTTTGCGTTACATGCTATTTTTAAGTAAAAAAATGATTGTAACACGTTTTTTGCAATACATATTTAGTAATCAATTAATTAATCCGCGTTACATGTTACATGTTACAAAGGTTGAAAAAATATATTCAAATTTAATATACGAAATTTCGACAAATGATTCAATAGATTTTTGTAATGCTACATTAAGACAATTTTATCAATAAATTTAATATTTACAACTCAAAAACAACTCAAATGATTGAGAATTTTAAAGGCAAAGCCAATACTAACGGTTTTAATAAAAATCCGGCAAATGTCAATAAAAATGGTAGAAAAATTGGCTCAAAAAACCGCAATACCATTGCACAAAAATTATTAAATATGAGATGTACTTTGTCGGATATTGACTTGGATAAACTAAAAAAAGTATTTCCAGAAATTGACAATATCTTTACTGTGGAGGAAATTATGACAATCGTTCAAATTTACAAAGCTATTTTTAAAGCCGATGTCAGAGCTTATTTAGCAATAATGAATTCAGCTTATGGAAATCCTAATCGTGATACGAGTATAGATGTTGACGAACTTGACGACGATGTATTATACGCTCTTTATGAAAGTCTATATTAAAAAAACAATCTGAAAAAGAGTTTATTTACTCAATAAGAAATTATAAATTTGCCAAAGTGAAATTATATAACTTTGATAACAACGGATTACCAAAGCCGGTACGAAGTAGGTAAGTGTAAATTTAATTTTTATGAAAAAAATTCTATTAATTATATGTCTAATTGTTTTATATTTCTCTGGTTTTACGCAGGATACATTAAGTATTAATGATATTTTGGAGAATGTTACAGAACCACCCGCTAAAATAAATGAAATTTATAATTTAGATGTCATTAATTATTTTGAAATTAATGATTGTAATACACCTTTGCAAAAAAAAGTGTATTTTCAAACACAAGATTATCAGGATAAATTAAATGAATTAAAAGAACTGAAAAAGGAAATACTAAAAAAAACTTATTTCAGAAAAGGTACTAATTTATTTGCGGACAGTAATTACGATTTGACAAAAGGTGGTTTTTATATTTGTTTAGATCATGTACTATCTGACCAAAATTCTGTATATCTAAAAGGAATTCCTACAAAACACGGGTATTGTGATCGAATTTTTTTCGTACCTGCAAATGAAGAAAATGGACTTGAAATTGAAAAAAATAGCAATCCAATAAGAGTATCAGATGATCTTGATAGTGAATTAAAAGAAAGTAATATTGTTGTTTATTTATTATTTTTAATTAGTGGCGTAGAAAATGCAAAATATAACAATTCTAAATACTCAACAGATATGATAGTGTCAAATAAAAATAGAATTATTGTAGCAAACCAGAGTAGTGGTAAAATCTATTTTGACAAAAATTATACATACCAAAAACCACGACCCAAAAAATAAAATTATGAAAAAAAATATTTCTTATTCCATTACATTGATTTGTTTATTGCTATTGACCAATTGTACTTTTTTTACATCGTCTGAATCTAAAACCGAAGAGAAATTTCGTAATACAATTACTGACGACGGAAGTACAACCTATGGAAATTATTTCACTCAATTAGCAGGTTTAAGGGGTGAAGTTAAATATTCAGTTTTTACCGCTAATGGTGAAACCAATCCAGATATAAAGATTGTACAAGTTGAAATTGATAAAAAAAAGGAATCAGTAAAGGCAAAAACGGCTAAATTGCAATATCAATTTAATGAAAAAACCGGTTTTATAAAAATTGCATATTTAGATATTAATGGAGAACCACAAAATTTATTATCTGGTTCTTTGATACTTGGTATTATGTTATTAGAATTACAGACAAGTCAATAAACCGCGTGTAATAAAGTTTGATTATTAAAACTATTGTCTAAAAATTTCGTATATTTGCATAATAAGATATTCGCATAAATTATGCTAAAATCTTAATTATAAATTGATATTGTGTTTATATGAAACTACCACAACAAATAAATGTATCATTGTCTTTAATCAAATTTAAAGAAGAGAATGTACATATTATTTATTCTCCGGCACTCGATTTGTCCGGCTATGGTAACACAGAGGAGGAGGCTAATGCTTCATTTCAAATTTGTTTAGAAGAGTTTTTTAAATACACACTTCATAAAAAGACATTCAACACTGTACTAACAAATTTAGGTTGGAAAATTAACCGGAAAAATGATTTGGTTTGTCAGCCTCCACAATTTGACGAATTGATTACGCGAAATGAATATTTTTCGAGTATTGTACGCGAAAAAGAATTTTCGAAAATTGACAAACCCGTCTTAATGCCTGTTTATCGTTAGTATGGGACAATTTTCAAATATTTCGTTAAAAATATTTCGCAAGTTTCTCGAAATGCAAGGCTGCAAATTAATCCGTCAAAAAGGCGGACACGAAATTTATTCGAAACCCGATTTGGAACGTCCAATAACAATTCAAAGTCATATTGATCCTGTACCAGAGTTTATAATTCAAAACAATTTACGTATTTTAGGTATCGACAAAAAAACGTTTTTAGAAATAATTAGCGATTTGTAGGAAAGCGTTTTTACTGGTTTAATAAAACGGTTTAAAATTTCGCAAAATTTAAAAAATGATTAGCTGTAAAAAATTTTGATTTTTGAAAAAATTACTATATTTGCATAAGTCGAATCTAGTATTTTTTCGTTTTGTAGTAAACTGATTATAAGTATATTAATTCAAGTATTTATAAATCAATATATTGCAAAATTAACACACAATTAGCATACTTTGGAAATTAACACAAATGCAAATTATTGAATTACATATAAATAACAAAATAGGTTCAAGAGCCACTATCTCCACTAATTAAACAAAGGGTTTCATGAGAATTGAAACCCTTTATTATTTAAAAATAAAATGAAAATTCGAGTTTTGATTATTTGTCTGTTAGCAATTATTTATGCAACATCCTGTACTAAAAACAGTCAGGATGTCCCTGTTGTTATAAAACCAACTCCATACTCGGATCCCACTCAATATGGAACGCCATTTGCAAATGTCCCCAAGACCGAAGATATAGTAATGTACGAAATCAATATCGGTGCATTCAGTCAATCCGGAAATCTTGCCGGTATTACTGCTGGTCTCGATAATATAAAAGCATTGGGAATAAATACAATTTGGTTAATGCCCATTTATCCGGTCGGCGTTTTAAAATCTTTTGGTTCGCCATATTGTGTGCAAAATTACAATGCAGTCAATCCGAATTTTGGAACGCTGATTGATTTGAGAAATTTAGTTGACGCAGCGCACAGCCGGAATATTGCTGTTATATTAGATTGGGTTGGCAATCATACTTCGTGGGACAATGTGTGGATAACAAATAAATCGTGGTACACGCAAGATGCAAACGGCAATATTATCAGTCCGGCAGGTACAAACTGGACAGACGTTGCCGATTTGAATTATAATAATTCTGATATGCGTATTGCCATGATCCGAGCAATGAAATTTTGGACACTTACAGCAAACATTGACGGTTTCAGATGCGATGCAGCCGATTATATTCCGTTTGACTTTTGGGCGCAAGCAATCGATACACTAAAAAATATGTCTGGACGAAATTTTATTTTGTTAGCCGAAGGTGCAAGAGACGACCACTTTACCGCCGGTTTCCAAATGAATTATGCGTGGAACTTTCTATCTTCGCTTAAAAATGTTTTTACAAACAATACACCGGCAACGAATCTATTCACAACAAATTTGTCGGAATATGCTAACATTGGAATTTATGGTAAAAAACTTAGGTTTACAACCAATCACGACGAATCGAATACAGCAACGCCAATCGCCGTTTTTAATGGCAAAGATGGCGCAATGGCGGCATCAGTAATAACAATTTGTTTGCAGGGCGTTCCTTTGATTTATTGCGGTCAGGAAGTTGGCGTTTCAAGTTCTTTGACTTATTCAACTCAACGACCTATTGATTGGACAATCAATTCGGATATTTTAAACTTCTATCAAAGTTTATTAAGCTTTTACAATTCATCAAACGCATTGCGCAAAGGCGTCTTACAAACTTTTGGAAACATTGATGTTGTTGCCTTTACTAAAAATTATCTGACAGAAAATGTGCTGATAGTTGTAAACACGCGCAACAAAAGTCTCAACTATAATTTACCATCGAATTTAATTGGTACTTCGTGGACAAATGCGCTTGATAACACAAATACGACACTTGGAAATTACATTTATTTGCAGGCTTATCAATATTATATTTTGAAATAAGCGTCACTCAAACCGGATTGATTTTACCGGATCGATTTTCGAAACAATGTGCGACGCGAGATAAAGCATCAAAATAATTAAAAAGACGGTGATTGCATTTAATATAATCAAATCGGGAATATTAAAACGAATCGGAACGACATTCATGTAATACGAAGTCGCGTCGAGTTTTATAAAGCCAAATCGTTTTTGCAACAGACAAAGTCCAACGCCAATAATATTTCCAAGGGCAACACCTTTTAAAATCAAAAAGCCCGATTGGTACAAAAATATTTTGCGGATTCCTTTGTTTGCTAAACCAATCGCTTTAAGAACGCCAATTGTATTGATACGCTCCAACACCAAAATCAGCAAACACGAAATCATATTAAAACCGGCGACAATAATTACCAGCGTCAAAATGACAATAACATTTATATTCGACAACGACAACCAATCGAAAATCAAAGGATTTGCTTCTTCAACATTTACAACTTTTAATTTGCCTCCTTTATCGTCGAACTTATAACCGGCAACATTGTAAACGCTGTCGGAAAGTTCGTGCAGACGGTCAAAGTTGTCAATAGAAATTTCGATTCCGCTTACCTGATTCGGTTGCCAGTTGTTAAGTTTCTGAACGTGCGCAATATCAACAAAGGCGTACATCCTATCAAATTCTTCGAGATTGGTTTGATAAATTCCAGAAATTTCGAATTTGCGCACACGCGGTGGTGTCTCAATAAAATAAACAATGACATTATCGCCTTTTTTAAAGTTGAGCAAATTAGCAACATAACTCGAAATTATAATTTTATTACTCTTAACAGAATCGACGACTTTAAAACATTCGCCGTCTATTAAATAATTTTTTAGGAACGACCAATCGTAATCGCTTCCAACGCCTTTTAAAACAATTCCCTGAATCTCGGTTTTGGTTTTGATAATTCCGGCTTTGATTGCAAATTGTTGGGTGTGTGTTACGCCTTTAATATCTTTGATTTGCGTAAGACTGGTTTGTTCTTTGTCAATAGGCTGCGTTTCGTAAGACGAATTCGAATCGAAATTGCTGATAGTTATGTGCGAACCAAAACCGACAACTTTTTCGCGGATTTCAGTTTTAAAACCGGTAAGAATGGCATCTGCCAAAATCACAATTATTAAACCAACAGCAATACTCGCCACTGCTATATTTATAATTGCAGGTGTTCCTTTATTTGCTGCCGATTTATCAAAAATAAAGCGCCATGCAATAAAACGTTCGGTATTGATTGATTTCAAATTGATTTCAAATTGATAATTGACAATTGACAATTGATAATTGGCAATTATCTAACGCGCTCCATATATTCGCCGGTGCTTGTATTTACTTTTATGCGGTCGCCGGTATTTACAAACAATGGCACTTTAACTTCGGCGCCGTTTTCGAGAGTTGCAGGTTTGAGCGTGCGTGTTGCAGTATCGCCTTTGATGCCGGGTTCAGTATAAGTTACTTCGAGCTCAACCGATGACGGAAGTTCGGCGTAAACCGGATTTTCGCCGTCAAACGAAACCATGATATTCATACTTTCTTTTAAAAATTGAGCGCTGTTGCCAAGTAATTCGATGTCAAGATAAATTTGCTCGAATGTTTTGTTGTCCATGCAAACAATATTTGTTCCGTCGGTGTAAAGATATTGTTGCTCTTTTGTTTCGACGTGTACAATTTCCATTTCTTCGTCGGGACGGAAACGTTGTTCGATTAAACGCGTTGATTTTATGTTTCGCATTTTAACTTGATAAAACGCACGCAAGTTGCCCGGTGTGCGGTGTTCGTAATCGAGTACAACGGCAAGTTCGCCATTGTAACGTACAAAACTGCCTCTTGAAATATCTGATACTTTGCTCATAAATGTGTTTGTATAATTTGCTGCAAAATTATAAAAGACTTGCAAATTATTTCCATTCTGCCAGATTAAATTTCTTATCAATTTCTTTAATAATTTTTTGATTAAGCGATGGAAAAAAATGATAGCCCGTAACTTTCTCTACTGAATCAACCGAAACTGCAAACCGGAAAAAGTCGCCTTCAATTTTTTCGTTTGGCATAATAAAAGCAATTGCTTTGAATCCGCCTTTTACCGAAGCGTCTAAAATAACTTTGTAATAATATTTTGGTACGCCGATTTTGTTTTTTTCGCCAATAAATTCGGTAACACTTGTTAAAACCGGACCGACGATGATGCAAACGGTGTCGTTCGCAACCGCCCATTCGCGCACATGTGCTTCGAGTTTGCTCCACAATCCACGATTTAAGTTCGGCACTTGCGGACTCATATTGCTCATATAAAACGATTCGCTCATTGCTTGTTCCGACCAACTGAAATCGCCAGCCGGCGCCATGTGTCCTTTGTCGTAACCCGACTTTGCATAATCTGCCGGAACTGCCGAACCTGTTGGTACGTCAGGGTCTTCGCGGAAATTATTCTTGCGTGGATTGTCTTTTGCTTCGACCTCAGTTTTTGTCAAAATATAAGCAACCCAATAAGGTTGTTTGTATTTGTCGCAATAGGAAAGTGTGTACGCAATATGTTTTACTATTTCCTTGTCGCCCGATGGTGTAGCAGGTAAAATGTCGTTTATGCCTCCAAACCCGAGTTTATTTTTTACGACTTTTTGGATTTTTTCTACAAATGCAGAAATCTGATTTTTTCCACTATAATGGTTAAATCCCAAGACACTGGCAATGGTGATAAATAAAATTGCTACAATTAAAATACTTCGTTTCATGTTTTTTATTTTTTAATTAACGAGCGAAAATATTATTTTTTTGTCATTAATCCTAAAATTGTTCGAAAACAAAAATTAATTAAATTCTGTCTGTCGAATTAAACCAATTCGAAATCCAATAGTCATATTAGCAAAACAAGTTTAACAAATTAAATATTTAGAAATCATGAAAAGTAAAATTGTAAAATTAGGAATGACAGTTATACTGTTTATCACGTGGACGATAATTTCGTCAGCAGCATTGGCTCAAACCGAAAATACCAATACACCGCCACCTGCAGGCTCGGGAAAAAGAATGCACGGTAATGGTAGAGCCGAACAAGGATTTAAAATTCCCGATCTTACCGCCGACCAAAAAGCGTCAATTGAAAAAATTATGCTGACCCACAAAAAAGAAATGCTAACTCAACGAAATTTAGTTGGTGTTAAAAAAGCAGAATTGAAAGTTTTAATGACTGCTGACAAAGCAGATATGAGCGCAATCAACAAAAAAATTGACGAAATAAGTGTTCTTAAAACTGACATGGCGAAGAAACAAGCCGCAACACACCAAGACATTCGTAAACTGTTGAACGATAAACAACGTCTTTGGTTTGATACTCATCCAATGAAAAAGAGTAAAGCTAAAATGATGCGCCCAAAAAGAGAAAAAGGTTTTATTACTAAGCCGGATGAAAATAAAGAATAAGTTTTAGACATTAAGATTTTAATTTAAAAAGCCGTCATTCCGTAATATTGGAAGACGGCTTTTTCTTTTTTTATTATTTTAAACCAAACCTTGTGCAATCATAGCTTCGGCAATTTTTACAAATCCGCCGATATTTGCGCCGTTTACATAATTAATGTATCCATCGCTTTCTTTGCCATATTTTTCGCAAGTCTTGTGAATGTTAATCATAATGTCGTGCAAACGGTGATCAACTTCGTCGCGTGTCCACGAAAGACGCATAGAGTTTTGCGACATTTCGAGACCTGACGTTGCAACACCACCGGCGTTTGCAGCTTTACCGGGTCCATAAAGTATTTTGTGATGTATATAAACTTCAATCGCGTCTGGTGTTGATGGCATATTCGCACCTTCCGAAACGCAGAAGCATCCGTTTTTAACTAGCATTTTTGCTTCTTCGGCGTTAACTTCGTTTTGGGTTGCCGACGGTAATGCGATGTCGCATTTAACTTCCCAAGGACGTTTACCTGAAACATATTCTGCTGATTTATATTTGTCGGCATATTCTTTTATCCTGCCTCGTTTTACATTTTTTAATTCCATTATAAAAGCTAATTTGTCGGCATCAATTCCGTCTTTGTCATAAATATATCCGTCAGAATCGGAAAGCGTAACAACTTTGCCACCTAACTGATTTACTTTTTCGACTGTATATTGTGCAACATTACCAGAGCCAGAAACCGTAACAGTTTTACCCTTGAAACTTTGTCCGCGTGTTGCCAGCATTTCTTGTGCAAAATAAACATTTCCGTAACCGGTTGCTTCGGGACGAATAAGACTGCCGCCCCATTCGAGCGCTTTGCCGGTCAGTACGCCGGTAAATTCATTTCTAAGACGTTTGTATTGTCCGAATAAGAAACCAATTTCACGTCCACCAACGCCAATGTCACCGGCAGGAACGTCGGTATCCGGTCCAATATGACGCTGTAATTCTGTCATAAAACTTTGGCAAAACTTCATCACTTCGTTGTCCGATTTTCCTTTAGGGTCAAAATCTGAACCGCCTTTGCCACCTCCCATTGGTAGGGTTGTCAAACTATTTTTAAAAACTTGTTCGAATGCAAGAAATTTTAATATTCCAAGATTTACAGTTGGGTGAAATCGTAAACCGCCTTTGTATGGTCCGATAGCGCTATTCATTTCGATACGGAAACCACGATTAACTTGTATTTCTCCCTTGTCGTCCAACCATGGAACGCGAAACATAAGCACTCTTTCGGGTTCTACAATTCGTTCCAGAATTTTGTGATGTTTGTACTTTGGATTTTCTTCGATAAACGGAACCAGCGATTCTACTACTTCCATTACAGCTTGATGAAATTCCAATTCACTTGGGTTTTTGGCAACAATATGTGCCATGAATTTTTCAACTTGTGCATTCATAATTATTGTTTATTTTATTAAAAAATGGTTATATGTTTGACGCCAAGTTACAATATATAATTGAGATAATAGATGACAAAATACATACATTTGTTGTTTTGAGTATGTTTTACAACATTGCTTTAGAATATAAATGTATAGTTGATTAATTTGGTAATATCAAAGTTCAAATATCATTTTCTTTCCAATAAAATTTTCGTAGGTTGTTGCTGCTTTTATTAATTTGTGTTGGTCTATATTGTTGGGTTTAAAGAAATCAGGTTTTATTATTACGTTATCTTTCGTCAATGTTCGTTTCCACAAACCGCATACTTGACCGTTGTCAACAATAACCGGATAAAAAATTCCATTGCTCGAAATTGCTTTTTTGTTATCAACATTTGCCAATGATGCTGTTCTGTTTTTATAACTGATAAGAAATTCGTCGTAGGCAGGTAATAAATGAAAACCTGAATTTGCATGATTTTTATTTGTATCGGAAAACCAATAAATATCTTCGCCAATTTTTTCTGAAATGAAAGACGACTTCACAAAATCTAATGCTTTTCTTGAGTCTTTTACTGACAAACCAGACCACCAAGCAAAATCTTTTAATGTTGCAGGACTATGACTGGTAAAATATCGTATTGCCAATTCTGCCAGTGCTTGATCTTTTGTAAAAATTTTTTTAATTTTAATTCTTTCGTCGAGCAAACTAAAAGTATGTTTATTGGCTTTCATAGGTCCACTACAAATTAAGCCATTAATTTCGGCATGTTGCAAAATGTACGACAAACGATTTTCATATAAATCGATATTGGAAAAAGAAAATTGAGTTTTTAATTCGTCTCGTGTAAGATTTTTGCCGCCGGACAAAGCGTGTTCGATTATTTTATAACATTTATTTAAGACAATAGTGTCAAGTTCATAGTTTTTGCTTCCCGACATCATATTCGTTTTTATTTGTGGCGCAGTCAGTTCCAACATCCAGCATAGGTCGTCATTGGCGACGAAATGCCAAGTCGGACGCATCAAATGTGTGCGGATGATTTCGCCGTTATTGAAAGCTGTTTCTATTTGTTTATCTGTCGAGTTTGGAACGCGAAGTCCAATAGCCCATTTTGCCATGTTGTAATCCTGCGCTTGCATTGCACCCATCCAACTGACTAATTCCTTTGCGGTTTTAAATTCCGATTTTGAAATTTTCTGGTTGGCAATTCTGTTTTTTGAAATTTCTTCTGATGTCATTTTTTTTGATGAAATTTCTTTTAATGCTTATCGTGGACTGATTGTAAGTTTCATAATTAAATCGGTCTGGACTTCGTCGCCCATAACAAAGGGATGTTTGCCAATAAATTCGAACCCAAGTTTTTTATAAAATTCCTGAGCAGGATAATTGTATTCCCAGACACCGAGCCAAATATATTTTTTACTATTTTTGACAGCTTTCTCGATTGAAAAGTTTATTAAATGTTTGCCTAAACCTTTGCCGGCAAATTCTTTTAATATATAAATCCGTTCAACTTCAAGCGATTCTTCGTCATTGACGTCTGATTGGTCAGGTGCAAAATTTATTTTCAGATAACCTGAAAGGTTGTCGCCATAATAAATAAAATAGAACTCAGAATTTAAAATTTGTAATTCTGTTTTTAATTTGTCATGATTAAATGCCGCACTAAGAAACGCGTCCATCGTTTCGTCAGAATTTGTAGAACGGAATGTTTCGTCAAAAGTTTGGTAAGAAATCTTTTGTAAAGCATTTAAATCATTTAATGTACATTGAGCAAGACGAATATTCATACAAATATTTTTCTTTACGAATTGTGCGAATGATTTTCTTTTACAGGAAGTTGATTTCCATTTTTTTCGTAAGTGGTAATGTGTCGCAATTTTTTCGTAGGGAAAATGTCGTCAATTTTAATAAGAATTCCAGTTTCTTCAACGTCTCCAAAATGTTCGTTGACTGATGTTCCAAAAGTTTTCATAGTTGCCGACAAATTCATGTACGAACTAAATAGCGGCGGAATATTTTCTTTGTATTCGCGGACTTTTTGATTGAGAATTTTGTAATTTTCTTCGTAAGTATTTTTAGAAAACACAGCATTTAACATGTTTATGTCAGACTTTATTGGCATTGCATGATGCGGATAAACCAAATTTTCTTTGTCGCCAAAGTATTTGTGCATAAAAAACAAAATCATGTCGCGCGCCGTTTGATTAAAATGCGTGTACATAGTAACTTTCCCGAAAAAATATTTTATATGCGGATGGTCAACCACCAAAGCGCCAAGTCCATCCCAAAGATTGTCTAAAGCAAAAACCGTTTTGCGCTCCATTCGTGTCGATTGATAATCGGGCTGGACAAACGAGCGACCTAGTTCAATTAAATAAGGCAAATATTCTGCATTAAATTTAGGTGTGAATTGAAATAATTGAGCAGTTGCAATTTGGGCTTCTCCTTTTTCGTCAAAAGGAACTGTAGCACAATCCATAAATCTGTAACCACCAACAATTTCTTTGTCCGCAGGACTCCAGACAATTAATTGTTTATATGGTTTTTCAGCAACATCATAATGATCAATATCAACTTCATCGCCTGTTCCGCCACCGGCTGCACGAAAAGACAACTCGCGCAGTCTGCCGATTTCGAGCATTACATTGGGCGCATTGTGATGTGTAATAACATAAATCTTATTCTCGCCATAGTTGGTATAGCGGACAAATTTATCGTCGGTTAATTCGCTACTTAATAACTCTTTAGATATTGATGAAATTATTGGCTTCATAAGTTAATATTTAACCTCAAAAATGCGTAAATTAATTGAGATTGCAAAATTTAGATTTGACTCTTTACTGAAATTTATATTATTTAACAAATGCGTGATTTGAATTTTTTGCCAATTCATAAACATGCGATCTGACTTGTGCTGCCCATTTTTCAGCGGTTTGTGTATTATCAAAAATTGTGTGTGAAATTGGTTTTCCGAAAATCAATTTTATCGTTTTACCTTTTTGTTTAAACATTTGGTCTGGCAAAAGAATGATGTCGATATTAAATTTTATTCCCAATTTTTTTCTGTAGTAAGAAAAATTATAAAAAAAGTTTGTATTCTTGCCTTCGATAAAAACTGGAATAACATCGAGTTTGTGTCGTACAGAACGATTTACAAAGGTTTTCTTCCATTCGATATCCTGAATTTTGCCGTCAATTTTACGCGACACAAAACCTGCTGGAAAAATCATTATCTGTGCATCTGATTCGAAAGTTTCGTCTAATATTTTAACGGCTTCCCGACTATTTGAACCATACAAATTTACACCGACAAAAACCGGACGTAAATTTGCAACGTTCATCAGCAAATCATTTATAACGGCTTTTACTTTGCCAAACCGACTACCAATAAAATGAATAAAAGCCACACCGTCGATGCCGCCCAGCGGATGATTAGCTACAAAAATATACCGACCATCAGTAGGAATATTTTCCAAACCTTCAACCGTATAATTTATTCCGGCAAATTTTAACGAAGCTTCAATAAATTCGCATCCTTGCAAGTGTTGATATTCCCGTAAAATAGTATTGAATTCGTCCTGATGAATCAGACGTTTCAAAAAATTAATCACAAATTTTGGCAACCATTTATATAACGCTGGATTTTTGATTTTTATCACTTTATCCACGTCAATCAACGTTATATTTTCGTCTTTTACCGGCGTATTCATTTTAAAATTGAATTTTATTTTGACGTAAAATTAATGTAAGCAAAATTAGTATAATAATATTAGCTTACAAAATGTGATTATAAAAATGCTTATCAATATGTCCAATAATTTTTTAAGATTTTCTGTTTTTTTTATAAAAATTTAAACTATTTAAAATCAAATATTTGTCGCCCATTTAAAAAATAAAATAAAAAAAAATAAAAATTTATTATAAAAAAAGTGGTAAAAAGTGGTAAGGAGTGGAAATATTTATTTATTTTAGCAAGTTGAAATATCTATCGATTTATGACAACTTTCGTTGGCGATTTTCCTTGCAAAGTGGACGTTAAAGGCAGAATAATGTTGCCGGCAGCGTTCAAGAAACAGCTCTCAGAAGCTGCACAGGATACGTTTGTCGCAAAGAAAGATATTTTCGATAAATGTTTGGTTCTTTATCCGTTGGACGAATGGCGACGTCAAAACGAAATTATACGCGCCAAAATTAATACATACAATAAAGACCACAATAGGTTTTTGCGCGAATTTTACCGTGGGACTGCCGAACTCGTTTTAGATGCGACCAACCGTATTTTGTTGCCAAAGCGTTTGCTCGATCTGGTTGAAATTAAAAGCGATGTAATTTTAGCAGGACAAGACGGCAAAATAGAAATCTGGTCGAAATCGGTTTACGAAAATTCGATTCTCGACCAGGAAGAATTTGAACGTCTGGCACAAGATATTATGGGTAAATAAAAATTCGACGATTGACTATGGAAACAAATTACCACATACCGGTTTTACTTCAACAAAGCATCGATGGGCTGAATATCAAGCCCAACGGCGTTTACGTTGATGCGACCTTTGGTGGAGGTGGTCATTCGCGCGAAATTTTAAAACGACTTGATGGTGGACGTTTATTGGGTTTTGATCAAGACGAAGACGCAGAAAAAAATGCAATTGACGATAAGCGATTTACATTCGTCAGAAGTAATTTTAAGTATATAAAAAATTTTATTAGATATTACGAAATCGAAAAAGTTGACGGAATTTTGGCAGACTTGGGCGTTTCGTCGCATCAGTTTGACGTTGCCGACAGAGGTTTTTCTTTCCGGTTCGACGCACCGATGGATATGCGCATGAATCAAAATGGAAAAACTTCGGCGCAACAAATTGTCAATACCTATGGTTTTGCACAAATGGCTGAAATGTTCAGAATTTTAGGTGAAGTTCCGAATGCCGGAAAGTTAGCGCATGCAATAATTACTGCGCGTCAGGAAAAGAAAATTGAAACGATAAATCAATTTGTCGAATCAATAAAAATATGTACGCCACAACATGGCGAAAATAAATATCTGGCGCAGGTTTTTCAGGCGTTGCGAATGGAAGTGAACAAAGAAATTGCCAGTTTGCAAAATTTTCTTTTGCAAACTATCGGTTTGTTAAAAACCGGCGGGCGTCTTTCAGTTATTACTTATCATTCGTTGGAAGACCGTCTGGTAAAGAATCTTTTTAAAAATGGTAAACTCGAAGGCGAAGTCGAAAAAGATTTGTTTGGACGTTTCGAAGTTCCGTTTGATATAATTAACAAAAAAATAATTACGCCCGACGAAAACGAAATTGCAGCAAACAATCGCGCGCGTAGTGCAAAACTAAGAATCGGCGAGCGTACAAATTATTTAAATTAATGAGCGACAACGTAGAAAATAATACTGAACCAAAAGCATCGGAAAAAATTCCGTTGGACAAGAAAAAAATTCTGCGCGAATTTCTTGATGGCAGCGTGTTGACCAAAGATATTTTTATCAAGCAATTGCCATATATTTTTTTTCTGACTTTCTTGGCAGGTGTTTATATTACAAACAGATACAATGCAGAAAAATTGGTGAAACAAGCATCGAAATTGCAACGCGAAATCAGCGATTTACGAAGTGAATCCGTTGCAATTGCGTCAGAATTAATGTTTCTAAGTAATCAAACACAAGTCGCAAAATTGTTGAAAGAAAAAGGAATGGATTTAAAGGAAGTTACGGTTGCACCAAAAAAGATTGTCATAAAAAAAATGGACAATTAACAATTGACAATTAACAATTAATAACTAATAATTTACAATTAATTAAATGTCGAATAAATTACCAATAAAAGATGATATAGTTGCACGACTTGGTGTTGTGTACGTCGTTGCATTGGTGATTGCTGTAGCGATTGTTTGCCGCATTTTGTATTTGCAGATTATAGAAAACGACAAATGGCACAAAGAAAATGCGTTTGCTGAAAAAGACATTACCATTGAAGCTGCCCGTGGCGACATTTATGCAGATGATGGACAACTGTTGGCGACTTCGGTATATTATTATGACGTTTACATGGATTTGAAAAGCGAAGCATTGGCTGATACAACTTTTGACAAACATAACTCGGAATTGGCTGCTGCACTTGCAAATTTTAGTTTTGACCAATCGAAAAATAAACCAAAATCGAAAGCTGAATGGATTAAAGATTTACGAACCGCACGAAAGAATGCCGATTCGCATCATTTATTAGCAAAACACGTTGATCAACAGCAACTAAAACAGATTAAACATTTCCCGATTTTTAAATATGGACGTTTTAAGGGTGGTTATTATACGCGAAAAGTCGAAGAGCGCAAAAAAACAAACAAATGGCTTGGTTCGCGTACAATCGGTCGTTTGAAAAATGAAGGCGAAACACGTACAATAGTTGGATTGGAAGGTGCTTTTCAAAAATATTTGCAAGGACGCAATGGTGTTATTTTAGCACAAAAAATTTCGGCAAACGATTGGATTCCTGTTGAAGCTTATACTGTTGAACCGGAAGATGGACGCGATGTTGTTACAACTATCAATATAAACATTCAGGATATTGCTGGACAGGCATTATTAAAACAACTTGAAGCAAATGCTGCCGATCATGGTTGCGTGGTGGTGATGGAAGTTGAAACTGGTAATATCAAAGCAATTATTAATTTGGGCAAAAGCGAAGATGGCTCGTACAAAGAAATTTACAATTATGCAATTGGCGAAAGCATCGAACCGGGTTCAACGTTCAAACTACCTGCGCTGATTGTCGGTATGGAAGACGGTTATCTAAACCTGAATGATACAGTAAACACCGGCTCCGGCGAACTAAAACTCTATAATATTACTTTGAAAGATTCGAAAAAAGGTGGTCATGGTGTTTTAACTTTGCAACAAGCATTTGAAACATCATCGAATATTGGTGTATCGGCGTTGATTAACAAGTATTACAAAAAACAACCGCAAAAGTTTGTTGACCGTTTGTACAGTATGCGTTTAAATAAACCTTTGGGACTTGAAATACAGGGCGAAGTTGCACCGTATATTAAATATCCTGAAAGTAAAAAAATATGGTCAGGAGTTACGCTTACTTATATGTCAATAGGATATGAAGTTCAGATGACTCCATTACAAATTTTGTCGTTTTATAATGCCGTTGCTAATAATGGTAAAATGGTGAAGCCTAAGTTTGTAAATAGTGTAAATGATCATGGACGCGAAGTGATAACGTTTCCGACGGTTGTTTTAAATTCGTCAATATGTTCGATGGCAACTATAAAAAAGGCAAAAAAAATGCTCGAAGGCGTTGTAGAACGAGGAACTGCTGTCAATTTAAAAAATGGTAGTTGCAAATTAGCGGGCAAAACAGGAACAGCACAGATTGCCAATAAAACAGAAGGTTATAAAGGAACTGCCGGACATTCTGGAACAAGTTATGTGTCATCGTTTGTCGGTTATTTTCCGGCAGACAATCCAAAATATTCTTGTATTGTCGTTGTCAATTCGCCATCAAATAGTTTGTATTACGGAAACGTTGTTGCAGGTCCGGTGTTTAAAGAAATTGCTGATAAAATTTATGCAACAAGTGTCGATATGCAAAAAGCAATGGCAGTCAATAAAAACAATCATACGGTACCGGTTTCGAAAGACAGTCACAAAGATGACCTTGATTACGTGTTGAAAAATCTGAATATCAAAACGTCATTTCAAGGAAATCTGGGAACGAAATGGGTGAAAACATCTGCCACTACAAATGGCGTTAATTATATGGGGCAAAAAATTGTAAAAAAACAAATTCCGAATGTTGTTGGAATGGGTTTGAAAGATGCAATGTATATTCTCGAAAATATGGGTGTCGATGTTGAAATTGCCGGACGTGGCGTAGTTAAAGAACAATCAATACTTGCCGGGACTTCAATTAAAAAAGGAATGAAAATTAAATTGGGATTAGGATAATGACCAAAGTTTTAAAAGACATATTATCAAACATAAATGCAACAAAAATTGTTGGCAACTTGAATATTGAAGTTAATGGAATTGCTTTCGACTCGCGCAAGGTTGAAAACAGTTTTATTTTCGTTGCTACAAAAGGAACGCAAGTTGACGGACATCAATTCATCAATAGCGCAATTGAAAAAGGCGCAGTTGCGATTGTCTGCGAAACTTTGCCGGAAACATCTCATGAAAATTGTACATATATTATTGTAAACGACGCATCCGAAGCGCTGGGTTATTTGTCTTCCAATTTCTTTGACAATCCGTCTTCTAAAATGAAACTCGTTGGTATAACCGGAACAAACGGCAAAACAACAACTGCAACTTTGCTTTACCGCATGTTTTTAAAATTAGGTTACAAAGCAGGATTGTTCAGCACCGTTCGCAATTATATAAACGACAAAGCAATCGATGCGACGCACACAACGCCCGATCCGGTTCAGTTAAATCGTATTATGTCGCAAATGGTTGACGAAGGTTGTGAATATTGTTTTATGGAAGTCAGTTCGCACAGCATTGTGCAGCATCGCATTACAGGTTTGGATTTTGTTGGTGGCATTTTCAGCAACATCACGCACGACCATCTCGATTATCACAAAACGTTTGACGAATACATCAAAGCAAAAAAATTATTCTTTGACAATTTGCCGGAATCAGCTTTTGCATTGACAAATATTGACGACCGCAATGGAAATGTCATGCTACAAAATACAAAGGCACGCAAACGCACATATTCATTAAAATCATTTTCTGATTTTAAATGTAAAATCATTGAAAACGATTTCGACGGAATGGAACTCAATATTGACAATCGTGAAGTTTGGACACATTTTATCGGAACATTCAATGCCTACAATTTGTTGGCAGTTTATGCGACGGCTTTATTGTTGGAGCAAAACAAAGATGATGTTTTAAAAGTTCTGAGCGATTTACATTCGGTTGAAGGTCGATTTGAAACCATTCGATCTGCAAACGGAATTACTGCAATTGTTGATTATGCACACACACCGGACGCACTCGAAAATGTGTTGTCAACAATAAACGATATCCGTCAAGGTGCAGGACAATTGATTACAGTTGTTGGCGCTGGTGGCGATCGCGACAAAACAAAACGTCCGAAGATGTCGAAAATTTCGGCTGAAAATAGTGATGTGCTGATTCTTACTTCGGACAATCCACGTAGCGAAAATCCCGAAGATATTTTGATGGACATGAAACGTGGTGTCGAAACTATGCGCAGTAAAAAAATTCTGACCATCGCTGACCGTCGCGAAGCAATTAAAACCGCCGTTTTGTTTGCGCACAAAGGCGACATTATTTTGATTGCAGGTAAAGGACACGAAAATTATCAGGAAATTAAAGGAGTGAAATATCATTTCGACGACAAAGAAGAAGTGAAAAAATGTTTTGAAATAAATTAACAATAGATGAAACGAATTATCTATATATCAATTATCAGTGTAGCAATTTTGGTTGTTTGCAGTTCGTACAATATGGTCGATAAGTATAACGGCGCATTGATTCCGTTTTGCAAAGGCAAACAATGGGGTTTTGCGGACACAAACAGGAAAGTCATTATAAAATGCAATTACGATAAGGTTCAACCTTTTATAGACGGCGTTGCATTGGTCATTTCGGACAATGCACTTGGAATGATTGACACAAAAGGAAAAACTGTGATTGGTTTTGGAAAATACGAATTGATAACTTATTTATACAACGGTCTTATTCAGGTTACAAGCGGCGGAAAAAGTGGTTTTGTAAATCGTCAGTACAAAGAAATCGTTTCGTGCAAATACGACGCTGTTGTTGATTACGACAATTACAAAGGTTTTGTGCAGACGCGCGCCGGCGAGAAATGGAACGTCGTAACGCGCGAGGGCAAAGAACTTTTTAAGAACAGCAAATATTCTGACGTTTCTTTTTTTCTCGACGCCGGAATGATTCGCGTAACATTAAAAAAGAAATATGGTTTCTGCGACACGCTTGGCAAAGAAATCGTCTCACCAAAATATGACGACTGTCAATTTATTGAAAAAACAAAATTTGCTTGGGCAAAACAAGGCGACAAAAAAGCCTTACTCGACATTACAGGCAAAGAATTGAGCGCATTTGATTATGACGAAATAACCGGTTTTACGTCAAATTTATTCAAGATAAAAAAAGGCGATAAACTTGGCGTCATCAACGGTGTTGGAAAAGAAATAGTTCCGTGCAATTTTGATATGATTGTGAAATTCGATACCGGAATTGTGTTCGTTATGAAAGACAAAAAATACGGTTTGTACAATTTGCAAGGCAAAGAAGTTGCACCTTGCAAGTACGACTGGATAAGCGATTTTGATAATAAAGCGTTTACGTCGGTGCAAATAAATGGCAAAGAATTTTATATCGACAACAAAGGTGCAGAATATATAGAATAAAATTTAAGAATATGTTATATTATTTATTTACATATCTTCATTCGTTGGGACTTCCGGGCGTGGGCGTCTTCCAATACATTTCGTTCCGTACCGGTATGTCAATTATTACGTCTTTGGTGTTAACTACCATTTACGGAAAGCGCGTAATTGTGATGTTGCAGAAAATGCAAATCGGCGAAGAAATACGCGACTTGGGACTTGAAGGCCAAATGCAAAAAAAAGGCACACCTACAATGGGCGGCATCTTGATTTTGGGCGCAATTATTATTCCGACTTTGCTTTTTGCAAAACTGAATAATGTTTATATTTTGTTAATGCTTACAACGACAGTGTGGCTTGGTTTTATAGGTTTTATGGACGATTACATCAAAGTCTTTAAAAAGAACAAACAAGGCATGTCGGGCAAAACAAAAATATTTGGACAAATAACACTGGGTTTGATTGTCGGAGTAACATTGTGTTTTAACCCGAATGTCATTATCCGCGAAAAAATGCAGAAATACGAAAGCGGAAATAAGCTCGAAAAAATTACGAATAAAATAAAAGAAAAAGGCAAAAGCACTTACGTAGAACATAAATCGACAGAAACAACAATTCCGTTCCTGAAAAACAATGAATTTAATTATGCGTCGCTGGTTGGTTTTATGGGCAAATACAAACGAATGGCAGCGTGGATAATCTTTGTCATTGTTGTTATTTTTATCATAACGGCAGTTTCGAATGGCGCTAACATTACCGATGGTTTAGATGGACTTGCGACGGGAACATCGGCAATCATTGGAACGACACTCGGCATTTTGGCTTATGTTTCCGGCAACTTTGGTTTTGCCGATTATCTGAACATTATGTTTATACCATATACCGGCGAGCTGGCTGTTTTCATCGGCGCTTTCATTGGTGCGACGATTGGTTTTCTGTGGTACAATTCGTATCCGGCACAAGTGTTTATGGGCGACACTGGTAGTTTGGCATTGGGCGGAATTATTGCAGTTTTTGCAATCATTATTCGCAAAGAATTATTGATACCGATTTTGTGCGGAATTTTTCTTGTTGAAAATTTGTCAGTCATGATGCAGGTAAGTTATTTCAAATACACCAAACGCAAGTATGGCGAAGGACGGCGCATTTTTAAGATGTCGCCATTGCATCATCATTTTCAGAAATTGGGTTTTCCTGAAGCAAAAATTGTTACACGTTTTTGGTTAATCGGAATTATATTGGCTGTCATTACAATTATAACATTGAAACTCAGATAATGAAACATCAAGTCGCAATATTAGGAGCTGGTGAAAGCGGCGTGGGCGCTGCAATTCTTGCAAAAGCAAATGGATTCGATGTGTTTGTATCTGACATGGCACAAATAAAAGCACATTATAAGGAATTGTTGTTGTCGTACAAAATTGATTTCGAAGAAGGAAAACATACCGAGTCAAAAATATTATCGGCAAACGAAGTTGTAAAAAGTCCGGGAATACCTGACGAAGTGCCAATTGTAAAAGCCGTTATTGAAAAAGGCATTAAAGTTATTTCGGAAATTGAATTTGCTGGTCGCTACACGAATGCAAAGAAAATCTGCATCACCGGCAGCAATGGCAAAACAACAACAACGTCTTTGATTTACCATATTTTGCAAAAAGCTGGTTTGAATGTCGGTTTGGCTGGTAACATCGGTAAAAGTTTTGCGCAGCAAGTCGCCGAAGATGATTACGATATTTTTGTAATTGAACTCAGCAGTTTTCAATTAGACAATATGTACGAATTTAAAGCTGACGTTGCCATTTTGTTAAACATCACACCAGATCACCTGAACAGATATAATTACGATTTCCAGAATTATATCAATTCCAAATTCAGGATTTTGCAAAATCAATTGCGAACAGATTATTTTATTTATTGTGCCGACGACAAAGTCATTCAAGACGAAATGAATAAACGAATTCCGGACGTCAATCTTTTTCCATTTTCGTTGACGACCAAATTTAATATGGGTGCTTATTTGGTTGACAATAATTTGGTAGCCGATTATCCATCAGAAATTTTTAGTTTTGATTTAACAAAGATGATGATTAAAGGCAAACACAATGCCTACAATGCAATGGCCGCGGTTTTAGCAGCAAAAACGTTTGATGTAGAAAATCAAATTATTGAACAAGCGTTGTCTGATTTTAAAGGCGTTGAGCATCGTCTTGAATTTGTCGAAATAAAAGATGGCGTTGAATTTATTAACGATTCAAAAGCTACAAACGTTGACTCAGCTTGGTATGCGCTTGATGCAATGACAAAACCGATTGTTTGGATTGTTGGCGGACAAGATAAAGGAAATGATTATATGCCATTGTTGAAATTGGTTCACGAAAAAGTGAAAGCCATTGTTTGCCTTGGATTGGATAACGAAAAATTATTTGAGATATTCAGTTTTATTCCGGTGATTGAAGATACGCAGTCGGCAAAAGATGCAGTTGTAATGGCATCTAAACTTGCTGATAATGGCGATGTTGTATTGTTGTCGCCATGTTGTGCTAGTTTCGATTTATTTAAAAATTACGAAGACCGTGGAAGTCAATTTAAAGCTGCAGTTAATGAATTATAAATTAATATTTAATAATTAAAAAGGTGTCAACAATTTTACAAAAATATTTCAGAGGCGACAAAGTCATTTGGGGAGTGATACTGACACTGTTTATTATCTCGTCATTGGCAGTTTATAGCTCGACCGGAACGTTGGCATACAAATTTGCGTCTGGCAATACAACATTTTATTTTTTCCGACATGTAAGATTTTTGTTTCTTGGTATCATTTTGACTTACTTTATGCATCTAGTAAATTACCGTCATTTAGCAAAGTTTGCGCAGATTTTATTGTATGTTGCGATACCATTATTATTTCTAACATTAGTAGCTGGAACAACAATCAATTCGGCTGCACGATGGTTTAGTTTGTTCGGCGTTTCGTTTCAACCAAGCGATTTCGGCAAATTTGCACTCATTATTTTTATTGCAAAAGTTTTGGCTATGAGCCAAGAAACGGAAGAAGATTTGGAAGCTGCGTTTTGGTACATTTTAAAGTGGGGAATTATTCCGGTTTGCGTACTTATTTTGCCTGCAAACTTCTCTACTGCTGCGCTTTTATTTATTACAGCTTGGACAATGTTGTTAATCGGTAGAATAAATCTGAAATTTCTTTTTGCGTCAATTGGCGTTTTGATTGCAGCGTTTTTGCTGTTTCTTGTGCTCGTTATGTCATTCAATTATTCAGAACATAGCCGGATTGGAACTTGGAAAAACCGAATCAAAAATTTCACGAGTGGCAAGAGCGAAGGCAATTATCAAGTTGATCAAGCAAAAATTGCAATCGTAACTGGTGGACCACTTGGTAAAGGTCCCGGAAAAAGTACGCAACGAAATATTTTGCCACATCCGTATTCCGATTTTATTTATGCAATAATTATCGAAGAATATGGATTACCGGGCGCGATATTAATGTTATTCTTGTACTTATGGCTTTTGTACCGGACTGGAATTATTGTCCAGAAAAGCTCGCGGACATTTCCTGCATTTCTGGCAATCGGCTTGTCGGTTAATCTGGTGCTACAAGCGTTGGTAAATATGGCTGTCGCAGTAAATTTAATTCCTGTTACAGGACAACCGTTGCCGTTTGTAAGTATGGGTGGAACATCAATTTTGTTTACAGGCGTGGCGTTTGGCGTCATATTAAGCGTAAGCCGCAGCGCTGATGCATCGCAATTAAAAGAACAAACCGAAATGGCAAATTAAGTTTATGGATATGACTTCGACAAATATAAAAAGAGTAATAATCAGTGGCGGTGGCACAGGCGGTCACATTTTTCCGGCTATTTCGATTGCGAATGCTTTAAAAGAGTTGTCGCCCGAAATTGAAATTCTTTTTGTTGGCGCCGAAGGAAAAATCGAAATGGAAAAAGTTCCTGCTGCGGGTTATAAAATTATTGGTTTGCCAATCAGAGGTTTTCAACGCAAATTTACATTTCAGAATTTTGATACGCTTTTTAAACTTGGCAAAAGTCTTTTGATGGCGAATAAAATTATTAAAGATTTTAAACCTGACGTTGTTGTCGGTGTTGGCGGTTACGCAAGTGGACCGGTTTTGTATGCGGCGTCAAGAAAAGGTGTGCCGACTGTTATTCAGGAACAAAATTCGTATGCCGGAGTTACAAATAAAATTTTGGCGAAAAAAGCAAAAAAGATTTGCGTGGCTTACGAAGGTCTTGAGAAATTTTTTCCAAAAGAAAAAATTATTCTGACAGGCAATCCGGTTCGCAAAGATTTATTGCAAATTGACAACAAACATGACGAAGCAATCAAATTTTTCGAACTCGATGCGTCGAAGAAAACAATTTTGATTTTGGGCGGAAGTCTCGGTGCCCGAACTTTGAATAACAGCGTGTTAAAATACTGGAATCAAATATGCGAATTGAAAGATATTCAAATTATCTGGCAATGTGGAAAACTTTATAAAGAAAATATTCAGAAAACATTGCAAAACAGCGAAGCAAAAACTAATTTCGTTTCGGTTTTAGATTTTATTTCGCGGATGGATTTGGCTTATGCTGCGGCAGATGTTATTATTTCGAGAGCGGGAGCCGGAACAATTTCGGAATTGTGTATCGTTGCCAAGCCTGTTATTTTGGTTCCGTCGCCCAATGTTGCCGAAGATCATCAAACTAAAAATGCAATGTCATTAGTTGAAAAAAAAGCTGCGATGTTGATTAAGGATGTTGATGCCGAGGAAAAATTAATTCCGGCATCGCTTGAACTGATTTATAATAGCGCTGAATGTGTTGTTTTTTCGCAAAATATTGCCAAGCTTGCAATGACTGATTCAGCAATTAAAATTGCAAATGAAATTCTGAATATTGAATAAAGTTAATGGACATACAAAAAGACAGTGAAAAAATTATTATGTTAGTTTTTAATAACAAAAAATAGTATTATATTTGAAGCAAAATTTAAAATTCAATTATATGAAAAACAATATAAGCAAGTTAACAATTTTATTTATAACATTTGTCTTGTTAAATTCGTGTGCATCAATAAATAAAAAGGATATTCACGATGGCATTTACAATGGTCGTCTTGGTACAATTGATAAAATAACCAACTTTTATTTAAAGTTGCTGTCGAACAATTATATGGATAGAAGTCAAAAAGATTTGATGGTGATTCTTAGCCAACATGTCGATAGCGCTCAAATGGTTGAGTCGAATACAAAAGTGTTCAATGATTCATTAAACATAAAAATGAAACAGTTCGCTTTACTCAAATCTGTTTATATTCAAATTGATTTGATGGAAAAATCGTCGGACAAAGAATTGCGTAATGCCGAAGACAGTCTTGCCGCTGCATACAAAGCAATTCAGGCTTTGAAAGATGTTCCGGCAAAAATCAAAGCAAGTATTGATTCGCTAAAACCGATGATTGAAAAAGCCGTTGGCGGTCGCAAATTAGAATATCACAAAGATGTGGTTTATAAATTGACGTCCATTTACAGCGACATTTGGGACAACGAACAAATTACAGTCGAATTTATTAAAAATAAATTCAACGATTTCGAAGCTAAAATAAAAAATCTTCCGGTTGCAATTTTCGATGCAGAAAAATTGAAAGAGATGATTAATCAACCATATAGCGACAAAAGTATTTTGGTTGATATGTACAAAATAAAAATGGTCGAAAAGATAAACGAAAGTCAAGCGGCATTGAATGACGAAATTGCGGCAATTGATAAATCGATGGAATTGTTAATAAAGATTGATAAGGAACTTGCAAAGAACCAATTTATCAATGGCGATTTGGCAAAATTTGTGCAGGAATTAACAACGGTTCAACAAACATCACACATAAAGAACTAATGAATTTTAGCAAAATAAATAATGTGTATTTTATTGGCATCGGCGGCATTGGTATGAGCGCTCAGGCACGCTATTTTAAAGCGCTGGGCAAAAATGTTGCCGGTTACGATCGCTCGCCAAGTCAACTTACGCATAATTTGCAGGGCGAAGGAATTGCAGTAAATTACAACGATGCAATTTCTGTCATTCCGGTCAGTTTTACCAATAAAGAAAATACGTTGGTCATTTATACACCGGCAATTCCTGCAGATAATTCTATTTTGCAATATTTCAAAACCAACAATTTCGATTTAAAAAAACGTGCAGAAGTTCTGGGAATCATTTCGAAGAATAAAAAAGTAATTGCAGTTGCAGGTACACATGGCAAAACTACAACCAGCACACTTATTGCGCACATTCTCAAACAATCGAAACTCGATTGCGCTGCATTTTTGGGTGGAATATCGAAAAATTACGAAACAAATTTATTGTTGCCAAAAAGTGACCAGACAGAATATGTTGTTGTCGAGGCAGATGAGTACGACCGCAGCTTTTTGCAACTTCATCCGTATCTGGCTGTCATAACTTCGGTCGATCCAGATCATCTTGACATTTATGGAACTTATGACGAAATAAAAAAAGCATTCGTCGAGTTTACAAATTTAATTTCGAACGACGGACATTTGGTAATCAAAAGTGGCGTCGAACTTAATTTGAACAAAAAGAAGGGATTTTTTAAATATCCTTATGGCTTTCATTTTGACGATCAGATATTTTGTCCTAAAAATTTAATGCTTTACGAAGGTCATTATTTGTTCGATGCCGTAATTCCGTATGGCGACGACATTGAAGATTTAAAACTTGGCGTTCCCGGACTTGTGAATGTTGAAAATGCAATTGCGGCAATCACGGTAGCGCATATTTTGGGTGTCAGCGATAAAGAAATCAGAAATGCTTTGGCGACGTTTAAAGGCGTTGTGCGCAGAATGGACGTTCATTTGCGATCGCCACAAATTGTTTATATCGATGACTACGCGCATCATCCGGCTGAAATAAAAGCTTGCATCAATTCGGTTCGCAGTATGTTTGAAGGCAAAAAAATTACCGGTATTTTTCAACCGCATTTATATTCGCGAACGCGTGATTTTGCTGACGAATTTGCCGAAAGTTTAAGTTTATTGGACAAAGTTATTTTGCTTGACATTTATCCGGCGCGCGAACAACCAATCGAAGGAGTTACGTCACAAATTATTTTTGACAAAATTACGTCGCCTGAAAAAGTATTGTTGTCGAAATTAAATTTTATGGATTATTTGTTAAACGAAACGCCGGAAGTTTTGCTGACAATGGGAGCAGGTGATATCGACAAGTTTGTGGATACAATAACAATGATGTTCGAAAAGAAATACCTGATTTTACGCGAAAATTAATTTAATACGATGGCTAAAATTTCAAAATACAAGGTAAAAATGTTTGCGATGTGGACAGGAATGTTTCTGTATCTCATCATTGCCTTGAGTTTTGTTACCATCAAGGACAATAAAATTCCGTATTCGTCCATCGATGTCGAAATAAAAGATACAACCCATAATTATTTTGTCAGCAAAGAAGACGTACTTGGATTGTTGAATAAGAAAGCCGGAAAAATTATTGGCAACGCGCAGTCGAATGTCAATCTGGCTAACATTGAGCGGATAGTTGAATCGCAAAGCGCCATCAAACGCGCCGATGTGTATCGCACGCATTATAGGGACAATAAAAAAATGAGCAATAAATTAATGATTGACTTGTATCAGCGACGACCAATTTTGCGCGTAATTAATTTTTACAACAATAGTTATTATTTAGACGAAAATGAATTGATAATGCCACTGTCGCCCAATTATACTGCGCGTGTTTTGACCGCCAACGGTTATATTACCGAGCAACCAAAACGCAGGTCGATGAGTTGGACTTGTCAACCATACAATGTATTGCGTGATTTGTTTGTGTTGTCGAAATTTATTCAGGGCAACAAATTCTGGAATGCACAAATTCAACAGATTTATGTCAACGAAAACCGCGAATTTGAATTGGTGCCGACGGTTGGTCAACATATTATTATTCTGGGAACAATCGAAAATTATCAATTGAAATTCGAGAAATTAAAAATAATTTATCAGAATGTTTTAAATCCATTAGGTTGGAATCTATACAAAACCATCGATTTAAAATATAAGAATCAAGTTGTATGTACAAAATAGAAAAGTCAATATAACAAAAATAAACGCATAAATTTATTAAATATATGAACACCAGAACAGACATCGTAACAGCAGTGGACATTGGCACAACAAAAGTTGTAGCCATTGCAGGTCGCAAAAACAAAAACGGCAAAATAGAAGTTATCGGTATGGGGCAAGCCATTTCGACAGGCGTAAAACGCGGCTCAGTTTTAAACATCGAAGAAACTGCAAACGCAGTGCAGGAAGCCGTCAACCTTGCCGAAGAACGTTCGGGTGTCAGATTTAAAAATGTATTTGTTGGCATTGCCGGACAGCACATTAAAAGTATGCGCAATCGCGGATACAAATTTATTGATGCTTCGGTTGGTGAAATAAAACAAGAAGACGTTGACGAGCTAACACACGACATGTACAAAATTCCGCTCGAGGCAGGAGAGGAGATACTGCACGTCATTCCGCAGAATTACATTGTCGATAACGAAACTGGCGTGAAAAATCCTGTCGGCATGTCGGGCAAACGCTTGGAAGCAAATTTCCATATCGTTATCGGACAAATTGCACACGCGCGGAACATTCAGAAATGTATTGAGCGTTCAAACCTAAATGTCATGAAATTGATTCTTGAACCACTTGCTTCTGCCGACGCCGTTTTAACTGACGACGAAAAAGAAATTGGAGTTGCATTGATTGATATTGGTGGCGGAACAACTGACATTGCAGTTTATTATGACGGAATTATCCGTCACACGGCAGTTATTCCGTTTGGCGGCAACATGGTTACTAAGGACATTAAAGAAGGTTGCGCAATATTGCAGCGATATGCCGAACAACTAAAAATTCAATACGGCTCGGCATTGGCAGACATTGCTCCCGACGACAAAGTTGTTACCATTCCGGGTATTAGTGGACGTGATTCGAAAGAAATTTCTTTCAAGACATTGGCGCATATCATTCAAGCCCGAATGGAAGAAATTATTGACGGATTTACTTTCGAACTTGAAAACTCTGGTTACAGCGAAAAACTTGGCGCCGGTATTGTTTTAACAGGTGGAGGCGCAATGATGAAAAATCTGTCGCAACTTGTAACTTTCAAAACCGGTATGGACGTTCGCATTGGTCTGCCGTCAAAATCGATGGCGCCCGGCATGAGCAAAGAAGTTTTGCAACCCATGTTTTCGACGAGCGTTGGTTTGCTACTCAAAGGTTTTGAAAATGCAGAAATAATTCCTGTTCCTGAACCTGAGCTGGAGAAACAACCGGTTATGCAGGTCGAAAAGGAAATTGAACCCGAAGAAGATCCGCTATCATCAGCTAAAAAAGAGGGTATCCTCAAAAACTGGAAAGCAACCATCAAAGGAATATTTGAAGATAATGATAGCAGAATGTAATACAATTGAAAATGGATTATTGACAATGGACAATTACCGAATTGAATTGTCCATTGTCCATTGTCCATTGTCAATTGAAAATTAGCAATAAAAAATTAATATATATCAGTTTACTGATCCATTAAATAACAAGAGTAGTCATCCAAAAAAATAAAAAATTATGTTCGAAGATTTAATGCCTTTCGATTTGCCACAAGAACATACATCAATTATAAAAGTTCTCGGAGTAGGCGGAGGAGGAAGCAATGCTGTAAATCACATGTTTCGTCAAGGGATAAAGGATGTCAGTTTTGTTGTATGCAATACAGACGCCCAAGCATTAACAAACAGTCCGGTCCCCATAAAGATTCAGTTGGGCGCTACATTGACCGAAGGTCGTGGCGCAGGAAACAAGCCCGAACAGGGCAGACAAGCCGCAATCGAAAGTCTTGCTGATATTAACAAGATACTTTCGAAAGACACCAAAATGGCTTTTATTACTGCCGGTATGGGAGGTGGAACCGGCACAGGCGCAGCTCCAATCATTGCGAAAGCATCGAAAGAGCTGGGTATTCTTACAGTTGGAATTGTAACATTGCCTTTCCGGTTCGAAGGTTCGCGCCGGATAGAGCAAGCTATTGAAGGAATCAAAGCCCTCACCGAGTGGGTTGACTCGCTGTTGGTTATCAACAACGAAAAACTCCGCGAGATAACAGGCGACTTGCCCATATCGCAGGCATTTGGAATGGCTGACGATGTGCTGACCGTTGCTGCCAAAGGTATTGCCGAAATTATTACTGTACATGGTCATATCAACGTTGACTTTGCCGATGTGCAAACAGTAATGACCGACAGTGGCGTGGCATTGATGGGTTCGGCAACCGCCAGTGGACCTGACCGCGCGATTACTGCCATACAAAACGCTCTTAACTCGCCTTTGCTCGACAACAACGACATCAAAGGTGCGCGCAACATTTTACTCAACATTGTGTCGGGTAAAAAGGAAGCTACGATGGACGAAATTAACACCATCAACGATTATGTACAACGCTCTGCCGGCTACACTGCCGATCTTATCTGGGGTAACACAAAAGACGATACTTTTGAAGACAAGATTGGCGTTACCGTTATTGCCACCGGTTTCGAAACTGATGTCATTCCCGAAATTTTCTCTGCGAAAAAAAAAGTAAAGGAAGTAGTAAAACTTGAGCCAAAGAAAACACCGTCGGAAAATAAAGATGGTAAACATATTTTCTCGCTCAGCGATATTACTGACTTTAGCAATGATGTAGAGTCGATGCCGGAAATCGAAACAATGGCTTTTAAATTCGAAGCCGAACCGGAAATAAAAATGGAAGTGAAAACAGAAATGAAACTGGAAACGAAAACCGATGCGAAAGCTGAAGTTATTTCGAATCTCGAACCAGAACTTCCGTTGAATGTAAAAGCCGATGAACGATTGAATACGTACAGAACTTCATTAAACCGCAACAAAGATATGCGCAATCCGCCCGATGTTTTTGCAAAAGACATCGAAACGCTCGAAAACGAGCCGGCATATTTGCGTCGTGGAAATCCGGTTGATTTGAAGAAGCACTCGTCGCAAACGTCTAACATTTCGAAATATTCGCTCACCAGCGAAAACGACGTTACCAAAATTAAAGACAACTCGTTTCTCCACGACCGCGTGGACTAAATTGGTTTAATTAATGTTAAGCTAAAAAACCTGACGGCATTTATTTGTTGTCAGGTTTTTGGTTTTTAATATTGACGAATCTGGTTTTCGTAAAAGGTAAGAACAATTTTGCGAAAGAATATTAATCCAACAGAACACACCAAAGCATTTAACCAAAATATAGCTGATATAGAAATATATTGAGCTATTAAACCGGCCATAATCATACCGAATCCCATTCCCATATCGACTGCTGTATAAAGTGTTGAATTTGCGGCTCCACGATGCGCAACATCTGCAAGATTATTCACCATCGACGAAAAGGTTGGAAATATAACACCATTGCCAAAGCCAATAATAATTGCTGAAATATAAAAAAGTACAGCATTTTTCGCCAATGCCAATAGCGGAAATCCGATAATTAACAAAATAAGACAAATTGTAATAATTCTTCGTGGACCATTTTTATCAAAAACCTTACCCGCAGTAATTCGCGCAGCTGCAATGCCAACAGAAAAAATTAAAAAATAGAGCGACGAATTTTTGATTCCAATTTCGCGTCCATAAAGCGCAATAAACGAAAGCAAACCACCGTAAGCAATCATCGTAATAAAAACGTTTAACGACGGACGGATTGAATTTTTGTCGAACATACTGTTCCAAGTCAACAGAATATGTTTACCAACCACAAAGCGCTTGCGCAAATGAATTGCGTACGCACACGTCAGGCTTGCCACACTTATTAAACATCCCGAAACAAACATGGCGGCATTACCATATAAATGAATTATAAATAATCCGATTACCGGACCAACTGACATACCCAGCGTGGTGGAAAGTGCAAAATAGCCTATACCCTCGCCCCTTTTCGCTGGTGGAGTTATGTCAACTGCAATGGTCGATCCGGAAACTGTTGTAAATCCCCACGTCATGCCTTGCGCAAACCGAAGTATTATAATTGACGTGATTGTGATGGCTACCAAATATCCGGCAAATAAAAGCGAATAGATTATTAAAGTCAACAGAAAAATTGTGCGACGTCCAAACCTATCGAGTGCAAAACCGGAGAATGGGCGCACTAAAACAGAAGCGATGGTGTATATTCCGACAACAACGCCAACCTGAATTTTCGTTGCGTGCAAGTCGTTGACTAAATAGATAGGTAAGGCTGAAAGTATGGCATAATAAGTTACATACATCAAAAAGTTCGACAAAATAAGCAGAATAAAATCCTTATTCCATATCTTCTCATTCATTGCTGCGGAATTTATAAAATCGCTCGCAAAATTATTAATAAAAACAGAAGCCGATAATTTATTTGGGTTAAATCTTTTTAACCGAGCTGAATCAAAATTATATATATTGGATAAAAAACACATTGTCTTCCAATTTTGATTTCAACCCCAAAAAACCACAAAAATATGTCATTTTGTCATGTTTTGTGGTGTAAAACCGCAAAATAGATATCTACATGGCACATCCGCAAGTGCGGATGCATAATTGGTATATCTAAACAGCGTATCCGCCAATGTAAAATCAACTATTTGGAATCTAAATTATGTATTCGCACTTGTAGATTTGATAAATATATATCTAAATTGCATATTTGCACATTGCAAATGCACAATTTAGATATATAATTGGCTTATTCGGCAAAGGAAAGCATGACAAAATGTCTCTTATTTGGTCATCCGCCGGTGCGAATGAACATATAGGATATATAAAATAGGCATTTGCACGGTGCGAATGTGCTGTTTATATTTCTCAACGAGTCATTTGCAGTGCGCGAATGTGCTGTTTATATTTCTAAACGAGTCATTTGCAATGGGCGAATGTGCTGTTTATATTTCTAAACGAGTCATTTGCAATGGGCGAATGTGCTGTTTATATTTCTAAACGAGTCATTTGCAATGGGCGAATGTATTGATGATGTTTAGGTATAAATCAAATGTTGTCTGTCAGTGTAAAAAACAATATATTTGCAGCAAGTGTTTTATATTTGCAGCAAATTTTAAAATAATACAAAGCAATGAAAAATATAAAAAATGCTGACACAGCCAGCTTCAATATTTTCGACGAAGGCAAAAAACAGCCTTCGCCGAACGGGGGAAGTATATACTCATTTGAGTGATGGATTTCACATGTCTGAAGCATTTGGATCTAACGAGACATGCAATTAGCAAAACAATGGGGAATACCTGTTTTTGCTATTTGTCCAAATATAATACGTTTTGGTGTCAATAACCAAAAAGCTAACACTACTGACATTATTCTAAAATTTAAAACTAGTGAAATTAAAAATGGTAACCAATCACTCAGAGCTTATGCAAAGAAATTTTTACAATAAACTTATATTTTTGACAATTAGTCTTTTATTATCTTGTGAGATTAAGGATCATAAAAAAAATGACTATATTGGTATGAATAGTTTTATTAAAAATGATACTATAAAAAATAATGTTGACATAGTTAGATTTATTAAAGATGATACTACTTTAAAAAGATGTATTAAATTGAATGTAAATTCTTATACAAAAAAAAAATCAATTTTAGCCTTTATTAATCAACCAATTATAGATAGTCTTATAAAATCATATAGTAAATATGAAACAGACAGTGCGCACTTTCCTTGCAAAGGTATTATTAAAATACAATTTGGTAAATGTAGTACTGAAAATATTCGACTATACATCAGTTATATAATTAACAGGAGCGAAAGCTTAGAGTGTCCATGCTCGTTATATACAATTAAGCAAGATAGCACAGCTATATTTATTTATAATGAAGAAATAGGGTTTTTTAAACGGGGAAATTATCCAAAAGAACTTATGAAAATAATTAATTATTATTTATATGATAATATAAGTGTACACTACTATATCTATAAAGATAAAGTCACTGCAACTAGTGAAATAAATCCATTAATTAATTACGAACCATGCGTTTGGCAATTAAATATTAAAAAGAATGAAATTAAAATAAAAACAGGCTTTAGTTATGACTTTAAAGACTATACATTTCCAAGTTGTAAAGAATTAGAAAATACTTACGAAATAGTTGACACAATATATGAAAAAGTGTCATTTTATTAATACCAGATTTTCATACTCCTCCGTTCGGCAAAGGCTCCAGCCTTTGTCGAGTGTATCTATGCAGATTTTATCTGCTTGTATAAAAATAACAAAGCTTATTAGTGCTGGATGTTTAACGCTTCCATGTCCTGCGGACGATGGAAGGTTTGA
>Ga0265327_10000933_pt1 | contig 42834 bp, 47 predicted proteins | sample 41621metaG_FD_202089 | JGI IMG/M metagenome (GOLD analysis project Ga0265327, IMG submission 202089) | Rhizosphere microbial communities from Carex aquatilis grown in University of Washington, Seatle, WA, United States - 4-16-21 metaG | ecosystem: Host-associated > Plants > Roots > Rhizosphere... | reverse complement strand
GCCGCCGTCCTGTCTGGGGTCGCGGACGATGGGCTGCGCGGCGGGGAGAACGCCTGGTCCTGGCGGGGTCACGCTTTGGCCCCACCGCGCGCGAGACCGCCCACCGGCCCGGCGGCGGCGCTCGGCGCCCATACCGCCGCGATCCTGGAGGCGTTCGGGTGAGCGCCGGCCTGCTGATCCGCGATGTGGAGGTGGCCGGCCGCCCGGGCCTCGACGTGCGCCTCGCCGGCGGACGGATCGTCGAGATCGGCGCCGGCCTCGCCGGATCGGAGCCCGACCTGGACGGCCGGGGCGGGGCGCTGATCCCTGGCCTGATCGACCACCATATCCACCTGTTTGCCCTGGCCGCCCAGGCGGCGTCGGTGCGGCTGGACGAGGCGGTGTCGGGGGAGGCCCTGGCCCAGGCCCTGGGTGACAAGTCCGCGAGCCTGCTTCCCGGAGAGTGGCTTCGGGGAACCGGCTATCACGAGCACGGCGGCGAGCTCCTCGACCGGCATGGGCTGGACCGCATCGTCCCGGACCGGCCAGCCCGGATCCAGCATCGCACCGGCGGACTGTGGGTTCTCAACTCCGCGGCCCTGGACTTGGTGGGGCGGACGGACGACGCGCCCTTCGTCGAGCGGGATGGACGGGGCAAGGCCACTGGCCGAATCTGGCGGGGCGACGACTGGCTGAGGGAGAGGCTGTCCCAGGCGCCGCCGTCCCTGGCCACGGTCAGCGCCGACCTCGCGCGGCGCGGGGTCACCGGGGCCGCCGACGCCAGCGTCACCAATGACCAGGCCCAGGCGGCGGTTTTCGACCGCGCCGTCGCTGCAGGGCAATGGCGTCAGCGCCTGATGCTGATGAGCGGCGGCGCCTTGACCGCGGCCGCTTCGTTCCGGGTGGGGCCGGTGAAGGTGCTGCTGGACGATGACCGCCTGCCGGACCTGGACCTGGTGGTCGCGACCATGGTCCAGGCCCACGCCTGGGGGCGCTCCGTGGCGGTTCACTGCGTCGCCGCAGGGGAGCTGGCCTTCGCGCTTGCCGCATTCCGAATGGCCGGAGCCCGCCCCGGAGACCGGATCGAGCATGGCGGGATCATACATCCTCCAGCGACCATCGAGATCGCGAACCTCGGCCTCACGGTGGTCACCCAGCCAGGCTTCGTGGCTGAGCGCGGCGACCGATACCTGGCCGAGGTGGCCGCGGAAGATGTCGACGCGCTCTATCCCTGCGCCAGCCTGATGCGGGCAGGGATCAAGGTGGCCGGATCCAGCGACGCCCCCTATGCCGCGGCCGATCCCTGGGGGGCCATGGCCGCGGCGATCCATCGGACCACCCGGGGAGGCCAACCCCTGGGCCTTGCCGAGCGGATTGCGCCCGGAGCGGCCCTGAACCTGTTCCTGGGGGATTTTGATGACCCCGGCGGGCCGCCGCGCCAGGTGCAGGTCGGGGCGGCGGCCGATCTGTGCCTGCTGCGGGCGCGGTTGGAGGCCGCGCTGGCGGCGCCCGACGCCGCCTGGGTGGCGGCGACCCTGGTGGGCGGCGAGGTCATCTATAAAGCGGGATAAAGTGGCCTACGGCTTCGCCAGCTGGGTGAAAGTGACCGTGCCAATGCCGTAGGACGCCCAGTCCTTGTAGTCGAAATGCCACCATTCCTCCGGATAGACCGTGAAGCCCTGGGCTTCCATGGCCTTGCGCAGGATGGCGCGGAGCGCGCGCTGGCGGCTCGTCCCGCCGGGGAATTCGGCATAGGAACGGGTGGACATCTCGTCGTAGCGGCCAGGCATCTCCACCGGCTTGCCCGTCTTCAGATCGTAGAGGCTCAGATCCACGGCGCAGCCCCGATTGTGCTTCGAGCCCTGGGCCGGATCGGCCACGAAGATCCGGCTGTCGGGCGGTGTCGCGTCCCAGAACATCTTGGTGACGAACCAGGGCCGGTAGGCGTCGTGGATCAGGAGGCCGTAGCCCTGGGCCGCGAGCGCCTCTTGCGCCCTGCCGAGCGCCTCGGCGGCGGGGCGTTGCAGATAGGCGCCGGGTTGCTCATAGAGCGGGAACCCCATGAAATTGTTCGAGGTCGCGTAGCGGATGTCGAGCCGGATGCGGGGGTCGAGGGTGGTGAGGGCCACAAGATCCGGGGGCCGTTTCCCCGTCTCGGCGGGCGGCGTGGCCGCCAGGGCCTCCGTCCGGAGTCGGGCGGGATCCGCCTTTACCTTTGCGCGGATCCCCGCCACGACCTCAGCGCCGAAGTCATGGCGGCGCAGATGATCGCCGCCCAGTACGATCTCTGTGGCGGGCTTTCCCGTCGGCATGAAGCGGATCGCGACGAGGGCGCCGTGAAGCGGGACCTGCAGCCCGCCATGCTTGGATTGCACCGGTGCAGCGTGCAGGCCGTGGCCATCGGCGAACAGGTTCCCGTGGTCCTCATAGATGGTGAGAATGTCGTCCGTCGTCCCGTACTGGCCGATCTGCCTGGCGACCGCCGCCGAAGGGGCCGGCGGAAGGGCGGCAGCAGCGGGCAGGCCGACGCCGAGGGCGAACAGGGCCGGAAGGAGTCGCAGCATGGGCGTCATCTGAGGGGCTCCGGGCCTCGGATGGAGGCGAGGTTGATCCCTTAGCAAATATCGATGAGCTATGGCGCGCCGGCGTTGAAGGCGGGCGCGGCTGGGGGCCGCGATCATCGCCGAGACCGCGGTCACAAACACCTGCGCCGTCCGCCGGAGCGAATCCGAGATCTCCGGGATCGAGGACGATTCCCGGTCCCAGGCCAATTGGTCCGCGCAGGGCCGGCCGGGTATTCACCAATCTTTTCAAAGAGAAAGATGGTGGGTGCAGTAGGATTCGAACCTACGACCCGCTGATTAAGAGTCAGCTGCTCTACCAACTGAGCTATGCACCCGCAGCCTTAGCCCCCGGAAGGACCTGCGGCGATCCCGTACCGGACCGCCGCGCCTGCCGGGGCAGGTGAGGGGTCCCGTTTGGGAGGCGTTCTCCTACTCGTCTTTTTCCGCGTTCGCAAGCGCCGCTCGCTGGGCGGTCTCCCGAGGACCTTGCGCGCCTGATAGGCTTGGTGTCGCAGTCCATCGGGAGGCCCGCCAATGCGCCCATTGCCGTCATGGTTGGCCCTGGCGGCCGGGCTTGCCGCCTGCGGCGCCGAGCCGTCCGGTGTCAGGGCCTCGCCGCCGGTCGGGGCGCCTGCCGTCGCGGTCCCGAATCACGTGTTCACCGAGTCCGAGGCGGACGGGGCGCCACGCGCCCTGGAGGCCGGTGACCGGGTGACGGTTCGGTTGCGGGGCGGGCCCTGGACCCAGACGGCGGCGCCTGGGGCGTTCCTCGCCGCGACGGCGCCGGCGCGATGGGAAGGCGGGGTCCAGGTCTTCACCTATGCCGCCCACGCCTCAGGGCGTGGAGAACTCGTGTTCGCCACGCCCCAGGGTCGCCAGCTGGTGTTTATCCTGGCGGCCCGCTGAGGGGCCGGCCCGGCTCAGTTGACCCAGATCGGGATATAGGTCGCGTTATTGGTCTCGACGGCCTCGGCGACCGCGTTGTTCTCGTCGATGATCACCCCCAGCCAATAGGCCCGGCCATGCTGCAGGTCGGCGGGAATGGTGAGGGTGACTGAGGTGGTGAGCACATTGTCCCGCGCCAGGTTCCAGATGGCGCCGCCGATCCGCCGGTCGAAGGTGGTGATCAGGTCATTGGTGGAGATGTAGTAGCCGGTCACCAGGCCGGCCTGGAAGTGGGCGCCCATGTTCTCGTAAGTGAACTCGGCCCGCACCACCTGGCCTGGACTGACCTGGAAGCCGGTCTCGCCATTGACGTCGTGGGTCGCGAGCCCGCCACCGCTGGAATTGGTGATGACCGTCTTGGTGTGGTCCGAATACTGGCCGTTGGCGCCGGCATATTTCCAGTGCACCACGCCGACGTCCTCATAGTTGGACCGGGCGCCATAGAGGAAGATCATGCCGTCGGCGGCATCCTCGCCGGTATAGGCCGTGGCCGTCGAGCCATTGACATGGATGTGCTCGAAGTCCGTGCCCATGATGTTGTATTCGGTGTTGACGTGATTGAGGATCGCGCCGTGGCCGAGTTCGTGGGCGCCGGTGGTCTGGATCTCACGCCCGGAGCCTGTATAGCGGATGATCGAAGACTTGACGGTGTCGGCGGTCCACTGGAACGGGCTGCGGTAATCGAACAGCACGTCGACCTCGTCCATGTGCACGTGGTCGCCGAAGAACCAGTAGCAGGTCCAGTTCTGGTAGGCGATCGCCGGGGCGCCCTGCAGGGCGCTGGTGTCGGTCGAGCCCCAGATCTCCGTCTGTCCGTTGCCGCGGCCCACCCCGTCATTGTTGATCGCCAGGGAGTAGCGGAAGTTGCTGGGATTGCGGTTGAACTTGTTGACGGTGTCGGTGATGCCGTTGGCCCAGTAGCCGGCCGGGAAACTGGTGGCGCTGGCCTGCAGGCCGATGGTCGTGGAATCGAACCGGATCGGGTGCCCCAGGCATTGTTTGTAGCTGTAGGCGCCGGCCGGAGCGGCGGCGGCGAGGCCGGCGAGCGCCAGGGCGATCGCGAATATCTTGGTCATGGTCATCTCCTTCGCGACGGGCTCAACGGCTCAGGACGGGATTGCCGCCGGCCGCGTCATAGGCGCGGCGCTCGGCCTGGTCCGACGGCGTAACGGGGGGTGGGGGCAGGGGCCGGCGGGCGATGTTCAGAGGCTCAAAGGCCTTGAACGGTTGCAGCCTGATCTCGGCCTTCGGATCCACGTCCTTGAACGGTACGGGCTCTCGGTGCGACTGCTGGGCGAGCTTGCCGACGACCCCCAGGAATTCCTGCACGGAAATCGCCGCCTGCAGCGAAGGCGGGGGCTGGCGATCCGGCGGCGGCAGGAGCTTCACCGTGCCGCCGCGTTTGGGCAGGGGCGCGACGCTGTCCGGCGGCCCGTCGGTCTTGGTCGGACTGAAGGTCTCCGTCAGCTCCATCATCTTCGGCGCCCCTTCCTGGTAGCGCGCGCGGGCGGTCTCCGGGGTGAGGCCCTGAGCCTTCATGGCGCGTTGCACCTCGGGGTTCTGGATCAGGTCGTCAAAGGCCGGCGTAGGGTAGTGGAAGCTGGTGAGTTCCGGGGGCGGCAGGCCGCGGGAGATGGTGCTGTTCTTGACGATGGCGCTGACCGGCGAGCCGTGGGTGTCGTAGACGCGCTCCTTGGAGATCCGGAAGCGGCCATATTCGCAGCGGGCAAGGGGGCAGTTCCCGTCCTCGCCATTGCCAGCGAGGAACAGCACATCCTGGTCGCCGTCCTGGAACAGGGGGACGCCGTCGACCTTGAGGAACCGGCCCTGGCCATCCGGCCCGCCGATGAACCGGATGGTGACGCTCTTCTCGCCCAGAACCTTGCCGCGCAACAGGCGCTCGACCCGGTAGGTGACGACGGCGTGAGGCACGAGGGCCTTGGTCTCGGGATCCCGCGCATTCACGTAGCGGACCTCCGCCACCGTGCCGACCACGACGAGATTGGCGGCGTCCACAAGGCCGACCAGTTCGCCGGAGGTCTCCGCGGCGATGGGGCTATGGGCCTGGGCGTAGGGCGCCGAAATGGCCATAGGAACTGCAACGGCCAGGGCCTGCAGGACACGCTTCATCGAAAACCCCCATGAATCTGGCAAATGTGAAATCCTATCGCTCCACACGAAGTTGCAATGAGCAAGTTGAATCCGAGTAGTCGAAAGATCACCTTTTCGATATCGAGCCCGTGACGCGCGCGATTTCAACGCGTTAAGCGCCGATTTTGAGGCGGGCGGAGAAATGCGTTTCATTATCATCTGTTGCAAAACTCATCGGAGAAACGAATGAGTCCCAATCTCGCCGCAATGGTCTCCGCCGGACTGTGCGGGCCGCCCGTCAGCCCCGCATCGGCCGTCGAGGCGGCCGGACGTGCTAGGAAGGGCCAGGGATTCGGGGAGGCCGGGCGCACGCGAGTCGTGTGAACGACCTCCGACAGGAGAGGGTGTCATGGCGCGTCGAGACCTCACCGGAGCGGTGGACTTCGCCTATCTGGAAAGCTTCGCCGCCGGCGACACCGAGGTGATCGACGAGGTGCTCGCCCTGTTCCGCGAGCAGGCCGCCCTGTGGTCGGCCCTGCTGGATCCGGCGGGCGAGGGATGGCGGGACGCCGTCCACACCATCAAGGGCGCCTCACGGGGTATCGGGGCCTTCGCCCTGGGGGACGCCTGCCAGACCTGCGAGATCGAGGGGTCGGGGAAGATCCCCGCCGTGCGCGACGCCCTGGACGCCGCCCTGGCCGACGTGGCGGCCTATGCCCATGAGCGGGCGCTGCAGTCGCTGAAGGGGTCGCGTCAGGCGCCGGGACCCTAGATCCCCGCCCCGTTGTCCAGGGCCAATAGCGCCGCCTCGTGGGCCTCGGCCTCGGCGCTGATCCAGTTGATGAAGGCCTTCACCTGGGGCAGGCGGCCCTTGGCCTTGGGGTGGACCACGTAATAGGCGAAATCCACCGCGGTCGCGATCTGCAGGGGGGAGATCAGCCGGCCGGCGTCGATGTCGGCCTGGGCCAGGGTGCGCTTGGCCAGCGCCACGCCGCGGCCGTTGACGGCGGCCTCGATCACCAGGCTGGACTGGTTGAAGCGCGGGCCCCGGGCGCCGTCCACGCCGCGCACGCCACGGGCCGCGAGCCACATGGTCCAGTCCGGGCAGCTGTCGTCCGGCTCCGGCGAGCCGTCGTGCAGCAGGATGTGGGTGGCGAGATCCTTGGGGTCGTTGAGCGGATTGGTCGCCATCAGATCGGGGCTCAGCACTGGAATCACCGTCTCGCCGATCAGCCGCTTGACCTCCAGGCCCGGATAGCGCCCGGCGCCGTAGCGGATGGCCACGTCGATCTCGCCGGCTGTCAGATCGACCAGTTCCAGGCCGGCGGACAGCCAGACGTCCACCTGTGGATGCAGCAGCTCGAACTTGCCCAGCCGGGGCACCAGCCACTTGGCGGCGAAGGAGGGGGCGGCGGTGAGGGTCAGGCGGCGGCCGTCCACCGCGGCGGTGAGCATGGAAGCCGCCTCGGCCAGGCGGTCAAAGGCTTCGCGCAGGGCGGGCAGGGCCGTCTGGGCGGCATCGGTGAGCAGGAGGCCCTTGGGCGTGCGCTTGAACAGCGCGGCGCCCACATAGTCCTCCAGGTTCTGGATCTGCTGGCTTACCGCGCCGGGGGTCACCGACAGCTCGTCGGCGGCCCGGGAGAAGTTCAGGTGACGCGCCGCGGCCTCGAAGGCGCGCAGGGCGTTCAGCGGCGGCAGCCGGCGGCGCTCTGTGTTTCGTTCCACGAGTTTTCCTGACAGCCCCGGCAGAAGTCCTTGGCTTGCGAATTGGGCCTTCGACAACCAGTTTGCAAGCGTCCGGCGATGTATAGGCCCTTTTCATCGGCGGACATCTGGTGGGACGGGCCGTGGCCCGTCCCACTTCGATTCCAAGATTATAGTCATTAGAGAAGCTAAAGCCCAATGCCCCTTCGCAGACCTTCTGACAGGTCCCCGCGCAAGCCCCAGCTGGTGGTGCTGTCGGCCGCCTCGGATCGCGGACCCGGCGCGGCGCGGCCGGCCGGCATTGTCTGGCTGGTGGGGGCAGGCCCCGGCGACCCGGACCTGCTGACGATCAAGGCCCTGAAGACCCTGCAGGCCGCCGACGTGGTGGTCCATGACGGGCTGGTGTCCGATGAGATCCTCGACCTGGCGCCAGTGGCGGCGCGGCGGATCTCCGTGGCCAAGCGCAAGTCGCATCATTCCTACGCCCAGGCCGAGATCAATCGCATGCTGGTGGCCTTCGCCCTGGAGGGCCTCATTGTTGTGCGGCTGAAGGGCGGCGACCCGTTCATCTTCGGCCGCGGTGGCGAGGAGCTGGAGGCCTGCCGCGAGGCGGGCGTCGAATGCCGGATAGTGCCGGGCGTCACTTCGGCCCTGGCGGCCTCTGCGGGCGCGGGCGCGCCGCTCACCCATCGGGGCCTGGCCCAGGCGGTGACCTTCGTCACCGGCCATGCGGCGTCCGGCGAGGCGCCGGACCTGGACTGGGCGAGCCTGGCCCGCCCCAACCACACCGTAGTGATCTATATGGGCGTGTCGACCGCGGCCGGGATCGCCGGGCGGCTGAGGGGCGCGGGCCGCGACGGCGCCACCCCGGCCCTGATCGTCGAGAACGCCAGCCGCGCCGACGAACGTCGGATCGTCACCACCCTGACGGGCCTGGCCCAGGCGGCCGCCGACGTCTCGGGGCCGGCCCTGCTGATCGTGGGCGAGGCCATGGCGCTCGCCCAGGCCGGAGGTGTGGCCCCCGAACTGCAGTCCTTCGCTCAAACCGCCGGAGCGGCCCGATGAAAGTCCTCACCGCCAACAGCCTCGCCGATGGCGAGGTGGTGTTCTGGAAGTCCGGCCGGTGGGTCGAGCGCTTCGCCGACGCCGAACTGTTCTCCGACCCCGAAACCGGGGAGGTCGCCGAGGCCCATGCCAAGACCCTGGGGACTGAGGTGGTGGACGCCTATCTCATCGACCTGATGGAGAGCGAGGGCCTATGGGCGCCCCTGAGCTACCGCGAGCGCATCCGCGCGCTCGGCCCCACCAACCATCTTCATCACGGCAAGCAGGCCGAGGGCGGAGAAGCCATCGAGGCCCTGCAGCAGGCCAGCGGGTTCGCCCGCTCCACCGGCCGCGTCAACCTGATCAAGCGTAAATAGGAGGAGGGGCGATGTACCAGTACGACAGCCTCGACAAGGAATTCCTGGCCGACCGGGCCTCAGAGTTCCGCAGCCAGGTGGCGCGCCGGCTGGCCGGCGAGATCACCGAGGACCAGTTCAAGTCCCTGCGGCTGATGAACGGCCTCTATCTGCAGCTCCACGCCTACATGCTGCGGGTGGCCATCCCCTATGGCTCGATGAACCCGACCCAGCTGCGCAAACTGGCGGAAATCGGCCGCCGCTACGACAAGGGCTACGGCCACTTCACCACCCGCACCAACCTGCAGTTCCACTGGATCAAGCTGGCCGACGCGCCGGACATCCTGGACGAGCTGGCCCGGGTCGACATGCACGCCATCCAGACCAGCGGCAACTGCATCCGCAATGTCACCTCCGACCCCTATGCCGGGGCCACGGCGGAGGAGCTGGACGACCCGCGCGTCTGGTCCGAGGCCATCCGCCAGTGGTCGATGCTGCATCCGGAATTCTCGTTCCTGCCGCGCAAGTTCAAGTTCGCGGTGACGGCCTCCGCCAAGGACCGCACGGCGGCCAAGGTGCATGATATCGGCCTGATGGTCCGCCGCGCCCGGGACGGTTCGCTGGGCTTCGAGGTGATCGTCGGCGGCGGCATGGGCCGCACCCCGTTCGTGGGGCCGACCATCAAGCAGTTCCTGCCCGCCAACCGGTTGTTTTCGTACCTGGAGGCGATCCTGCGGGTCTATAATCGCCATGGGCGCCGGGACAATATCTATAAGGCCCGGATCAAGATCCTGGTCTCCGCCCTGGGCTCCGAGGAATTCGCCCGACAGGTGGAGGAGGAGTGGGCCAAGGTCGGCCAGGACGGCGACCTGCCGGACACCGAGATCGCCCGCATCCGCGGCGCCTTCGCCCCCAAGGCCTTCGATGTGCTGGTGAACCGCTCGGAGGCCTATGAGGCCGCCATCGCCACCGACCCGGCCTTCGCGCGCTTCGCCCGCAACAACCTCAAGCCCCACAAGCGGGCCGGCTACACCATCGTGGAGATCTCCCTGAAGGGGATCGGCGAGACCCCCGGGGACGCCACCTCCGAACAGATGGAGCTGGTGGCCGACCTGGGCGAACGCTACGGCCAGGGTGACATCCGGGTGACCCACGAACAGAACCTGGTCTTGCCCCATGTCAAACTGGACGACGCCCATTCGGTCTATCTGGCCCTGGCGGAGGCCGGATTGGGGACGCCCAACATCAACCTGATCACCGACATCATCGCCTGTCCGGGGCTGGACTACTGCGCCCTGGCCAATGCGCGGGCGATCCCGGTCGCCCAGCACATCTCCGAGCGGTTCTCCGACCCGGACCGGGCGGAGCTGATCGGCGAGCTGAAGATCAAGATCTCGGGCTGTATCAATGCCTGCGGCCACCACCATGTGGGCCACATTGGCATCCTGGGCGTCGATAAGAAGGGCGAGGAGTTCTATCAGCTCACCCTGGGCGGCTCCGGGGCCGAGGACGCTTCGGTGGGCAAGATCCTGGGCCCGGCCCTGCCGGCCAACCGGGTCACTGAGGCCATTGACCAGATGGTGGAGGTCTATTTGCGGGAACGCCAGGACGGCGAACGCTTCGTGGACACCTATCGCCGCACCGGCGACGCCCCGTTCAAGGAGGCCGTCTATGCCGACGCGCATTAAGCTCCACGGTGACGCCTTCGTTCTGGCCGAAGACCCCTTCACTGCGGTCGCCGACGACCAGGACATCCCCAAGGGCGACGTGATCATCTCGCTCACCCGCTTCCAGGCCGAGGGCGACCGGCTGTTGTCGGAAGGCCGCGCGGTGGGGGTGCGGATCGATCCGGCCGAGGAGGTCGAGGCGCTGGCCTATGACCTGCCGCGCCTGTCCGTGGTGGCCATCGCCTTCCCCAAGTATCGGGACGGCCGCGGCTATTCCTCGGCGCGGGTGCTGCGTCAGCGTCTGGGCTTCAAGGGCGAGATCCGCGCCGTGGGTGAGGTGCTGCGCGAGCAGGCGGGCTTCATGGCCCGCTGCGGGGTCGACGCGTTCGAGCCGGCCGACGGTTCGACGCCGGACCAGTGGGCCCACGCCGTCGAGCGCCATCGCCACGTCTATCAGCGCGCCGCCGACGCCCGCCGGCCGGCCTTTGTCGAGCGTGAGGAGGGCTGAGTATGGCCTTCGACCAGATCGAACGGCCCAGCATCGCCATCCGCCTGGATGCCGAGCTGCGTCACGCCCATCCCCTGACCATCCTGGAATCCGCCATCGAGGCGCTGGGGGACAAGCTCGCCCTGGTGTCCTCCTTCGGAGCAGAGTCGGTTGTGCTGCTGCACATGGTCTCGCGGCTGAAGCCGGACATGCCGATCCTGTTCCTCGACACCGGCATGCTGTTCGGCCAGACCCTGGATTATCGGAAGGCCCTGGCCGCCAGGCTGGGCCTCACCGGGATCCGCGACCTGCGACCGGCCTTCGCTGACCTGGCCACCGCCGACCCCGACGCCAAGCTCTGGCAGACCGACACGGACGGCTGCTGCCACGTGCGCAAGGTGCTGCCGCTGGACAAGGCCCTTGGGGAGTTCGATGGCTGGATCACCGGCCGCAAGCGGTTCCATGGCGGGGACCGCCTGAGCCTGCCGGTGGTGGAGCACTCCGACGGCCAGCTGAAATTCAATCCCCTGGCCAACTGGGGCAAGGCCGAGCTGGACGCCTATATGGCCGAGCATGACCTTCCGGCCCACCCGCTGGTGGCCCAGGGCTTCCCCTCCATCGGCTGCTGGCCTTGCACCAAGCCGGTGGAAGACGGCCAGGATGTGCGGGCCGGCCGCTGGGCGGGTTCCGAAAAGACCGAATGCGGCATACATGTCGCGCGCGCGCCTGACGCGGTCGCCAATGTCGGCGGCGATATCTGAGCGCCTGATCGAACAGACCAAGAGCATGACCGACGTGACCCTAGCGCCCGCCCCGGCCAAGAAAGCCGGCGCCTTCCTCTTCGAGACCGTGACCTGGGTCCAGCACTGGACCGACGAGCTTTTCTCGTTCCGAACGACCCGCGATCCGGGGTTCCGGTTCCAGAGCGGCCAGTTCGTGATGGTGGGCCTGGAAGTGGACGGCAAGCCGCTGGTGCGCGCCTATTCCATCGCCAGCCCCGCCTGGCACGACGAGCTGGAATTCTATTCCATCAAGGTCCAGGACGGCCCGCTCACCTCGCGCCTGCAGAAGATCAAGGTCGGCGACCAGGTGCTGATCGGCAAGAAGCCCACCGGCACCCTGGTGCTGGATGGTCTGAAGCCCGGCAAGCGGCTCTACATGCTGGGGACCGGCACGGGCCTCGCCCCCTGGCTGAGCCTGGCCCGGGACCCGGAAGTCTATGACCGGTTCGATGAGGTGATCGTCACCCACACCGTGCGCCAGGTGGCCGACCTGAACTATCGTGAGCTGTTCGAGCGCGACCTGCCCCATGACGAGATCCTGGGAGAGATCGTCGCGCCCAAGCTGCGCTACTATCCGACCGTCACCCGCGAGCCCTTCAAGACCCAGGGGCGGATCACCGACCTGATCGCTTCGGGCAAGATTTTCGAGGACCTGGGCCTGCCCAGGCTCGACCCGGCGGTTGACCGCCTCATGCTCTGCGGCGGCCCCTCCGTGCTCGCGGATCTGAAGGCCCAGCTGGAAAGCTACGGCTATGTGGAAGGTTCGCTGGCTGCGCCGGGGGACTATGTGCTCGAGCGGGCCTTCGTCGAGACCTGACCTGAGGTCCTCCCCCCCGGGGGGGTGGCGCGCAGCGCCGGAGGGGGCTGAAGCCCCGAGCCTTATGAGCCCCCTCGGTCACCTTCGGTGACAGCTCCCCCAACGGGGGAGCACCTGGAACGTTATTGCGGGCAGCCCTTGAACTCGCCGGCCTTGACCACGGTGAGCTGGGAGAGGTTCAGCGGCTTCATGGCGCCCATGGTCCGCGCGCCCTTGCCAGTGAACAGGTCGATCCTGGGGCCCTTGATCGCGCCGCCGGTGTCGGATGCGTACCAGTAGCCGTCATGCACCGAGCCGTCGGGCATCTGCAGGCCCACGGTCTCCTTGATGAACAGCAGGGTGCGCTTGGGGATCAGGGCCACGTCGACGGCGGCGGTGCGCATGGCCACGACACGGCAGCCCAGGCTGTCGAACACGCCCACGCCACGGGCGCCGGCATGGTAGAGGCTGGCCTTCATCTTGAAGTCTGCCGAGCCGGGCAGGGTGCCGGTGACGACGCCCATGATCAGGTCGCCGATCGGGTCGGAGGGCGCAGAGTCGGCGGCGTTGGCCGCACTCGCGATGAGGAGGAGGGGTAGGGCGGCCAGGGCGGCGAGGCGGCGTCTCATGACGGCGTCCTCCTTCGTCGTTTACTGTCAGCGGCGGCCTGAGTAGCCGGACTCAGGCCCCGGGACAACCCCGTCGATAGGATTGCTCACAGCTACCCGCAGAGAGCCTCCCTTGTGTGCAGGCCCTGTCAGGCTATGAGCGTGCGTCAATCAGGAGGGCGACGATGCGGATCTATGGCGACTCGATCTCGGGCAATTGCCTCAAGGTGAAATGGACCGCCGACCATCTTGGCCGCCCCTATGACTGGGTCGAGACCGACGTCCTCAAGGGCGAGAGCCGCACCCCGGACTACCTGGCCATGAACCCCGCAGGCCAGGTGCCCCTGGTGGTCTTGGACGATGGCCGGATCCTCGCCCAGTCCAACGCCATCGTGCTGCACCTGGCGGAAGGTTCGGACCTGATCCCCGCCGACGCCTACGACCGCGCCAAGATGTTCGAATGGATGTTCTGGGAGCAGTACAGCCACGAGCCCTATGTGGCGGTGGCCAGGTTCCAGGTGCGCTATCTCGGCAAGAGCGTGGCCGAGCTGGAGCCGCGGATCGTGGAGCGGGGCAAGGCCGCCCTCAAGCTGCTGGACGACGCCGTAGCCCGGACCCCGTTCCTGGTGGGCGGGGCGGTCAGCCTCGCCGATGTGGCCCTGGTTGCCTACACCCGGGTCGCCGGTGAGGGCGGGTTCGACCTCACCGACTATCCGGCGGTTCAGGCGTGGGTCAGCCGCGTGGAGGCCGCGCTCGCTATCGCGGGCTGAGCCGGGTCCGGAAAGTACCTGGCCATCAGCCGGTCGCGATAGGCCACGAGGTTGGGGAAACTCTCCACGGCGTCCCGGACATGCGAGGTGAAGCGCGGGACAAGGGCCGCGGCCACCATGGCGAAGGCCGTGGCGTCGGTTCCGCTGGGGGTGTCCCCGAACAGGAAGGGACGCTCGCCCAGCAAAGCCGACAGCGCGCCGAAGGAGCGGCGGGCCAGGTCGCCCACCTCGTCGAAGCGATGGCGGCCGAATCCCTGGCCCTGCAGAGTGCGGATCACGTTCTGGCGGGCGCCTTCGCGGACCTCGTCCGGCGCGCCGGTGAAGAACTCAGAGGGTCCAATGGCGAAATTGGCGTCATCGGCCCAGCGGGCGTTGACGATCGCCCAGTAGAGGTGGTCCTCCAGCATCCGCTCGATCGATCAGGCCTGGGCCCGCTGAACAGCCGTAAGATCGGCGTCGAGGTCGAGGCCGTATTTGCGCTCCAGGTGGTCGCGAATGAAGGTCGAGTCGGCCACCAGCTCTCCGTCGTCGAGGATGAAGAGCAGCTTGCCCTTGGGCGCCGTGGCCGGGCCCCCGCGCTCGGTGACAAAGGGCAGGCCGGCCAGCTTCAGCTGCACCCCCGTCTTCATGACGAATGGGCTGGGATCGGGCAGGCCCCACATGGGGCCGAAGGCGTACAGGGTGATCATGGGGTGGCTCCTCAAAGCCCTGCGACCGTATCGAGGGGCTGCTGACAGCTACTGGCAGCAGTCGTCCCGCCGCCCGCGGGCTTGCGCAAACCGTCGCCAGCCGCCAAAGCCAATCCAGCACTCCCAGTGAAGGATAAGGTCTTGGCGAAGCTCGCTTGCGTTCTGACCACTTTCGGACTGGCGGCTGTCACCCTGGCGCCCGGCCCGGCCCTGGCCTGGGGCGGCGCCGGCCATCGGATGATCGGGCAGGCGGCGATGGAGAGCCTGCCGTCGGATCTGCCAGCCTTCCTCCGCACCCCCCAGGCGGTGGCCGATGTGGGCGAGCTGTCGCGGGAGCCGGACCGTTCCAAGGGCGCGGGGCGGCTGCACGACAGCAATCGCGATCCCGGCCACTATCTCGATCTGAGCGATGACGGGACGGTGCTGGGCGGGCCGAAATTGTCAGCCCTGCCGCCGACGCGCGCAGACTATGAGAAGGCCCTGGGCGCGGCGGGCGCTGACAGCTGGAAGGCCGGCTATCTGCCCTATTCCATCGTCGATCAGGAGCAGCAGCTGAGCCGCGACTTCGCCTTCTGGCGGGTGTTGGCCTATGCCGAGGCGCATGAGACCAAGGCCGACCGCAAGGCGTGGCTGACCGCGGACCGGATCCGCCGCGAGGCCCTGATCCTGTCCACCCTGGGCAGTCTGTCCCATTTCATCGGCGACGGTTCGCAGCCCCTGCACATGACCATTCACTTCAATGGCTGGGGCGATTTTCCGAACCCTGGCGGCTACACCACCGCCCATTTCCACGCTCCGTTCGAGAGCGATTTCGTGGGCGCCAATATCAAGGAGCCGGCGGTGCGCGCCGCCATGCCAGCGCCGGCGACCTGTGACTGCAGCCTGGAACAGCATGCGGCCGCCTATCTCGCCGTGGCGGCCTCGAAGGTCGAACCGCTGTACCAGCTGGAGAAGGCCGGCGGGTTCAAGGACGCCGATCCGCGCGGGACCGCCTTTGCGCTGGAGCGGGTGGCGGCGGGAGCCGCCGAGCTCCGCGACGCCATTGTCGGGGCCTGGACTTTCAGCGGCGGCCCCAAGGCCAGTTTCGGCTATGGCGCGGCCAAGGTCTCCGACGTCCTGGCGGGCCGGATGGATCCCTATGAGGCCCTCTACGGGAAAGATTGATGGACGCCATTCCCCAGTTCGGCGCGCCCCTGCCAGGCCGCGCCTATCCGGATCGTCCGGCGGCCTTCGGAATCGCGTTGAGGGACGGCCGCCTGGCAGTGGCGCGGATCACCCTGGCGGGTGGCCGCCAGGTGCACGACCTGCCCGGAGGCGGGATCGACGCCGGAGAAGGGCCGGCGGAGGCCCTGGTGCGCGAGTTCGGCGAGGAAGTCGGCCTGAGGGTGGCAGCCGGCGCCGAGCTGGTGCGAGCCGACCAGTATTTCAACAGCCCGGAAGGCAGCGCCCACAATGTGCGGGGGGTGTTCATGACCGCCACCGTGCTGGCCGAAGCCGCCGACCTGAAGATCGAGGACGATCACGAACTCATCTGGCTGGACCCGCTGGAGGCCCTGGGCCTCATGCGCCGCGAGGCCCATGCCTGGGCGATTGCGGCCTGGCTGCGGGACCTGGCGCGCCGCGCCTAGGCGGCCGGATCACCATCTCTCGCACGACCTGGGCGCTCCAGCGCCCATCGGCCTGTGGCAAATGACCCTCACGCCGATGCAAGACGCCTAGCCTCGCGCCCGGCGAACGGCTAGTGGGCGGCTATCCTCAATCGTCGTGGAGCGCCCATGTCTCAGGCCCGGATCATCGATGGCAAGCCGCTCGCCGAGCGCGTGCGCGCCGAGGCCGCCGCCGAGGTGGCGAAGCTCAAGGCGAGCCATGGCCTGACCCCCGGACTCGCCGTGGTGCTGGTGGGGGATGATCCGGCCAGCCAGATCTATGTCCGCTCCAAGGGGGAGCATTCCAGGGCCATCGGCATGCACTCGGTGACCCATCTGCTGCCGGCGGACACGCCCCAGGCGACCCTGATGGCCCTGGTGGCCGAGCTGAACGCCGATCCGGCCATCCACGGGATTCTGGTCCAGCTGCCCCTGCCCAAGGGGCTGGACGAGAAGGCTGTCATCCTGGCCATCGATCCCGCCAAGGACGTGGACGGCCTGCACGTGATCAATGCCGGTCGGCTCAGCCAGGGTCTGCCCACCCTGGCGCCTTGCACGCCACTCGGCTGCATGCTGATGCTGAAGGATGTCCTGGGGGACCTGTCCGGCAAGCGCGCCGTGGTGGTGGGCCGGTCGATCCTGGTGGGTCGGCCTATCGCCCAGTTGCTGCTGCAGGCCGATTGCACCGTCACCATCGCCCATTCGCGCACCACCGACCTGCCGGCCGTCTGTCGCGAGGCCGACATCCTGGTGGCCGCCGTGGGACGGCCGCGGATGATCAAGGCGGACTGGGTGAAGCCCGGCGCCACCGTGATCGATGTGGGAATCAATCGCGTGCCCTTCGACGACCCGATCAAGGCGGCGGAAGGCCGGACCAAGGTGGTGGGGGACGTGGCCTATAAGGAGGTCGCCCAGGTGGCCGGCGCCATTACCCCCGTGCCGGGCGGGGTCGGCCTGATGACCGTCGCCTGCCTGCTGGCCAATACGGTCACGGCGGCCAAACGGATCGCCGGGATCGAGGCCTAGTTCGGGCTCACGCCGCTGTTGGTCCAGGCCAGCAGGTCCACCAGAGTCTTGCCCGTGGCCTGATCGAACGCGGCGACGATGGCGGTGACCCGATCATCCGTGGCGCGCTGCTCGGTTCGGATCACCTTGTCGCCCACCACCACGCGGTCCGCGGTGCGGATCAGTTCCACATGGGCCTCCACCACCACCTTGGGCGGGGCCTTGGGCCCCTGGTCGTAGCTGGCCTCGAACCGGGTGACATCGAGGCGCAGGCTATAGGTCGCCGCGGCCGGCTCGCCCTTGGCCACAAGGTGCGCGGGGCCTGAATTGGCGTTGAAGGCCGTGAGCAGCGCCTCGTCGAACAGCACCGAGGCCGGGCCCGACCAGCGGCTCTCGGCCAGATAGGCGACCTGGGGCCCAGTGACGGTGAGGATGCGGTCGAAGGAGGCCGCGCCCTGGAAGCTGCCGCCCGCCCGGGCGATCCCCACCCGCTGCGCCGCGGCCTTGCCATCCGCAGGCCTGGCGGCGGCCAGGGCGGCGCGGCCGTCGAACCTGTAGAGTTGGGCCGGCTTGGTCTTGGGCAGCAGCGTGATGCAGCCGCTGAGCGCGGCGGCGGCCAGGAGGAGGGCCGCCGTGCGGGCCCCGCTTCGGATCGTGATCATGGCTGCACCTTCTTCTCGGCGGCGGGCGCCTTGCCGACCAGGCTCTGCGGATTGGCCTGAACCTCACGGGCCAGCCGGTCCAGGCTCTCGGCGGTGGATTGCAGGGAGACGGCGGCGGCGGTGAGCTGGGGCAGGCCGGTGGCCGCGAAGTCCGAAGTGGGACCTTCCAGCTTGGCCATCATCTGGCGAAGGTCCTTCGAGGCCGCCTTGGCTTCCTCAGCGGCGTCGGCCAGGTCCTTCATGGTGCGCTTGCCGTCGGTGTCGATGATTCCGCGGGTGGACCTGGTGGCCTCGGTCACCTCCTGGATCGCCGCATCGGCGTCCTGCAGGGCCTTCTGCGCATCGGCGATGATCGACTTGCGCTCCCGCAGTTCGGCGGTCACGGCCTGGGCGTCGTTGAGCGTGGCCGTGAAGGTCTTGATGTTCTGGTCGCTGAGCACCCGGTTCACCCGGTCCAGCGCCTCCACCGTGCGGGTGAGCACATTGCCGCCGCCTTCCAGCAGGTCCGACAGGGTCGATCTCTGGGTGCGGATCACCGGGATCTTGCTGGCCGGAGTCACGTCCTTCAGCAGCGGTTTGGTGGGGGTGCCTGCGGTGATCTGGATATAGTTCAGGCCGGTGATGCCCTGGGGCTCCAGGGTGGCGAGGGAGTCGATGCGGATCGGCACGTCGGAGGTGACCCGGGCGCGGGCCACCACATTGTTGGTGTTGCTGGTCTGCAGCGCGATCTTGGTGACTTCTCCCACCTTGATGCCGTTGAAATGCACCTCGCCGCCCTGGGAGATGCCGCGCACCGGCCCCTGGAACACGATGTCATAGACATCGTAGTCGTGATTGAAGCTCACCCGGGCCAGCCAGACGCTGAAGATCACCAGGCCTATGAACAGCAGCAGGGTCGAGAGGCCCACCAGGGCGTAGTTGGCGTCTTTTTCCATCAGGCCATCGTCCGGCTTTGGTTGGCGGCCGCGGCGCGTCCGCGGGGGCCCTTGAAGTATTCGTGGATCCAGGGGTGGTCGGAGTTTTCCAGCTCACGGACAGGCGCCATGGCCACAACCTTCTTGTCGGCGATCACCGCCACGCGGTCGGTGATCGTATAGAGGCTGTCCAGGTCGTGGGTGATCATGAAAACAGTCAGACCCAGGCTCCGGGACAGGTCGAGGATCATTTCGTCGAAGGCCGCCGCCCCGATGGGATCGAGGCCGGCCGTGGGTTCGTCCAGGAACAGCAGCTGGGGATCCAGCGCCAGCGCCCGCGCCAGGCCCGCCCGCTTGCGCATGCCTCCCGACAGCTCCGCCGGCTTCAGGTCCGCCGCCTCCGGCGGCAGGCCCACCAGTCCAAGCCGCAGTTCGGCGAGATCGCGGACATCAGACCGGGAGAGCTTGGTGTGCTCGTAGAAGGGCGCGGCGACATTGTCGCGCACAGTCAGATTGGAGAACAGGGCGCCGGCCTGGAACAGCACCCCCCAGCGGCGTTCGATGGCCGACCACCGTCGGCGCGAGGCGTGCTGGATGTCCTGGCCGAACACCTTCACCACGCCCGACTGCGGTGCGCGCAGCCCGATGATGGTGTTCAGCAGCACGGACTTGCCAGCGCCGGATCCGCCCACCAGACCGGTGATCTCGCCGCGCTTCACGGTCAGATTCAGGTGGTCGTGGATCACCCGCGAGCCGAAGGCCGACACCAGGTCGATGACCTCGATGATCGGGCCCGTCGTGGACAGGCCGTCGTCCTCTGCCTTGGCTTCGGCGGCCGTCAAAGGTTCAGCTCCATGTAGAGCAGTGCGAACCCCGCATCGATCATGATGATGGCGAAAATCGCGTGCACCACGGCGGCGGTCACCCGCCGTCCCAGGGATTCGACGTCGCCGCCGACCTCCAACCCCTGCCGGCAGCCGATCCCGGCGATCACTGCGGCCATGACCGGCGCCTTGGACATGCCGATCCAGAAATTCACCGGCTTCACATTGTCGAGGATGCGCTGGAGGAAGAAGGCCGGGCCCAGGCCCAGCACCGACCAGGTCACCACCAGGCCGCCGAACAGGCCGGCCAGGGTGGCCACGAAGGTCAGCAGCGGGATGGTGACCAGCAGCCCGGCGAACCGAGGGAACACCAGGGCCTCGAACGGGTCGACGCCCATCACCTTCATGGCGTCGATCTCCTGGTTCATCTTCATGGACCCGATCTCGGCGGCGAAGGACGAAGCGGAGCGCCCCGCCAGCAGGATGGCGGTGATGATGATGTTGAACTCGCGCAGCACCGCGATGCCGATCAGCTCGACGGTGAACACCTCGGCGCCGAACTGGCGCAGCATGTTGGCGCCCAGCAGGCCCACCACCGCGCCGATGAAGAAGGAGGTGACGGTGACGATCGGGACGGCGTCGAGACCCGCCCGCTCCGCCAGGGACACGCAGGCCGCCCAGCGGACCCGACGCGGATTGAGCAGCGAGCGGAACAAGACCACCAGGAGGTGGCCGGTGAAGGCCATGGTCTCCACCAGCTCCTGCCCGAGATGCACGGTGCCGCGGCCGATACGGATGGTGAGTTCGTGGAAGCCGCGCGGCGGGGCCGGGACCTTGCGGTTCTGGCTGGCCGCGGCCTTCGCCACCAGCTCAAGGAGTCGCAGCACCTCGGGGCGGCCCTGAATCCGGGACGGCTCGACCGGGGCGCCCGCCGCCCGTAGCACCCCGTACGCCCCGGCGGTGTCGAGACGCGACACCTTGGTCAGGTCGAGGGCGACGACCGGTCGGCCGGCCAGGGAAGTCCGCAGGCCGTCGGCCACGGCGGCCGTATCCTGGCCGGTCCATTCGCCCGTCAGGCGAACCGTGACCCCCTCCGGGGCTTCCATCACGCTGAACTCGGCGGGTCGTTCCATCGGCTCGCGTGGGGTGGCTTTCAAGGTTTTCGGGACTCGTCGAGGCGCTCCCCCGATTTGGGGAGAACTTAGCAGAGCCGCAACAGCAAACGGAACGTCTTATGGTCTGGGCTGTTCCGGAGACGGACCGAATGCGGCCAATCTTTCGCCCCAGTCGCAAGACACTCAACGGGCGTGCCAATCCGTAAGGCTGGGAGCGTGCCGTTGACCCGCCAGATCGACTTCGCCGGCAAGTCCGGCGCCGTCTACCGATATGCAGCCCTCGAGGAAGAGCGAACGCTCCCCCCGGTCGGGGCCAATTATGTGATCGCCAAGGTGACGCCGGAGGGGAGCAGCATCCTTTATGCCGGCGAGACCTCCAACATGGCCTCCCGGGACTGGCGGAATGTGCTCGATGAAGCCCAGACCCAGTTCCAGCAGGCGCAGGTGCTGACCCGGCTCAATGTCCGCCACGCCATCCGCGAGGCGGAGCGCGACGACATCATCCAGGAACACAGCCCGCCGCTCAACGCGGGCTAGAACAGGCGGCCGGGTGCGGCCATCATCCGGCATGACCTGGGCGATCGTGATCTTCGGCGCGGCGGTCTGGCCGGACGGCCGGGCCAGCCCCAACCTCAAGCGGCGCGTCCGCTACGGCCTCGCCGCGGCTCGGCAGGCGCCCACACATCCGGTGTTCTGCTCCGGCGGGATCGGCCGGCACGGCCCCTCTGAGGCCTCAGTCATGGCCGGGCTGCTAGTCATGGCGGGGATCGAGCCAGGTCGCATCGTCATGGATGAGGATAGCCGCGACACCCTCCAGAACGTCATCGCCGCCGCGCGCTTCGTCCGGGTTCGGGGGCTGGAGGGCGCCATCGTCTGCACGGACGGTTTCCATGTTCCCCGCGCGCGGATGCTGTTGTCATCCTTGGGCGTCGCTTCCGTGCCGGGGCCTGTGAGTCGGGACCGCGGCGGCGCGCCCCTGGCCGCCTGGCTGGCCATGCAGGCCCGAGAGGCCGTGGCCTACCCCTATGACTGGGCCATCGTTATGCGCCGGCGGCAGGAGCTTCGGGCCCTGATCGAGGTCGACAAGTTCCCGGGCGCAGAACAGTGTGCGTCCGAATCCGCGAGCGGACGCCGGGTATGGGGACCGGATTGGGGGGACTGAAGATGCGCACGATCGCAGCCATCGGGGCGATGGCGGTCCTGGGGGCGTTCGCGCCGTCTATGACCCAGGCCGACGGCAAGCCGGACTTTGGGCTTCTGGCCATCCACAGCCTCTGCATCGCGCCGGCCGCGGACGGCGGCGGGCAGGTCATCGCGCCGGCCGCCAAGCTCCTCGCCGGCTACGGCTCCGGCGGGTTCCGGATTCACACCTCTGAACCGCGAGCCCAGGCCTTCTTCGACAATGGCATTCAACTCGGCCACGCCTTCGCCCACAAGGATTCCATCGCCGCCTTCAAGGAAGCCCGACGACTTGATCCCGACTGCGCCATGTGCGCCTGGGGCGAAGCCTGGGCCAGAGGGCCCACTATCAACTATACCATCAACGATAAGACCCAGGCCGAACTGGCCGCCCTGGCCGCCAAGGCGTGGGACCTGAGCCGCAACAGCTCCGAGGTGGAGCGCGGTCTGATCGCGGCCCTGAAGCTGCGCTACGCCCATGGCGGCGGGGCAGGGATCGGCGACTACGCCTATGCCGACGCGATGGACAAGCTGGCCAGGGCCCACCCCGGGGACAGCGAAATCGCCATCCTGGCCGCCGACGCCTGGATGATTCCGGCCTCCCAGAAGAACAATCAGCAGAACCTGCCGCGGGCCATGGAGCTGATCCAGGGGGTGCTGGCGCGGGAGCCCGCCAATTCCGCGGCCATCCACTTCTACATTCACGTCACGGAGATGAGCGGGGTGGGGGCCAGGGCGCTCCCCTATGCCGAGACGCTGCAGGGCCTGGCGCCCCAGGCCAGTCACCTCGTCCACATGCCGTCGCACACCTATTTCTGGGTGGGCGAGTACCAGAAGGCGGTGGCCTCCAATCTGGAGGCCGCGGTGCTGGACGAGGCGGATGCGCGCCGGTCCGGGGAGGTCGATGGCTGGGACCGCTACTATTACGGGCACAATGTGCAGTTCGGCATGGGCGGGGCGCTGATGTCCGGCGACGCAGCCAACGGCCTCAAGCTGGCCCAGAATACATTGAGCCATGTCGCCAGGGGGCCCGGCAATCCGGCCTTCGCCCAGATGGCGCGGTCCACCGCGCTGTTTGTGCAGGGGCGCTTCGAGGACCCGGCCCGGATGATGGCCCAGGCGGAGCCCGACCAGCCCCTGCTTCGCGCCATGTGGCGCTATGCCCGCGGCGAGGCCGCCGCGCGAACTGGCGACGCCCGGGCGGTGCGCGCCGAGGCTGACCGGGTCTCGATCTCGGACGCCGACCTTAAGCCGTTCGGCGAGTTCAAGTCGCAGGTGAAAAGCATGGTGGAGGTGGCGCGCCTGGTGCTTCAGGGCCGCGCAGCCATGGTGGACAACCGGCCCCTGGCGGCCGCGCCTCTGTTCCGCAAGGCGGCGGAGATCCAGGAGAAGTCGTTCGTGACGTTCACCGATCCGCCGGTCTGGTGGTACCCGCCCAGGCGCAGCCTGGCGGCTGCGGAACTCGCCGCCGGCCAGCCCGACAACGCCGCCCAGGAGGCCCGCGAGGTGCTGAAACACTGGCCCAGGGACCCCATGTCCCTGGAGGTGCTGGCCGAGGCCGAGCGCAAGCTGGGCAAGGTAGCCGACGCCGACCGTGATCTCGCCCTGGCCAGGAAGGGCTGGCGTGGCGATCCGGCGTCGATGGGGCTGGCGATGATCTAGGATCGGGCGGTCAGGCGCCGCGCCTGGCGGCCGCCACCTGGTCCACCACGGTCTTCCAGCGATCCCCCATGGTGGTCACCACCTTCTGGCGGCTCATGAAGCGCGGCAGCCAGGCGACCCGCTGGTTGCCCTTGCCGGTGATCAGATAGGTCCTGCGCCGCAGGAACCCGTCCAGACCCGCCTTGGCCACGGACTCCGAGCTGTCAAGGCCGGGCCGCCCCGCGCCGGCGCCCGGCAGGTCCGCGGCCACGGCGGCGAAATTGGACGCCGTGCCGCCGGGACACAGGGCCATGACATGCACGCCGGTGTTGCGGGTTTCGCCCCACAGGGCCTCGCTGAAATAAAGCACGAAGGTCTTGGCCGCCGAATAGACCGCCGCATAGGGCAGGGGCACGAAGGCGGCTGTTGAGGCGACATTGAGGATCCCGCCGTCGTTTCGCGCCAGCATCTCAGGCAGGCACAGCCGGGACAGCTCGACGAGGGCCGTCACATTCAACTGGATCATCTCGGCGTTGGCCGGAGCCTCGATGCTGAGGAAGTCGCCCCACTTGCCGAATCCGGCATTGTTCACCAACAGATCGACCTTGAGGCCCATGGCGTCCACGGCCGCCATCAACCGGCCGGCGGCCCCGGGCTGGGCGAGATCCATCGGAATGACGTCCACAAGCACCGAACATCGGGCCCGGATGTCGGCGGCGACAGCCTGCAGCGCCGCGTCCGACCGGGCCGTGAGGATCACCCGGGCGCCCCGCGAGGCCAGATCCTGGGCGAAGGCCTTGCCGATGCCCGAGGACGCGCCGGTCACCAGCGCGGTCTTACCCTTGTAGCTCTTCATATAGTTTCCCCCCGACCGGTCGATCGCCGGTCCTGGGTCGAGCATAGGGGAACCGCGCCGGCTCGGCGACAGGCCCGCTAGAGGTCAAGCCGCAAGGCCGCGATGGCCAGGGCGCAGCCGGCGGCGTCCACCAGGAAAAGGGTACGGACGGTGGGGCCGTAGCCGGCCAGGCTGCGGTCGATGCTGAGGCCCATCAGGCGGCCGGCGATGACCCCGCCGAAGGTAAGCGCCGCCACGCCCAGCCCGAACTGGCGGTCCACGGTCCCGATGGCGGCCAAGCCGCAAGCCAGGCCGAGCACCGTGAAGAAGCCGCCATATTGCGCCCGCACCTCATTCAGCCCGCCGGCGCGGGCGGTGGCGAGGTCGAGAGCGGCGGCGAACCGTTGCGGTTGCGAGGTCGCATAGGCGCCGCTGCCCACGAAGAAAAGCGCGACGACGGCCAGATAGATTGTGGAGAATAGGTGGGGCATGAGATCGAGTCCGGGTTTGAGATAACGATATTATGAAACATAATGACATTATGTCAAACCCAAGCGCCGTCGCCCGCCGCCGCGCCCAGAGCGAACAGACGCGCCAGGAGATCCTGGCGGCGGCGAGGGAGGCGTTCGGCCGGTTGGGCTATGACGGGGCGTCCGTGGGGGGGATCGCCAAGGCGGCCCAGGTGACGACGGGCGCGCTCTATCATCACTTCGCCGACAAGCCGGCGTTGTTCTCGGCGGTGGCGGAGGCGATCGAGGCCGAACTCGCGGTCGAACTGGTCAAGGCCGGCGCCACGGTCCCGGATCTCTGGGGGAAGCTCGAGGCGGCCGCCATCTTCACCCTCGAACACCTGCTGGACGCGGAAATCCGGCGGATCGTGCTGGTGGACGCCCCCACCGTGCTAGGCGCGGCGGCCTGGCGCGCGGTGCAGATGCGCTATGGCCTGGGCATCGCCACCCAGGCCCTGGAAGGCCTGGCTGCGGCCGGGATGGCGCGCATGGCCGATCCCGCCCTGACGGCCCAGATGCTGTTGGCGGCCCTGCTTCAGGGGGCCGAGGCTGCGGCCCGGGATCAGGATCCCCGCGCGGCGCTGGACCGGGTTCAGAGCGATCTGCTCATCCTGATGAGAGCGTTCAGAGCCTAGCTGTAGACCTCGAAGTGCAGGACCTCGGGCTCTTTCTCCAGCAGGTAGTCATCGTCGAAGTCATAGTAGCGGGCGATGCGGATGTCCGTTCCGGCGAAGCCCGCGATAGCGGCCTCGTCCTGCCAGTAGCTCAGGGTCTCGAAATGGACGATGTCGCCGTCCCGACGGCGGAAGCACCAGGCGCCGCAATTGCCGGGTGTGGCCCGGTAGTCGGCCAGGCCATGCTGCTCCGTGAGCGCCAGATAGGCGTCGGACTGGTCCGCCCGAACCCGACCATGCCAGCGTCGTGCAATCATGGCGCTATCTCCTCGATACCGATGTCTGAGGATTTCGGGATGCGACCGCCGCGGCGCAACCCCCGTCGGTCAGGAGGCGAGGCCGATGGCCTTAAGCCGCTCATCGAGAAAGGCGCCGGCGGTGATCTCCGGCCGCTCCGGGCCGTTGGCCGCGCAGGAGGGCAGGGCCTTCAGAGAAACCGATGAACTGGGGTGCATGAAGAATGGCATGGAGTAGCGCGCCACATTGGGCCCCTCCGGATTGACCACCCGGTGGGTGGTGGAGGGGATCACCCCATTGGTCAGCCGCTCCAGCATGTCGCCGGAATCGACGATCAGGTTGCGGGGCTCGGTCTCCACCGGCAGCCAGGCGCCGTCCCGGTCCAGCAGTTGCAGGCCGGCGCCGCGGGCGGCCACCAGGATGGTCAGGAAGTTGATGTCCTCGTGGGCCGCGGAGCGAACGCAGCCGGGCTCTACATCGTCAGCCACGGGCGGATAGTGCAGCACCCGCAGGATCGATGTCCCATACCGCACCAGGGGATCGAAATAGTCCTGCGGCAGGTCCAGCTTGGGGGCCAGCGCCCGCAGGAGAATGTGGCCGGTCTCGTCCAGGGCCTCATAGAGCGCCAGGAAGGTCTCGCGGAAGCCTGCCACCTCGGGCCAGACATTGGGCGGCAGGTCCTCGTCGATCGTCACGCCTTGGGGCGGCTCGCGGCCGATCTGCCAGAATTCCTTCAGGTCGGGCAGGCGGCTGTCCTTGGCGTGTTCCGTGCCGAAGGGGGTGTAGCCCCGAAGGCCGCCCATGCCCTGGCGCTTCTCCGCCTCCGGTCGGGCGAACACCTGGACCGCCAGGTCATAGGCCCTGTCCAGCAGGCCGGCCTCCACATTGTGGTCCTTGAGGGTGAAGAACCCAAAGTCCTGCAGCCCACGCTTCAGGGCGTCGGAGAAGGCGGCGCGGTCGGCGGCGTCGCCGTGGGTGAAGGCTCTCAGGCTCAGTTCGGGAACGCGGTTGGGCATCGAGGTTGCTCTGTCAGATCTGAGGGGCGACGAGGCGGGCGTCCACCTCGGCGCGGTGGGGCAGGGAGGTCTGGGCGCCGGCTCGCGTGGCCGTGAGCGCGCCGGCGGCGCAGGCGAACCTAAGGGCCTGCTCGGGCGGCCGGTTCTCCTGCAGAGCCACCACCAGGGCGGCCACAAAGGTGTCGCCGGCCCCGGTCGTATCCACGGCGGTGACGTTCGGGGGACTGGCGCTGGCCAGGAGCTGGCCGGCCCGATAGAGCCCGGCGCCCTTCGCTCCCCAGGTGACCGCCACCAGACCCGGCGCCCGGTCGAGCGCGTCGCCATAGAAGGTCTTCTCGATCTCGTTGACGATCAGCAGGTCGGCCCGTTGAAGGATGACCTCGGGGACAGCCTGGGCCGGGGCCAGGTTGACGCAGACGAAGCCCGTCGCGGTTTCGACGGCCCGGGCCACGGTCTCGAGGGGGAGTTCCAGCTGGCAGATCAAGGTGTCTTGCACCGGCGCGCCCAGCAGGTCCGCGGTGAGCGTCATATTGGCGCCGGAGGCCACCACGATCTGGTTCTCGCCCGAGGCGGAAACGGCGATCAATGCGGCCCCCGTGGCCTCCGCAGGATCGACCGTGCAGGCGGACAGGTCGACGCCCTCGGCCCGCAACAGGGCCATGGCCTCGTCGGCGAAGGCGTCGGCCCCGATGCGGGCCACCAGCCTGACCTCCGCCCCCAGCCGCCGCGCCGCCAGCGCCTGGTTCGCCCCCTTGCCGCCGGGATAGCGTCCGAGCTTTGCCCCGATCACGGTTTCCCCCGGCGCGGGCAGGGTGGCCGCGGTGGCCACCAGATCCAGATTGACCGATCCCACCACGGTGATCTTCACGGGCCGGCTCATGCCCGGCCTCCCGGCGGTCGCGCCAGCCGCTCGGTGAGGAGATCGAAAAAGCCGTCGGCGTCGGCCGTCACCGCCCAGCGCACGCGGCTCGCAGCCGGGTCCTTCAGTCGGAACTCGACGGCGGTGTGGCCCAGGGTCAGGGGCGAGGCGGTCTCCACCTGCAGCGCACAGGGCCGGGTGACGAACAGGTCGGGGCGCAGGATATAGCCGATCACGCAGGGGTCGTGCATGGGCGAGGCGCCGCCCGTGCCCAGGGCCTCTTCCTGGGGCGACAGGAAGCGCAGAAGCTCGGTGGTGGCCCTGGCCTGGGGCGTCGGCAGGGCGGCGATGGCCGCCTCGCGCGCCCGGGTGGCGCGCACCTGGTGGGTTGCGTCCAGGCCCAGCATGACGATCTCGCAGCCCGAGCTCACCACACGCTGGGCGGCCTCCGGGTCGGCATAGATATTGTATTCGGCCGAGGCGGTGATGTTGCCCCCCTCGCTGCGCGCGCCACCCATGATCACCACGGGCCCAAGCCGTTCGGCGATGGCCGGCTCCAGGGCCAGCGCCACGGCGAGATTGGTCATGGGCCCGGTAATGGCCAGGGTCACGCTGCGCGCCGCCCGGCTCATCACCGCATCGACAATGAACTGGGCCGCATGACCGGGCGCCAGGGGCGCCTCAGGCTCAAACACCGGCAGGGAGCCCAGCCCCGACTCCCCGTGGAAATGCCCGGCGTCCACCAGCTCGCGGATCACCGGCCGGGCGCAGCCGGCGATCACCGGCACGTCCTCGCGCCCGGCGATCTGGCGGATCAGCCGCGCATTGCGGGCCGTAAGCTCGCCGCCGACATTGCCGCCCACCGTGGTGACAGCCAGGATGTCCAGGTCCGCCGGCGAGGCGAAGGCCAGGAACAGGGCGATGGCGTCGTCGACGCCAGGATCGCAGTCGAAAATCAGTGAGGTTCGGGTCACCGGCGAGGCTTCAAGAAGGCGCGGCCGCGACCGCAGGGCCGGAGAGGTTAGTCCGCCGTGCGTTCCCGCGCCAGCAGCTCCGCCTTGGCTACGGCCATGTAGTCCCGGGTCAGGGGCACGGACTCGATCCGGCGGGCCAGCTGCACCTGGAACACCACGATCTCCTCTTGCCGGAAGGCGGCTTCCGCGAAGGCCAGGTAGAACTCCCACATCCGGCAGAAGCGCTCGTCATAGATCGCCGCCGCCTCGTCCCGGCGCGCCATGAACGCCTCGCGCCAGGCCCGAAGGGTTTCGGCATAGTGCAACCGCCAGACCTCCACATCGGTGACGATCAGGTCCGCCCGTTCCGCAGAGGCGACAATCTCTGACAGGGAGGGCAGGCAACCGCCGGGGAAGATGTACTTCGTGATCCATGGATTGGTCAGGTCCGGCGTCTCCGTCGAGCCGATGGTATGCAGCAGCATCACGCCGTCGCGGTCCAGGCGCGCCTTCGCGGTCCGGAAGAATTCGTCATAATGGGCCCGGCCCACGTGCTCGAACATGCCGATGGAGACGATGCGGTCGAAGACCCCGTCCACCTCGCGGTAGTCCTGGATCCGGAACCTGACGCGGCCGGCAAGGCCCCGCGCTTCCGCCCGGGCCTGGGCGCCATGGATCTGTTCGGTAGAGAGCGTCACCCCCAGCACCTCGGCCGCCCCGGCCACCCTGGCCAGGTAACAGTCGAACCCGCCCCAGCCGCAGCCGATGTCCAGCACGCGGCTCTCCGGCTCAATCATCAGCTTGGCCGCGATGTGCCTTTGCTTGGCCTTCTGCGCCTCGGCCAGGCTTTGGTCGGGATGCTCGAAATATGCGCAGGAATATTGCCAGTCCGGATCGAGGAACAGGGCGTAGAGCCGGTCATCCAGGTCGTAGTGCCGTTCCACATTGCGCCGGGAATCGGCCTTTTCGTTGCGGTGGAACAGGGCCGCAGCGATCGCCCGCAGCCGGTCCAGAATGGCTTCCCAGCGGCCGGCCGGCGCGTCGTGCCCATTGGCCATCACCAGGCGCAGGAAATCGTAGATCTCCCCCTGGTCCATCACCAGCCGACCGTCGGTGAACATCTCACCGGTGCGCAGGTCAGGATCCAGCAGCACCGCCCAGACCGCGCCCCAGTCGGCGAAGCGCGCCGTGAGCGGGGGGCCGGAGCCGTCTCCGAAGCTGAGCCGGCGTCCGTCGGGCGTGACGATGTCGAGGCGGCCGGTGACGATCACCGATCCCAGGCCGCGCCGAAGCAGGAACGAGGCGAGCATGTTTCCGTGACGTCGCCGGTCAAGCTTCGCCTCAACGGAGGGGCGAACCCCTAAAAGGCGGCGCCGACCCGGACTCCAACGGTCACCGGCCGCAGCGGCGTCACATAACCCTCGCCCCGACGGAACGGGTCGCCAAATGCGAACGTGTTGGCCTGGGTGTTGGTGGGATTGTCTGCGAACAGCGTCACGTCCCAGCCTCGGCCTTCCAGGGCCGCGGAAATCCGGCCGGTCACATAGCCCCCCTCCAGGTCGCGGCTGTGGGCGTTGAAGCTCAGATGGGAATGTCCGACATAGCTGGCGCGGCCGGTGAGCCGCACCGCCAGCCCGCTGCCGAGGTCTTGCAGGTATTCCGCCGACAGGTTGCCCGACACCGAAGGCACGCCGGGCAGGCCGCCCTCCCGCTGGGATTGGAAAATCGGCCGTCCGCGGGTGAGCTGCGGATCATCGGCCAGGCCCGAGGCGCTCAGCTCCAGCTCAGGGATCGGCTTCCAGGTCGCCTCGACCTCGATCCCGCGGTTGGAGGCGTCACCCACATTGACCGCATAGGCGATGCCGGAGCGCAGGAACTGGTCGGTCTGCACATTGTTCCAGGCGGCGTAGAAGGCCGCGGACCGCAGGCGCAGGCGGCCATCCCAAAGCGCGAACTTGGCGCCCATCTCATAGTTCCACAGCTCATCCGGCGCGAACTCGCGATCCGGATGGAAGGGCGCGCCGTCGAACACCGTGCCGATGGGCCCGCCGGTGTTGAACCCGCCCGCCCGGTAGCCTTCGGCGGCCTGGGCGTAGAACATCATGGCGTCGGTGGGCTGGAACTGCACCGAGAGCTTGGGGGACAGGCCCGCTGCGTGGCTGCGCCCGCTGAAATCGCGACCCAGCAGACCCTGCGTCACGGCGGAAAGGGTCTGGAAGTCGAACCGGAACCAGCGGATCCCGGCGATCACGCTCCACTGGCCGCTCAGGTGATAGGTGGCCTCGCCATACAGGGCCAGCTCCCCGACCCGGTCGACCCGGTGTTCCGAATAGAGCGGCCCCGCGCCGCCAAGCTCGTTGAGACTCATGTCGGAGGTGGTGCGGCCGTCCGAGGCGAAGGCGCCGGCGAGCCAGCGCAGGCGGCCCCGATCAGGCGAACTGTAGACCGCCTCGCCCACGAGGATTTCGATGGCCTTGTCGTCGTCGAAGCTGGCGGCCCCCGGCGTCTCGCCAAAACTTGGCAGGGCGGCCGAGGCGTCATATCGGCTGTTGAAATGGTGGATTAGCTTGGCTGTGGACAGGGCAAGCGTCCCCCACGACCCCTGCCCGTTCAGCGAGGCGTGGATCTCGTCGAAATCGTTGTCGTGGGGTTCGCGCAGCAGGTTGGAACGGGTCAGCTTGGGCAGGCCGGCGAGGCTGTACTGGGTGTCGGCGTTGTTGATCGCCTGGTAGACCACGCCGGCGTCCACCGACCAGTCGTCTGTGAGGGCGCCCAGCACAGAGAAGCGCCCCCCATCCCGGCGCATGCCGTTGATGTGGTTGAGCCCCAGCCCGGCGTCGCGGATATAGCCGCTGAGGCGTTCGCGATAGGCGGATCCTCGGATCGCCAGCCGCCCGGTGATGATCGGCAGGTTGAAGGTGGAGGTAACGTCGTCATTGAGACCGCCGCCGGAGGTTCCTGACAAGGTCGCCGAGACCGTGCTGGAGTCGGTCTCCAGGTCAGGCTTGCGGGTGACAATCCGCAGGATGCCGCCCACCGACCCGATGCCGTACAGGGTGCCCTGGGGCCCGCGCATGATCTCCACGCGGTCGACATCCACCAGCCGCAGGTCCGGATCCGGCGCGTTATAGGTGATCGGCACGTCGTCCACATAGAGACCCACCGTGGACTGGGTGACCCCGGTGAAGGCGCCGTCGGAGATGCCCCGCAGCATCACCTTGTTCCGCCCGGGACCCAGATTGGTCAGGGTCATGCCGGCCACCTCACCGGACAGGTCGTCATAGTCGTCGACCCGGCGGGCGCGCAGGGATTCGCCGGACAGGGCGCTGAGGGAATAGGGCAGGCGGCCTGGCAGGTCGATTCGGCGGCCCGCGGTCACCACCAGCTCAACCACGGTCGCGGGCTGCTCGCCGCCGGCTTCCTCCGAGGCCACCGTGCGGGGCGGGCCCGGGCGGGCGCGCCGAATCACGATGGTCTGGGGGTCGGGCAGCAGGAAACCGCACCCCGAGCCCTTGAGCGCGCGATTGAGCGCCGCGGGCAGGGTGATCCGCCCGATGATCGGCGGGCTCACGCCCCGACAGATGCTGAGCTCTCCGCCGAGGGAGGCGCGAGCCTGCAGGGCGATGTCCAGCAGGGCGTCAGGGGTCGCCTTGGCCTGGACGTGGAAGGGCATGGGCTTGTTGGCGCGCGCGTCAGCAGGACCGGCGGCCAGAGCCTGCACGGCCAGGGCCGTCAGGATCAGGGTCGCTTGCCGAACGCGGAATCGTGATCCGGAGCTTCGCCTAGTTGTGTTCACGCGCCTTCAACCGGATGTCCGTCGAGGTTCGCTCGGCGGTTACCGGCAGGAACGCCTCGAGGCGCCGCATCATGGCGTCCTCGCTATCAATGAACAACAGGCCTGTGAACTTCAGGTCTCTGGCGCTGGGATCGACCCGCACGGGCAGGGGCAGGTAGCGGCCCAGATCGGCGGAGACCTGCGCCAGGGGCTTATCGTGATAGACCAGCACCCCACGACGCCAGCCCAAGGCGTCCTGGGGGTCGACGAGGCTCACCTTGGTGAGGCCTGAGCCTTCCACATGGTCGAGCTGCTGGCCGGCGGTAAGGGTCACCGGGTCGGCCGGGTGGGCCGCGTCGCCGGTCACCGAAACCACGCCACGCTTCACCGTCACAGTCAGTCGGCCGTCATGGCGCAGCACATTGAATTCTGTGCCCAGGACCCGGATCTGCCTGTCGCCGACGGCGATCACGAAAGGCCGTGCCGGATCATGCGCCACGTCGAAGTCGGCCTCGCCGTCTACGAACTCCACGGCGCGGCTGGCAGACTTCAGGGCGACGCGCACCTGGGTGGCGCGGTTGAGATAAAGATGGGATCCGTCGGCCAGCTGCACTACCCGCGGCTGCGCCTGGGGGGCCGAATAGGCCACGGCGCCCTGCTGCGGCAGGATCATCACCGCGGCCAGCGCCGCAGCGGCTGCCGTCGCGCCGGCGCCGAAGATCGCCCAGCGCCGGCCGGATCGTCCGGCGTTGCGCCGCGGACGAAGCGGGACGACCCGCGCCCGCTCAGGCCAATCGAGGTCATCGATCGAGACCCACAGATCCTCGACCAGAGCATAGGCCTCGGCATGGGCGCCGTCGATTTCCAGCCAGTCGCGGAAGGCCTGCCAGTCGGCCTCGGGCGCATCAACGGCCTGCAGGCGGACGAACCAGTTCGCCGCCTCCATCCGCAGAGTGTCGCCCGTTGCGCTCATCGCCGTCCGATCCTGACCTTGCCCGTCGCCGGGGGTCCCCGAACACCTGACGTCGCCGATGCGGAACCACCTCCTCTGGTTCTCGGTATGGTCGCATTTCGCATCATCGGCCGACCTTGGCGGTGAGGTGGCGCAGGGCCTCCATCATATGCTTCTCGACGCTGGAGCGGGAGATGCCGACCCTGGTGGCGGTCTCGGCGTGGCTCAGGCCCTCAAACTTGTGCAGTCGGAAGATCTGCTGGGTCATGGGCGGCAGGGCGTCCAGGGCCTCCACAACCCGCGACAGATGCTGGCGGGCGGCGGCCGCGGTCTCGGCGCTGGGCAGGTCGGCGGCGTCCTCCAGCGGGGTGGTGACGTGATAGAGCCGCCGCCAGTCGCTATCCCGCGCTACGGCCCGCCGGCGTTGACGTAGCCGGTCGAGCATCACATTTGAGGCGAGGCGGTAGAGATAGGCTCCGGGGCTGCGGATCTCGTCGACGGGCGGGGCCGCCGCGACCTTGAGATAGAGGTCCTGCATCAGGTCGTCGACGTCGCTGGCCTGGTTCAGGCGCGCGTTGAAGTACCGCCTCAATTCCTCCTGACGGGCGAGATAGGCGTCCAGCAATGATGGAGATCGACCGTCCAACCGTTCCGTCCGCGGAGCCTCGTGCGCGCCGACCGATTCCCTACGGGAAGCGGCGGGTTCCGCCGGTCCTTACAGCAGGCCTGGGGCGCCGGTCACCTTGTGACATCGTTCCCCGGCCACCGATCAGGTGAATCAACCGTGACTTTTTTTGAGGCGCCTCATCCATGGCGCCGTCTATCCCTCAGGGTGTCGGGGATCCGCGAAGGCGGACTGCAGCTTTTGATGGCCGGTTGATGCATATCTTCTGTGATTTCGACGGGACCATCACGCTTTGTGATACGACGGATTTCGTCCTGTCGCGTCTGGCCAGACCCGAATGGGAAGAGGTCGAGGCTGAGTGGACCGCGGGACGGATCACGGCGGCGGCCTGCATGCGCCGCCAGGTCGGGATGATCCAGGGCTCGGACGCCGAACTGAACGCCGTTCTGGATTCCGTCGAGCTCGATCCCGGCTTCCTGGCCTTCGTGGACTGGTGCGAAACCCAGGACATTCCGATCACCATCGTCAGCGATGGGGTCCGCCAGTTCATCGACCGAATCCTCGCCCGTCACGGCCTGCAGCACCTGCCTGTGGTGGCCAACCAACTCGCCGGCAAAGCCAATCGCCGCAGCCTTGACCAGCCCTGGATGCGCGAAGGCTGCGCGGCAGGCTCGGGCGTGTGCAAGTGCGCCGTGGCGGCGCAGGAAACGCCCAAGGATCGCACCACCATGGTGTTCATTGGTGATGGCCGTTCGGACTTCTGTGTGTCCGGCCGCGCCGACATCCTGTTCGCCAAGTCCAAGCTGGCCGAATACGCCGCCTCGCGCGGCAAGCTGTTCGTGCCCTTCGACACCTTCGATGACGTGACCGTGGCCCTGGCCGACCTGGCCAAGGATCGGCGCGTCCGCGCAAAGCGCGCTAAAGCTATCTGATATCCGGAGTTTCATTGATGTACGACGCACCTGCCTCGGCCCCCGCCGATGAAGCTGAACTCCGTCGTCTGGAGGCGGAGTACTGCTCCTGGGGCGACACGGTGCACTACATGCCCGACCCCAAGTTCTTCACCGGCTGCGAGGGCTCGTGGATGTTCGACGCCGAGGGGCGCCGCTTCCTGGACCTGCAGATGTGGTACTCGGCGGTCAATTTCGGCTACCGCAATCCGCGCCTGAACGCCGCGGCGCACCGCCAGCTGGACGTGCTGCCCCAGGTGGCGTCCCAGTACCTGCACCGCGAGAAGGTTGAGCTCGCCGCCCTGATCGCCCAGGACGCCGAGAAGAAGTTCGGGACCAAGGGCCGGGTGCACTTCAATGTCGGCGGCGCCCAGGCTGTCGAGGATTCACTCAAGATCGTCCGCAACGCCTGCAACGGAAAGAGCCTGATGTTCGCCTTCGAGGGCGGGTATCATGGCCGCACCCTCGGCGCCTCGGCGATCACCTCGTCCTATCGCTATCGCCGCCGCTTCGGCCACTTCGGCGACCGCGCCCAGTTCGTGGAATTCCCGTACCATTTCCGCGGCCCCAAGGGCATGAGCAAGGAAGAGTACGGGACCTATTGCGTCCAGAAGTTCGAGCGGCTGTTCGAGACCGAGTACAATGGCGTTCTGGACACCAAGACCGGCCAGGCCGAGTACGCCGCCTTCTATGTGGAGCCGATCCAGGGCACCGGCGGCTATGTGATCCCGCCGCCCAACTTCTTCATCGAGCTGAAGAAGGTGCTGGACAAGTTCGGCATCCTGCTGGTGGTCGACGAGATCCAGATGGGCGTCTACCGGACCGGAAAGCTTTGGTCGATCGAGCACTTCGGCGTGAAGCCTGACGTGCTGGTGTTCGGCAAGGCCATCACCAACGGGCTCAATCCCCTGTCCGGTCTGTGGGCCCGTGAGGACCTGATCAACCCCACCATCTTCCCGCCCGGCTCGACCCACTCGACCTTCAATTCCAACCCCATGGGCACGGCGGTCGCCCTCGAAGCCATGCATATGATGGCCGAGAAGGACTATGGCGCCATGGTGATGGAGAAGGGCGCCTATTTCCTGGAGGGCCTGAAGGAGCTGCAGACCCGCTGGCCGCAGATCGGCGACGTCGATGGCCTTGGCCTCGCCCTGCGCGCCGAGATCTGCCAGGCCGACGGCTTCACCCCCAACAAGGCCCTGCTGGACGCCGTGGCGGAGGAGGGGATGAAGGGCGACGTGGATATCGACGGCGAAAAGATGGGCCTGATCCTCGACGTCGGCGGCTACTACAAGAACGTCATCACCTTCGCGCCCTCGCTGGAGATCACCAGGGGCGAGATCGACCTGTCGCTCCGACTGCTCGACGCCCTGCTGCGCCGCTGCGTGGGGGCCTGACCTATCGCCGATGCGCGCCGCACTCCTGCATCTTGACGACGCGCTCGGCCCTCAGCAGGTGCTCCGCGACCGCGTGATGTCCGGCGGCGGCCGCGCCCTGGATTGCCAGGACCTGGGCCCCGCCCTGCGGCTGTGGAGCCGGCCCGCGGCCCTGGACCATCTGGCTCAGCGCCTGCGGACCGAGCTGCCCCTCGCCGAAGGTCCGTGCCTGGTGTTCGCCGGCTCTGGCGATTTCCACCATGTCACACCCCTGTTGCTGCGCCGGGCCTGCGAGGCGGCGGGGGATCCGCCGGTGACCGTGGTGCATTTCGACAATCACCCCGACTGGGTGAAGTTCGACAATGGGATGCACTGCGGGTCCTGGGTCGGCCGCGCGGCGCGCCTACCCGGCGTGGCGCGGGTGGTGACAGTGGGGGTCTGCAGCCCCGATATCGACCGTCCACGGTCCAAGGGCGCAGACCTCGACCTGATCATCGACGACCGGGTGGAGCTCTATCCCTATCACGCGCCCCATGGCGCCCCGAGCCTGCAGCTCTGCGGCCGGGACTGGCCGTCCATCGAGTCCATGGGCGAGGCGGCTTTCGCCGATTTCCTGCCGGGCCGTATCGCCACCGAGGCGGTCTATGTCACCATCGACAAGGACGTTCTGCGGCCTCAGGACGCCAGCACAAACTGGGACCAGGGCCGCACCAGCGAGGCCTTCCTCACCACCCTGATCGGCCGAATCGCTGCGCGCCACCGGCTGATCGGCGCGGACGTGGTGGGCGACTGGTCCAATGCGATCTATGGCGGCGGGCCTTTATCGGCCTTGCTCAAGCGCGGCGAAGCCTTACTTGACCAGCCCTGGACCCATCCCGACGCGCTGGCTGCGCGGCGGATCAACGAAGCCGTCAATCTGCGGCTCTTCGACCTTTTCGAAAAGGCCGCCGCATGATCGATCGCAGCTTCAAGGTGGGCGGCAAGAACGGCAAGGGCGTCCTGCTGGTGCATGGCCTCACCGGGGCGCCGGGCGAGATGAAGTTTGTCGCCAAACGTCTGGTGCGCCGGGGCTTCGCCGTGTCAGCGCCCACCCTGGCCGGCCATGGCCGGGACGAGCAGGCCCTGCTGCGCACCGGCTGGCGGGACTGGCTGGACTCCATCCGGCCGGCTTATGAGCAGTTGGCCTCGGAGGTGGACGAGGTGTTCGTAGCCGGCATCTGCGTCGGTGGAGCGCTCGGCCTGATGCTGGCCGCCGACACGCCCAAGATCGCCGGCGCGGCGGTCTATTCCATCGCCTTCGAATATGACGGCTGGAACATGCCGCGGATCATGCGCTACGCGCCCCTGATCCAGCTGGTGGCCAACTGGCCCCTGGTGCGGACCATGAGCTTCGTGGAGCCCTATCCCTACGGTCTCAAGGACGAGCGTCTGCGGGAAATGGTGCAGAAGGCGCCGGAAAGCGTCATCGCGGGGGCCTTGGATCGCATGCCCATGGGCTCGCTCTATGAGATGTACCGCCTGGGCCGGCATCTGGAGCGCGTCGCCCCTCGGATCCAGACCCCGACCCTGGCCCTGCACGCCCGCCAGGACGACATGTGCCACCCCCGCAACGCCTGGCGCCTGGCCGCCGCCCTGGGAGGCCCCGCGGAGGTCAAGCTCCTCGAGGACAGCTACCACATGATCCATGTGGACCAGGAGCGCGACCTGGTGGCCGAAATGACTGCGGAGTTCTTTGCCGGCGCCACTGCGGCCGCGGCGGCCCGGGCCCTGAACCATGCCTGACGGCCGGGTCGTGGCCTCCCTCGCCGAGGTGGACCGGGAGGCCTGGGACGCCCTCTATCCGGGCGAACTGGAGACCTATGACTACCTGCTGGCCGTCGAGCGGTCGGCGATCGAGGGCTTCCGGTTCCGCTACGCCCTGGCGGAAGAGGCGGGCCGCCTGGTGGCCGCCGCCCCGGCCTTCCTCACCGAATACGCTCTGGAAACCACCCTGTTGGGCCCTGGACGCAGGCTGGTGGGCAACCTGCGCAAGCTGTTCCCCGATGCGCTCACCCTGCGCCTGGCCTGTATTGGCTCCCCCGTCACCGAGACGTCCAACCTCGGTCTCGCCCCCGACCTCGACGCCGCCGGCCGCGTCGCTGCGGTCAAGGCGATGATGACCGCCTTCGAACGGACGGCCCGGGCCGAACGCTGCGGCCTGTTCGCCGTGAAGGACGTCCCCGCGCCCCAGAAGGCGCTCTGGGACCAGGCCATCGGCCCCGCCGGCTACAAGCCGATCGCCGGCCTGCCGGTGGCCCATATCGATATCGATTTCCCGGATCTCGACGCCTATCTGGCCCGGCTCACCTACACCGCCCGCAAGGATATGCGCCGCAAGCTGCGCGCCCTGGACCAGGTGCGGATCGAGGTGCGCGGCGACCTGGGGGACCAGGCCGATCGGGTCCTGGCCCTCTACCAGGCCACCCGGGCCCGGGCCGAGATGACCTTTGAGGACCTGCCACGCGCCTACTTCACGGGCGTGGCGGAGCACATGCCCGGGCGTTGCGTCTATGTCCTCTACTATGCGGGCGAGGACCTGATCGCGGCCAACCTGCTGCTGCAGGGCGAAACCACCCTGCTGGACAAGTTCTTCGTCATGGAGCTGGAGCGGGGCCGGCCGCTGAATCTCTATTTCCTCAGCTGGTTCACCAATCTGCGCCTGTGTCTTGAGCGTGGGCTGACCCGTTATGTGTCAGGCCAGGCGGCCTATGAGAACAAGCTCAGGCTCGGCAGCGATCTCACGCGAACCAGCATGTACTTTCGCCACCGTAACGCCATTGTGAACGGCGCCATGCAGCTTGTTGCGCCCCTGTTCGCCGCCGATCCGACCCTGAAGACGGCGGCATGAGTCTGGCCCAGCCTCTGCGCCTGGGGGGGCATGGCGGCGGCATGCTGATGCAGGTGGCGCTCAAGACCCTGATCTATGAGTGGCGCCGCTTCGCCCCGGCGGTGGTGGCTGTGGGCTTCTCCGGTCTGCTGGTCCTGCTGCAGGCCGCGCTGATCCTGGGGATATTCTCGCTCTCCAGCGTCTATGTCACCCGCTCGGCGGCGGATATCTGGGTGGGATTTCCGGGGGTCCAGAGCATCGATCTCGGCCGGCCCATCCCCTCCCGCACCGAGCTGTTCGTCCGCATGGACGGCCGGGTGAAGCAGGTGGAGCCCTTCCTGTGGGGCAATGGCGAGTGGCGGACCCAGAGGCAGGGAATCGTCAATGTCTATATCGTCGGCATCGACACCCGCCCGGGCGCCATGGCGCTCGCCGACGTCCTGCCTGAGGACCTGCGCCTGCGCCTCACCGACCCCGACACCGTGCTGATCGACGAAGCCGACCTGCACAAGCTCGCCACCGATGTGGGCGGGTCCGCCGAGATCAATGGCCGCCGCGTCCGGGTGGTGGGACTGACCAATGGCCTTCGGGGCCTGGGCGGCGTCAATGTCATCACCTCGCTCTCAGGGGCCCGGCGGCTGGACCCCACCGCCGGTCCCGGCGGGGACGTGGCCTATTACATCGCCCGCCTGGCTGACCCCGACGACGCCGACCAGGTGGCGCTTGATCTCAATAAGGTGGGCGGCCATCGCAATTTCGAGGCCCTCACCGCCGACCGGTTCGCGGAGCGCACCACCCGCTACTGGCTCACCGAATCCGGCGCCGGGGTGGCCTTCATCTTCGGCAGCGTGGTGGCGATCCTGGTGGCGGTGGTGATCACCAGCCAGACCCTGGCCGCCGCCGTGGCGGCCTCGATCAAGGAATATGCGGCCCTGCGCGCCCTGGGCTTCTCCATGCAGGCCCTGCGCACCATCGTACTCGCCCAGAGCTTCTGGGTCGGCGCGGCCGGCGTCACCGCCGCGGGCCTTTTGACCCTTGTCCTCGCCATCGGGGCCAGGGCGCTCGCCGCCCCCATTGTGCTGTCGCCCGGCATGGTGCTGATGGCCGGCGGCCTGGTGCTGCTGGTGGCCATGGGCTCCGGCTTCGTGGCCCTGCGCCGGGTGGCCCAGGCCGATCCCGCGGCGCTGCTCTTATGACCGACATGCCTCACCTGTCTCTCCAATCCGTTCGTCGCTTCAGCGGCTGCGCCCTGGTGGTCCTGCTGGCGGTCGCCGCCTGCGGCCCTGACGAGCACCGCAAGGCCCACGGCGCCGCGCCGCCAGCGCCGGCTTCCGCCGCTATGGCCAAGGGTTTCGTCGACGTGGCCGGGGGCCTGGTGCGTATCGCCGCGCCCCGCGACGGGGTGGTGATGCGGATGCTGGTGGAGGAGGGGGACACGGTCGCCAAGGGCCAGCCCCTCGCGGTCTTCGACGACCGCCAGGCCCAGCTCAGCCTGGAAGCCGCCCGCGCCGAAATCGCCGATCGACGGGCCCAGCTGGCCATGGCGGAGGCCAAGGCCGCCGGCGTCGCCCGCGACTCCCAGCGCCTGTCGGGCCTGGCCAAGCAGGACGCCGCCACGCGCCAGGACGCCGACCAGGCGGCCACCGCCCTGGCGATCTCCACCGCTGAACGGGACCAGGCCCGCCAGGCCCTGGCAGGCGCCGAGGCTCGCAGCCGCCTGGAGGCGCTGGAGGTGGAGGTCCGGACCCTGCGCGCACCCGCCGCCGGGCGGATCATCCGTCGTTCGGCCAATGTCGGCGCCTTTGTCAGCGCTGCCGCCCCGATCTTTCTGCTCGAGCCCCAGGGCGCGCGGATCGTCCGCGCCGAGTTGGATGAGACCTTCGCCGACCTCGTCCATGCTGGCATGCGCGCCCACGTGACCCGCGAGTTCGACGACACCCACGCCTATGACGCCCATGTCCTGCGGGTAGCCGAGGTGTTCGCCAGTCCCGCCCTCAATGACGACGCGGCCGCCCGCTCCGACTCGCGCGTGGTGTCCGTGGTCCTGACCCTGGACGCGCCTGCGCCCATGAAGCTCGGCCAGCGCGTTCTGGTGCGCTTCGAGCGGTGAGGCCCGCCTTCGCCATCGCCGGTCTCGCCCTAGCCCTGGCCGGCTGTGCGGACCTGGGCCGGCCGCCGTCGCCCCGTGCCCACGACGCCGTGGACCGTCTTGCGCCCAAGGGGCCGTCTCCTTGGCGGGAGGACTTCGGGGACGCAGGGCTTCGCGCCCTGCTGGCCCAGGCGGACCTGGCGAACCTCGACATCAAGCTGGCCTTGGCCCGGCTGGAGCGCGCCCGGGCCGAGGAGGGCGTCACCGGCGGCCACCGGCTGCCCCAGGCGACCATTGGCCTCGAGGGGGCGGTCGGGGCGGCGCGGAACGGGGAGGCCCGCAGCCGCGGCGTCCCCAGCGTGGAGTCCACTTACGAGATCGACCTCTTCGGCCGGCTCACCGCCGCGGCCCAGGCCGCCGCCGCCGAGGGGCGCGCCTCCGAGCTCGATGTCGCCACCGCACGGCTGCTGATCGGCGCCGAGACCGCCCGCGCCTGGTCGGCCCTGGTTCAGGCCCGCGATCTTGCCGAGACCCAAGGGGCGCGGGCCGAAGCCGCCGAGGCTGCGCTCGCTCTGGTGCGCCTGCGGAACCAGGCCGGCCGCGCCACCGCTGACGAGGTCGAGGTCCGCCGCCAGGCCGTCGAGGAGGCCCTGGTCCAGCGCCATGCCGCCGAGGCGGAGATCGAGCGCCAGCGCATCCGGCTCACCGTCCTGCTGGGCCGGAGCGAACTGGTGGCCGCGCCTTCGCCGCCCGTCGTCGCCCCGCCCTCGAGCACGCCTGCCGGTCTGTCGGCCGATCTGGTGACGGCCCGTCCGGAGGTTCGCGCCGCCTTCCAGCGCCTGGCGGCCGCTGACAGCCGTCGGGCCGAGGCGGTGGCCGCCTCGCGGCCGAAGTTCATGCTCAGCCTCGCCGCCGGCGCCGTGGACCCTGCGGTGGCCAATCTGCTGGACGTCAAGTCCGTGCTCTGGGCCGTCGGCGCCGGTCTTACCCACGATCTGCTGGATGGCGGCGCCGCCAAGGCCCGTATCCGCGGCGCCCAGGCCGAGGTGGACTCCGCCGACCTGGCCTATCGCAAAGCGGTGGTGGACGGCTGGGCGGAGATGCGCGCCGCCGTGCTTGATGACGGGGCCGCCCGGGAAGCCGACCTGGTCGCCCGAACTGGACTGGCGCGAGCCCGAACGGCCCTGACGGCCCTTGAACAGCGCCACGGCGCTGGGGTCGCCGATGGGGTTGATCTGGCCGCTGGCCGCGATCAGCTCGCCCGCGCCGCCCAGGCGGTGGCGGAGACGCGAGGCCGCGCCCGGCTCGCGCGGCTGCAACTGGCGCTCGCCTTCGGCGGCGGCTTCTGAACCCCGCCATGGCGCCTGTCCCGATCACGGCCCCCCATATTGCGGCGCGCGGCGTCGACAAGGTCTATGGGGAGGGCGCCCAGCGCACCGTGGCCTTGAAGCCGGTGGATTTCGACCTGCAGCCGGGGGAATTCGTGATGCTGGCGGGCCCTTCCGGGTCCGGAAAGTCCACCCTGCTGGCGATCCTGTCCGGTCTTCTGACCCCGACCTCAGGCCGGGTGGCCGCCATGGGGCGCGACTACCAGTCCTTCACCGCCGGTGAGCTGGACGAGTTCCGGCTCGCCCATTTCGGCTTCATCTT
>Ga0265327_10000932_pt1 | contig 42852 bp, 47 predicted proteins | sample 41621metaG_FD_202089 | JGI IMG/M metagenome (GOLD analysis project Ga0265327, IMG submission 202089) | Rhizosphere microbial communities from Carex aquatilis grown in University of Washington, Seatle, WA, United States - 4-16-21 metaG | ecosystem: Host-associated > Plants > Roots > Rhizosphere... | reverse complement strand
CTTGCTGGACACGCCGATCCCGACCGACTTCACGGGAGTGACTCTTACGCTCGATGGCGGCACCATCAACCCGTTCTTCGGCGGTGTGGGGGTGGCGAACAACAACCTGTTGCAGCCCGTGCGTTCAGGGACCGGCAATCTCGACACGATTCAGAATCTGGCAGTGGGAACCACGATCGACGTCAGTTCGATCTATTCCACTGGCTACGGCGGATCCCAGACCCACCTCGGGACGACCTACACCGCCGGGCAGGAAGGAATCATCGGCTTCAAGATCAATGACAGCGAGTATGGCTGGATGCGCGTGGTGTTCACCGGCAATACCAGCGGCGCGGTGGTGAAGGACTGGGCCTATGACACCTCCGCCTCGTCCATCGTCGTGGGCCGCGTGAACCAAAGCGCGGCCTCGGGCGGCTCGCAAACCGTCACGGTCTCTCCGGGCACCGGCGAATCATTCGCCCTGGGCAGCGCGGTGACGAACACAGGTGGCAACGTCAACCATCTCGTCAAGACCGGTGGCGGTACCACCACCCTGACCGGAGTGAACACCTACACGGGCGCGACCACCATCTCCGGTGGCACGCTGGCCCTCGGCAGTGGAGGCTCGATCAACAACACCAGCGGAGTTTCGCTGGGAACCAGCGGCACCTTCGATGTCTCGGCGAAATCCGGCGGCTATTCGGTCAACAACCTCTCCGGATCGGGGACGGTCGTCGGCGCACTGACCGTGACCAGCCAGCTCTCGATCGGGAATTCGCCCGGCACGATCAATTTCAGCAGCCTCACTCTGGCTTCGCTCGCCACCTACAACTATGAGCTGACCGGCGGTGGCTCTACCGCGGACCTCGGCAATGTCACCGGGGCGCTGACCATCGGCTCTGGCACCGTGCTGGACCTCGTGCAACTGGGAACTTATACGCAGGGCGATGTGTTCACCCTGTTCAGTTACCAGACCGGCTCGCTCACCGGCACCTTCAGTGATGCGGGCGGCGGAGCTCTGGTGGATGGAGCCCACTTCACCGCCGCTGGCGGCCTGTGGGAGATCGATTACAACAATCCCCTGGCAGGCATCAACGGCGGCAGCGGCACCAGCAACGTCACCATCACGGCCATCCCGGAACCTTCCAGCACCGTCTTTCTGGCTCTTCTTTCTCTTGGCCTGCTGCGCCGCCGCCGGGACTGAGCGTGGAAGCGGCCTGCGGCCCTTACAAGATTTCCCAGGGTACAAGCAATGAGCCGCCCTCTCCGGTCTCCGGAAAGGGCGATTTTGTGTGCAAGGGTGGCGATTTCCTGTCAGCTTCGCCGGTCAATCGGTATGCTAGCGGAAGTCTTTCCAACCATGCTTTCCTGCCGCCCTCTCCTTTTGCTGCTAGCCGCCTCTTCCGGCCTACGTGCCGAGTCTCCGGGAGCCGTCCAGGCGCTCATCGGCCGTTATGCTGCGGGCCACGCCGCGGAGATCCGGATCGAAACCATTCCCGCAGCCGACGGCCATGATGCCTACGAAATCGAATCCACCGGTGGCCACGTGGTGCTGCGTGGCAACAGCGGCGTCGCCCAATCATCGGCCCTTTACCACTACCTGAAGGAGTACTGTCACGCCCACGTTTCGTGGAACGGTGACAACCTGGCGCTGCCCGCCAAGCTTCCCACCATACCGGAAAAGATCCGCGTGGTCTCGCCGGTGATCCACCGCATGGCCTACAACTACTGCACCCACGGCTACACGATGCCGTTCTGGGACAAGGGGCAATGGGACCGCGAACTCGACTGGCTGGCGCTGCACGGCATCAACCAGATCCTCGTCACCGAAGGACAGGAGACCGTGTGGCAGAACACGTTCGAAAAGTTCGGCTACTCGAAGGAAGAAGTCCGGCAGTGGCTTTGCTCCCCGGTCCACCAGCCGTGGCAGTTCATGGGCAACATGGAAGGCGTCCTGCCGCCGCCGCAATCGATCATCGACCAGCGCACTGAACTCGGCCGACACATCGTCGAGCGCTGCAAGGAGCTGGGCATCCATCCGGTGCTGCAAGGCTACTATGGCATGCTGCCGACCGGCTTCGCGAAAAAGCATCCTGACGCACGGATCTTTCCGCAAGGGGGATGGGCGGGCGGCAACCACCGGCCCGACCTGCTCGATCCGGGCGACCCGCTCTACGCGCAAATCGCCCGCACCTTCATGGAGGAGCAGAAGAAGATCTACGGCGAGGTGCTCTATTTAGCGGCTGATCCATTTCACGAAGGCGGCAGCTCGAAGGGCATGGACCGCGGAACGGTTTACCGGCAGATCCAGGATGCCATGCTGGCCTTCGATCCGAAGATCACGCTGGTGAAGCAGTGCTGGCAGACTTCCAACAAGGAGATGTTCGACGCCGGCCAGAAGGACAAGTCCCTGGCCCTTGACCTGAACTGCGACTACCGCCCGTTCTGGAAAAAGGCGAACAGCTACGATGGCACGCCTTGGGTGTGGTGCTTCCTCTTCAACTTCGGTGGAAATCTGGCCCTCGAGGGCAATCCCGACAAGCTGGCCAAGGATTTCGGCGGAACCCTGGCCGACCCGACCCGCAAGAATCTCTCCGGCACGGCGATCGTGCCCGAAGGGTCTCACACGAATCCGCTGATGTACGAGCTCATGACCGAGATGGGCTGGCGGGGGGCTCCGGCCGACACGAATGCGTGGGTGAACGACTACCTCCACGCACGCTATGGCTCGAAGAACGTCGCGGCCGAGGAAGCGTGGCAGGGCATCCTTGCCACCGCCTATTCCACCAAGCCGGCCGAGTCTCCCATCAATTCCGTCCTCACCGCCCGCCCGCGTCTCGATCCGAACCTGCGCGGCCGCACTTACTCGCCGGGCTCGCGCGTCCATTATGACAACCGGGATCTGGCGAAGGCCTGGAACAAGCTGCTTCAGGCAGCGCCCGATCTGGAAACCAAGGACACCTACCGATATGACCTGGCCGACATCAGCCGCCAGGTCCTCACCAACTACTCACGTACGCTTTATGATCGGATCGCGACGGCGATCACCACCCGTGATGCCGGTGCACTGAAGACGAACAAGGAAGCGCTTCTCAGGCTGATCTCCGACCTCGACGAACTCACGGGCACCCGCAGCGATTGGCTGATGGGGGCCTGGGTGGGGGATGCGCGCAAGTGGGGCACGACTCCCGCCGACAAGGCCTACATGGACAAGATCGCGCGCCTGCTGCTCACCACCTGGGTGGAAAATCCGCAGACCGACCTGGCCGACTACGCCAACCGGGAGTGGAACGGTCTGCTCGGGAACTACTATCTTCCCCGTTGGAAGCTCTTCCTCGATACGGCCGAAGCCGCCGTGGCCGCCCACAGGGACATCGACATGCCCGCCTATCTCAAGAAACGCGGCGACCTCGAAGTCTCCTGGATCAACTCCGGCAAGACTGACATGGCCACCCAGCCAAAGGGAGACACCGTGGCCATTTCCCGCAAGCTGCTGCAGAAATACGGAGCGGCCGTCCTGGCTGAAGATCCCCTTCCCCGCATCGACCTGCCGGATGGCCATTGGAGTCCGACCACCTTTGCCAAGGGCAGCCAGGTCCGTCTGGCCATGCCCGTGCCGGCGACTCTCATCGGCAAGTCGAAACTGATCGCGGAATTCGCCTACAGCGCGGGTCAAAGCGCGCTCCAGATCGACGAAGTGACCGTGGAAGCGGATGGCAAGGTCATCGCCACCGACCACCACGAAGGCTGGACCGGCCTGGAAAATCGCGCCAACCGTTTCACGCTTCTGCTGCCTGGCTCCGCTCGCACTGAGAAGCAGCTTACTCTCTTCGCCCGCGTCCGGGCCGTGAGCAGTTCCGACAGCAACGGGGCCGTGAAATTATCCGGAGAGTAAGGACGAAACAATCATGCGTGCCTTCTCCGGCGGACATGCTTTTCTAACGGCCCCATGGCCCTCTCCCGCATCGCCACCGTTGACACCCCCTTCCAGCGGGTCGAAATCTGGAAATCGGAAACCCAGGCCGAATTCCGAGTGGCTGGCGCGATCCATGCGTGGTGGCAGCGTGACCGCTTCCTCACCGGACTGGCCTGGGACAACCTCGCCGCAGCGGCCCTGCTTCGTCCAGCCGGGCCACCGCGCTCCGTGCTGATGCTGGGCCTGGCCGGAGGCACCGCGTTCCGAGCCCTGCGCCATTTGATGCCGGAAGTGGAACTTGTGGCTGTGGATATCGATTCCGCCATCATCGACCTGGCCCGCGAGCACATGCACCTCGATGAGACCGGCATCGAGATTCACCTCGGAGATGCCTACGAGTGGCTGCGCCGGAACAAGCGCCGCTTCGATGTGGTGATCGATGACGTCTATCTCGCCGGAAAGACCGACGTCTTCCGCCCCCAGGCCTGGGACCCGAGGCACCTCCAGACGCTCCGCCGGGCCATCGCCCCGGGCGGATTGCTCGCCGCGAATCTCGTCACAGGAGAAGGTCATCGGACCATGCAGTCCCATTCCCGCCGCGTGCTGAAGGAGGCCTTCCCGATCGTCCGCAGCGTGACCACGCCACAGAGCCTGAATGAGACGCTGGTGGCGGGGGAAGCGGTCCTTTCCGGGAATGCCCTGAAGCCGTGGGAAGGTGCTTTTCCCCAACGCCGCGATCGGGCGCTGTGGGACATCCTGCGCGTGCGGAAGTTGTAATGGGCAGCCCGCGCTACTTTACCCCGTCGTTGATTTCGAGATTCTTGAACTCGCCGGTGTCGTCGAAGGATCCGAGGCCGATCAGGCCATGGTCGAGGGTTTTGTCGGTGGCGGTGAGCACGGGCTTGACCATGTCGTCGAAGAAAACGGTGATGTTCCCCGTGGCCGTGTCGTGGGTGAGCTTGAGTTTGTGCCAGGTCCCGGGCTTCCACGGAATGCCGGTGCCGCGGGTGGCGGTGACCGCGCGTCGATCGGCATGATCCACGAGGTGGATCTGGTCGTGAACGTCATCCGCGCGGACGCCGAGGTGGGCGTAGTAGAAGCGGCTCTCGTCCTGCTTCGCGAAGGCGATGCAGAGGTCGTTGTTGGTCTTGTCGAACTTCGTCAGCCGGGCATCGACGGTGAGGGTGAAAGACTTGAAATCCTTCGTGGTCAACCAGGCGAGGTTGAAGGGACTGCGGACCTTCGGTTTGAAATCGGACTGCTTGGTGAGGGACAGCACCGGGCTGGTGCCTTCCTTGCTCCAGGTCCAGGCGGATTTGTCACCAAATTCCCAGGAGGCAGGGGTATCCAGCGGGTGGAGCGCCTCGGCCGCAAAGGCGGGCAGGGCGAGGAAAAGGAAGAGAATCGGGATTTTCATGAAGGTGCGGTCATCGGTTATAACCCCGGAGTTGGAGTTTCGTTGGAGACGAAGATGGAATCGCCCGGGAAAACGGGTTGCCGTAGTCCCGATATTGAGACCATTGTCGTGCGATGAGCAAGGATGGTCAAGCGACCGGCGGCGAGGCTGCGGAGCGGATGGTGCTCGCATTGCGCGCGTCCAATGAAGGCATCTGGGACTGGAACGTGAAGGAAACGGAGATTTATTATTCGCGGCGCATCATCGAGTTTCTGGAATGTCCGGAATCCTCGGCACCGAACCTGTTTCTGCCGACGTATGACCATGTGCATCCCGAAGACCGGGCGTTGTTCGAGGCCTCGCTGAAACAGGCGCTCGAGCAGGCAGGTGCGGAGAAGCTGTCGGTCGATTGCCGGGTAAGGACGGGCAGTGGCGGCTGGCGCTGGTTGCGCATCCGGGGATCGGTAGTACGGGATCGACAGGGGCAGGCGGTGAGAATCGCCGGCTCGATGATCGATATCAGCCTGCGCAAGGCCGCCGAGGCCCAGGTGGAGGAGGAGCGGCATTTGCTGCGGCAATTGATCGATCATGTGCCGCTGCAGATCTATTTCAAGGATATGGATTCCCGCTTCGTGCTGGCGAACCGCAGGATGGCGGACTGGCTCGGGGTGGAGAATCCCGGCGACCTATTGGGGAAACACGACCGCGATTTCTTCAATGAGGCCCACTGGGGGCCGGCTGCTTACGACGAGCGACAGATCCTCGAAACGGGACAGGCAATCACGGACAAACTGGAACGGGAAACCTGGCGCCGGGGAGAGGAGACCTGGGTGCAGACCTCCAAGTTCCCCTGGCGCGACCGTCTCGGGCGGGTGAAGGGCACCTTCGGCGTTTCGGGGAATGTGACAGACCTGGTGCGGGCGCAAAAGGAGGCCTCCACGCTGGCAATGGAGCTGGCCCTCCGGAACCAAGCCTACGAAGAGGAACTCCAACTGGCCCGCGAAATCCAACAGGCTCTCGCCAGCGGCCGCTTTCCGGAGATGCCGCAACTGGAGTTCGGATCGCGCTACGTGCCGATCTCGGGTTTGGCCGGGGATTTCTTCGAAGTGGTGCCAATCACGGATCAATCGGCCGGCTTGCTGATCTGCGACGTGATGGGCCACGGGGTGCGTTCTGCCCTGATCGTGGCAATGCTCCGCGGCCTGCTGGAAAAGCAGCGCGGCATGGCCTCGGATCCGGGTGCGTTTCTCAATGGGCTGAACGAGGGCCTATGCTCGATTCTGGAACGGGCGGGAGCGACGATGTTCGCGACGGCCTTCTATGCCGTGGTGGACTTTGCGAGCGGTCACTTGAGCTACGCCTGCGCTGGTCATCCCGGCGGGATTCTGGCCGGATCGGCGGGGGTACAGCAGCTATCCGTGGCCAAAGGCCAGCGGGGTCCCGGGCTCGGGCTGATCCCTCACGCTGTGTATCCGGTCGGCAACCTTCCGCTCGCGGAAGTGGACCGCCTGATCCTCTTCACGGACGGCATTGTCGAGGCCCAAAACGGCAGCGGGGAGCCATTTTTCGAAAAGAGGCTGATGGAGATCGTGGCGGAGTCGAAGGAAAAGCCGCTCGATGCGACGCTGGAGGATATCCTCGGCAGCGTGCTCGCGTTTTCCGAAAGCCGTCATTTCGATGATGATGTCTGCCTCCTCGGTATGGATGTGAAGCGGTGACCGGTCGTGGCGGTCGGGTCGTTACAAACCGCCATGCCAGTCGGGCTCAGGCGGCCTCCGCCGGCTCTTCGATGCCCTCGTTACGATGGATCCACACGCTCTGCACCAGCCCGAGCAGGAACATGCAGATGATCATGAACGTACCCGAATAGCTCACCAACGGCATCGGAATCCCGGTGATCGGCAGCAGCAGAACGTCCATCCCGATGTTTTCAAACACGTGGGCGAAAAACATGGCCACAATCATGCACACGATGAGCCGCCCGGACATGTCCCGGCTGTAAAATGCAATAAACAGGCACTGGATCAGCAACACGGTGAAGGCCATGATCAGCAGCAGGCTGCCGCGGAATCCCAGCTCCTCCCCAATGACACCGAAAATATAGTCATCGTGGGCTGTTTCAAACGGAATGAGCTTGCGGGCATGAAGCGATCCCTGCGCGGCCGTGGCATTCCAGCCCGTGCCCTTCCAGCCTGCCTTGCCAATGGCCATCGAAACGTAATAAGGCGCGTAGGCATCGCCGTTCTTGTCCACTTCCTGTCCCTGGACCATTTGCAGCCACAGTTTGATGCGCGGTGGTCCGCGCTTCGACACCAGGGGCAAAGCCACGTAATTGACGAGCGGCAGGAGACCGATGCCGATGAAGGCCATGAATGAAAGGTACCGGAACGGCACGCCGCTGATGAGCAGGGCCACGCAGACCACCGGTATCCAAACCAAGGACGAGCCCATGTCCCCCATTTTCATGACCAGGGCGAACGGAATCACGGCCAATATTCCAATGATGCCAACCTTAGCCAGCGGCGTGCCGAAGATGCGGTGAACCTTGGGAAGATCCTGCACCAGCCAAGCGATCATCAGCAAGCCGGAACAAATGCCCAACTGCGTGGGCTGGAACGTCAACCCGGCCAGCGTGATCTGGTGCACGGTCGTCTGCGATTTCAATCCGACCACCATCAACACGAGGCTCACCAGGTAAACGGGAATGGCCAGCCAGCGGATCCAGCGGTAGTTCACAAGCGCCGTACCGAAAAACACCACGCTGCCGATGGCGATCCAGCGTTTGTCCAGATTCGCATAATAGAGGCCCGGGGTTGCGAATTTCTCGTGCATCGCCGTCGGGTACGACAGATGCCGGGCCGCACTCTGGACCATGAACAGGCCGAAAATCAGAAGCCCGTACATGACCAGCACCAGCACCCAATTCATGCCCAGAAGTTTACGCAAGAACGGCGTCATGGTGAGAAGAGAAGAAACGCCAAGATACCGGGCCCGCCCGCCATGGCAAGGCGGGCGTGGGCGAAAGCGCCAGAATCTTGAGGTGCAAAATCAGAGCGCCCAGAGCATTCGCTCAAGAACCGCGATCCGCTCCTTCACGCGGGCGTCCTCCTTCACGCCGGATCCGGCCGCGGCGAGCCAAGCGCGCTGTTCCTGCCGGAGGTGAGCGAAGCGGTCGGGAGGCATCAGCGCCCGCAGGACCTGATACGCGGCATTCAATTTCTGGTCCGGGGTCGGAGCCTTCATGTTACCCCTCGGCTCCCAAAGCCAGACCCAGGAATCCAATGCCTCTCCCTGTTTGTTGGAAATTTTTCGGGCCTGGGAGAAAATCCACTTTCCCCCTTTGAGATCGTAGGACCCAATGAAAACCGCCCGATGGGTTTCCCGGTCCGCAAGTGCCTTCGGATTGTCGTCCGCCGAGCACACGATCCGCAATACGTCCCCGTCGAATCGGAGGCAGGCTCCCCTGTCTTCCAGCTCTTTGCTGATCTTGTCGATTTTGTCCGACACGGGACCGAGCAGGTTCGTGTGCTTCACCCCGGATGGCTCGATTCCGACCAAGTCCAGCACTTCAAGCCACCACCGCACTCCACCGGCAATGACAAAGCGCGAGGAGTCGGGCGACCAAATCACGTTGGTATGATCATTGATTCTCCCGGGTTCGTAGGACCCACCGATCACGCCCAGGACCTTGTGAGCTTTGATGTCCGCCAGATAGTCCGACGCCTCATGAGGATGCGCTGGATCGGCCAAGTAGTAGGCAAGGTCAGGCACCAGAATGACATAACGCCCGTCCGGAGACTTCGACCCATCCTTGACTACGGAGTGCGCTGGCCATTCGCCGGCCATCACCGCGCAGACGGTGGCGGGCAGTGCCATCAAAAGAATCAGGAATCGGATCGTCATCGCAGCCCGGAGAAACTCACAACGACCAGAGCAGGTCATCAAGCACCTTGTTCCGGGATGCGAGGACGGGATTGGTGGCGTCCTTGCCGGGACCGGCGAGCCATTCGCGCTGTTCTTTTTGGAGAGCTTCGAAGCGTTTGGGCGGGAGGAGGGCGCGGAGGCCCTTGTAAACCTCATTCATGTGCTGGTCGAGGCGGGTGCGCTTGATCTCCGGGGTCTCTTCCTCATTGGGGACACTGTCAGCGAGCCCAGCCTCGAGGGTGTCGGCCTCCTTGTCCTTGGCGGCGCGGGCCTTCGAGGACAGCCATTTTTCAGCGGCTATGTCGTAGGCGCCACGAAAGATCACGCGTTGGGTTTTGATCGTCTCGCGTTGCTGCGGATTATCGGTGCCGATGGCCAGGATTTCGAGGCGGGTACCCGAGATCCAGTGGACGTGGACAGCGAGATAGGTATCCGCGATTTTCTTGCAGGCCTTGTCGATGGTCGCACCGAGCTCGATCTGCTTGTAGCCGCCGCCGAGCTTCAGCAGGGAGAGATTGAAGAAATTCCAGCGTTCATCGTAGGTGGCCACGCACCATGAATCGTCCGCGGCCCAGTAAGTGGAGAGGAAAAGGTGGTTGTGGGGGCTGTAGAAATTGCCGCCCTTGATCTCACCGATGACCTTGTGCGCCGTTACATCGGCGAGGTAGGTGGAGTCCTCGCTGTGGTCCTTGTTGTCGGCGGGGACATCCGCATAATTTCCGGCGATGATCGCGAGGCGGCCATCGGGAGACAAGGTGCCGGCGACCGGGGCGTAGTGCTCCGGCCAATCGATGGCGGAAGCAGGGATGGCGGATGCCAGAGTCAGCGCCAACAAGAGGGCCGGGATCGGTTTCACGATGGCCTTATTACAACATCGCCCGGCCGGGATCAATCAATCACGGAACGCGGATCATGGAGCCCATAGGAACTTATCGAGATATTTGAGTCGCTCCCTCAGGCGGGTGCTTTTTGCAGATTCCTTCGCCGCTCCGTCGGTCGCAGCGAGCCACTGCCGCTGCTCCTTTCTGATCGATTCGAAGCGATCCCGGGGGAGGAAAACATAGAGAGCCGTATAGACGGCATTCATCTGGACATCAAGCGCCGCGGACTCGGGTGAGGCCGGAGCGTCCCCGGGATCGCACAAAACGTACGTCACGAGCTCGGCCTGGGCCTCCGTCAGCGGGCGGGTTTCAGCCAATTTCCAGGCTCCGTCCGTCAGGTCGTAGATCCCGCGGAAACAGGAGCAGTGCGTGTCGCGATCGCTGGAGCTCTTGGGATTGTCGGTCGCGGTGCACCACACTTGAATGCGGTCCCTTCCGGCCCACCGGACGTGCGCATCTCCAACCAGATGGGCGATCTCTTCATCGACCGTTTTACCCAGGTTCAATTGCTTGAGCCGTCCCTCTTCCACCTCCAGCAACATGATCGAGCGGAAACCGAATCGCGCGCTATACACGATGGCGCAGCGTTTGGCGTCCGGAGTCCAACTGACCGCCATGTAGGCGGTGTGGCCGACGTTCATTGCGAACCATGCGTTGTCGATCGGTGCAATGATCCGGTGGTTCTTGAGATCCGCGAAGTAATTTCGGGAGAGGACTTTGTCCAAGTCTCCATTGCCAATCTCGGCGCGATCGTCGACCAGAATGCCGTATCGGCCATCCGGGGAGGTATTCTCAATGGCAAAATCCCGAGGCCACGGAATCTCGGCGGCGCCTGCGATGGTGCAAGAGATGGCCAGCCACAAAAGAGTTTTCATGCCGTCTCTACGATACCGCGAATCGAGCTCAATCACGATTCACGCGAAGGTCTCGCGCGGGCGCCAAGTCAGGATCTCCGGCTCGCCTTCGGTGATGAGAACGGTGTGCTCGAAGTGGGCGGAGGGTTTTTTGTCCTCGGTAATGACGGTCCAGCCATCGTCGAGGATGCGGACACCGGCACGGCCGGCATTGACCATCGGCTCGATGGCGAGGGTCATGCCTGGCGCAAGGATCGGGCTTTTGCCGTGGGGCCGGTAGTTCGGCACCTGGGGATCTTCGTGGAGCTTGCGGCCGACGCCATGGCCGACGAATTCGCGGACGACGGTGAAGCCGAGCGGGCTGACGTATTCGTCCACCGAGCCGCAGAGGTCGAAGAGGCGCTTGCCGGGCCGGGCCCAGGCGATGGCTTCGTAGAGGGATTGTTCGGTGGCGGCGAGAAGGCGCTTGGTCTCGGCGGGGATGTCACCGGCGGGGACGGTGGTGGCATTGTCGCCAATGAAGCCGCTTTTGATGACGCCGACGTCGATTTTGACAATGTCTCCGGGTTGGATCCGGCGGGGACCGCCGATGCCGTGGACGACCTCTTCGTTCACCGAGATGCAGATTTGTCCCGTAAATCCACGGTAGCCGAGGAAGGCGCTGCGGCTGTCGTGCTTGGCCATCAGCTCGGCGGCCAGTTTGTCGATTTCGCCGGTGGTGCGACCGGGTTCGATGGCCTTGGCGAGTTCCTGGAGCACGGTTGACGCGACGCGGCCGGCTTCGCGCATCTTTTCGATTTCGCGGGCGGATTTGATCGGGATGCGGTTGTGGCGTGCCATGGAATGACGAAAGACGGTGAGAAGGAGGGACGAAAGCCGGAATTTCACGCGGTTACCGCGTTCGGGGGAAACAAGGCCTGGATGGAGGCGGCGACTTCATCCGCCGGAGCGGTGGCGGCGACATGGGCCAGTAGACCACTGGAGCCATAGTAGTCGAGCAGCGGGACAGTGAAACGGACGTATGCGGCGTGCCGGGAGCGGAAGTTCTCCTCGCTGTCATCGGCCCGGGGGGCCACCGCATGCTGGCAAACGGGACAGAGCCCCCGGATGGCCTGCGAGAATTGGCCGCTCCAGCGGCAATTGGGGCATTCCACGCGGTCGTGGATGCGCTGCAGCAGTTCGCCGATCGGCACGTCGAGGGCAATCACCCGATCAAGCGATTGACCGTGATCGTCCAGCCAATCGTTCAGAAAGCGTGCCTGCGGGAGGCTCCGGGGAAACCCATCGAGCACCCAGCCATCGGAGTGGCGGTCAAGCCACTCGCCGAGGATGGGGTTCATCAGTTCATCCGGCAGGTAGCCGCCTCGATCGAGGATCGGCTTGGCCTCCAGGCCGAGTGGCGTGCGGTTTTCCACCGCCTCCCGGAGCAGTGCTCCGGTGCTCAGGTAAGCCACTCCGAAAAACTCCGCCAGGCGGCGCCCCTGGGTGCCTTTACCGGAAGCCGGGGGACCTAGGAGCACGGCGCGGAGCTGCATAACGCGGGTTATCTGCTGCCGTTGTAGATCCAGATGGCCGTTCCGAACACGACCAGCAGTCCGATGACCGCCCAGAGATAGACAAGAGCGGTCTTGGAGGCGGCCGCGCCCGTTTGGGCCAGGCGGTCATAGCGACCCTTGATCTTGCCCTTGCGGAGGAAGCCGTCGTAGTGCTTCTGGATGAGGTGGGTTTCCACCTGGCGCATCACGTCCAGCACGACGCCGACCATGATCAGCAGGCTGGTGCCGCCGAAGAAGTGCAGGATCAGCGAGCCTGGCGAAAGATTCACCGCCTTGCCGACCAGAACGGGCAGCACGAAGATGATGGTGAGGAAGATGGCACCGGCAAAGGTCAGGCGGGTCATCGTGAAATCGAGGAACTCGGCCGTCGGCTTGCCCGGGCGCACGCCGGGGACATAGCCGCCATTGCGCTTCAGGTCTTCCGCGATCTGGGAAGGCTGGAACATGGTGGCCACCCAGAAGTAGGAGAAGAAGAAGATGAACAACCCGCCGAGAACGTAATACCAGGTGCCGCCGCCTGCGAGGGCGTCCGAGATCCGGGATACGGTGCTGTTGTTCGGGAAAATCCACTTCAGCATCATAGGCGGCAGCGAAAGCACCGCGGTGGCGAAGATGATCGGCATGACGCCCGCGTAGTTCACCTTCAGGGGAAGATACTGGGTCTGGCCACCGAACTGTTTCCGGCCGACGACCCGCTTCGCGTACTGGACGGCGATGCGGCGCTGGGCCTGGGTGAGGGCGATGGTGCCGGCGATGACCAGCAGCAGCATGACGAACAACAGGATCATCTTCCAGGAATTGAACGCGTTCGCATTCGGACCGTTGACGAAGAGTTTCCAAGCCTGGATCAAGGCACCGGGAAGCGACGACACGATGTTCACCGTAATGATGATGGAGGTGCCGTTTCCGATGCCGCGGTCGGTGATCTGGTCACCAATCCACATCAGAAATACCGTTCCTGCCACCGCCGTGGCGACAACCAGCACGTACCACGCAGCCGACTGGTCCTGGACGAGCACCCCAAAGTTCTTGATACCCGCCATATAGGGCATGCTATCAGGATTGGTGAGAGTCCTCGCGATGAAGAAGCCCTGCACCAAGGCGATGATGATCGTCAGGTAGCGGGTGAACTGGGTGATCTTTTGGCGGCCGCCGTCTTCACGCGAGAGGCGGGAGAGCTTGGGCACCACGGCGGTCATGAGCTGGATCATGATCGAAGCCGAGATGTAGGGCATGATCCCGAGGGCGAAGATGCCCGCCTGCTGGAGGCCACCGCCCGAGAACATGGTCAGGACCGCAGTGAGGCCGCCGGTCGCACTGTTCGGATCCTCATGGGCCTTGGAGTCCATGAACGCCTTGATGACGGTGGCATCGACGCCCGGAAGCGTGATGTGGACACCGAGGCGGACGATGATGATCATCGCCAGCGTGAAGAGGATGCGATCCCGGAGTTCGGGGATACGCCAGGTATTGGCAAACGCTGAAATCATTTGAAGCGGGGAAAGGAAAAGACGCGCGGTTTATAAACACGATGAGGAAGCGCGCAAGCGCTTCCTCACCGGAGAGTCAGGTGATGACCGAAGGTCAACTCAGGCGACGACCTCAACGGTGCCGCCGGCCTTTTCGATCTTCTCACGGGCGGAAGCACTGACGGCGCCGACGGCGACGGTGAGCTTCTTGGTGAGGGTGCCATTGCCAAGGACTTTGACCTTGTCATGGCGACCGTTGATCAGGCCGAGTGCGCTGAGGGTGTCCTCGTTGATGACATCGCCGTTTTCGAAGTTGAGTTCGAGATCGGCGAGGTTCACCACGGCGACGACGTCGCGGAATTCGTAGTTGTTGAAGCCGCGCTTGGGCAGACGACGATGGATCGGCATCTGGCCGCCTTCGAAGCCGATGCGGGTGCCGGCGCCGGAACGGGCGTTCTGGCCCTTGTTACCCTTGCCGGAGGTCTTGCCGCGGCCGGAGCTTTCGCCGCAACCGATGCGCTTGACCCGGTGCTTGGCACCCTTGTTCGGGCGGAGTTCGTGAAGTTTCATATCCTTGGTGGGAAGTTAAGGTTGGATCGGGCCTCAGATGGCCTTTTCCTTTTTCTTCTTGCCGCGTGAGGAGAGAACCTGATCGCGGGTGCGGAGCTGGGAGAGCGCCTTGAGGGTGGCCTGGACCACGTTGGCGTGGTTGGAGGAGCCCATCGACTTGGCGAGGATGTCGCGGATGCCGACTGCTTCGCAGACGGCACGGACGCCACCGCCGGCGATGATGCCGGTACCTGGGGAGGCAGGCTTGAGGAGGACCTTGCCGCCACCGAATTCCGCCACGATTTCGTGAGGAATGGTGCCGTCGACGATGCTCATCGGCTTGAGCGCCTTCTTGGCGATCTCACTGGCCTTCTTGATGGCGTCTGCGACTTCCTTGGCCTTGCCGAAGCCGAGGCCGACTTTGCCTTCCTTGTCACCGGAGACGACGAGGGCGGAGAAGCTGAAGCGACGGCCACCCTTGACGACCTTGGCGCATCGGTTGATGAAGACGACCTTTTCAGCAAGCTGGGGGCCATCGGATTCCGGTGCACGGTCGTCACGGCGCGGGCCGCGACCACGGCCGCCAGGGCCGCCCTGACCACCACCGAAGCCGCCGCGTTGTCCGCCGGGGCCACCTTGGCCGCCGCCGAAACCACCGCTACGCTGTCCGCCGGGGCCACCTTGGCCGCCGCCGAAACCGCCACGCTGGCCACCGCCGCCGCCGAAGCCGCCACGTTGTCCGCCTGGGGAGTTGTTGCCGGGAGCCGGGGCTGGAGTCGCGCCGGGCTGGGTATTATCGTTGCTCACGTTGATCTGTCTGGGAGTGGCGTTAGAACTGGAGACCGCCTTCGCGGGCTGCATCGGCAAGGGCTTTCACCTTGCCATGATAGAGGTGGCCGCCACGGTCGAAGACCACGGCGCTGATGTTGGCGGCCTTGGCGCGCTCGGCGATCAGGCTGCCGACCTTCTGGGCGGACGGGATGTTCGCGGAGGCGTTTTCCACTTCCTTGTCGAGGGTGGAGGCGGCGGCCAGGGTGCGGCCGGCGACATCGTCGATGACCTGCACGTAGATGTGCTGGTTCGAGTAGTGGACGGCGAGACGGGGGCGTTGGGTGGTCCCGGCAACCTTTTTGCGGATGCGCAGGTGCACGCGACGGCGGATTTCCTTGCGGTTGATCTTGCTCATTGGAGTGGATCGGTTCGTGGTTTCTTTCGTCTTGCGTGTTATTTACCGACGCTCTTGCCTTCCTTACGGCGGACTTTCTCGCCGACGTAACGGACACCCTTGCCCTTGTAGGGCTCGGGCGGGTAGTAGCCGCGGACTTCCGCAGCGAACTGACCGACCATTTGCTTGTCGATGCCTTCGACCTTGATCTTCGTGTTATCGGTCACCGTCACGGTGAGGCCGGAAGGGATGGGGTGAAGGAGAGGATGGGAACGGCCGAGCGAGAGGTCGATGTCGGAACCCTTGACGGCGGCGCGGAGGCCGACGCCCTGGATTTCGAGGTCCTTCACGTAGCCCTGGGAGACGCCGATGATCATGTTGTTGATCAGGCTGCGGGCGGTGCCGTGAAGGGCCTTGTGCTGGCGGGATTCGGTGGCGCGGGACACGGTGAGACCGGTGTCCTCGCTGGCGACGGTGATGCCGTCCGGAAGGGGGAAGCTGAGCTTGCCCTTTGGTCCTTCGACGGTCACCAGGGCACCGTCAACTTTGACGGCGACCTTTTCAGGAAGGGAGATTGGCTTGAGGCCGACTCGTGACATGGAATTGGTTCCTTTCTTGGTGGAGGAGGTTTACCAAACGATGGCGAGGAGCTCGCCGCCGAGATTCTGGCGCTTGGCGGAGCCGCCGGTCATGACACCCTTCGAGGTCGAGAGGATGGCGATGCCGAGGCCGGACATGACGCGCGGGATTTCACCGGAGCCGACATACTTGCGGCGGCCGGGGGTGGAAACGCGCTTGAGGTCGGTGAGGACCGGGCGGCTGTCGATGAACTTCGGCTTCACCTTGATGGTGATGCGGTCGCCGGTGACGACTTCGTAGTTCCAGATGTAGCCTTCTTCCATGAGGATCTTGGCGATGTCGGCCTTGATCCGGGAGTGCGGGGCGATGAATTGCTCGTTACCCGCGCGGCAAGCGTTTTTGAGGCGGGTGAGGAAGTCGGAGATGGGGTCGGTGAGAACTGCCATAGGTCAGGTCTTTCTTGAGTGGTCTGGGTTAGGCAGTGGCAGCGGCCGCTTCTTCAGCCTTGGCCTCGTCGGCCTTGGACTTGTTGTCACGGAACGGAAGGCCGATGGCGCGGAGGAGTTCGCGGCCTTCGTTGTCCGTCTTGGCGGAGGTGACGAAGATCAGGTCGAATCCGATCTGGCGCTTGATCTGGTCGATCTCGACTTCCGGGAAGATGGATTGGTCGGCGAAGCCCACGGCGTAGTTGCCGCGGCCGTCGAAGGACTTGGTGGGGATACCGCGGAAGTCGCGGATGTTCGGCGCGGTCAGGTTGATGAACCGGTCGAGGAACTCCCACATGCGGGCACCACGGAGGGTGACGCGGGCGCCGAGAGGTTCACCCTCGCGGAGCTTGAAGTTGGCGACGGCCTTCTTGGAAAAGCTGACGGAGGCCTTCTGGCCGGTGATCTTGCCGATCTCGTTCACGGCGTCATCGACGGCGAGCTTGCGATCGGGCGACTTGCCCATGCAGGAGGTGACCACGATCTTCTCGAGTTGTGGCACCTGGTGCGGGTTGGCGTATCCGAGCTTCTCCTTGAGAAGCGGGATCACCTTTTCTTTGTAGTGCTTTTGCAGCGTTGGGGTACTCATTTTTTCAGCGGGTCAGCGCTAGTTGTTGCGCGCTTAAGCGCGGGCGGGGACTTTCGTCTCAGCCCAGTTTCTTGACGTTGGAGATGTGGACGGGGCCGTCCGATTCGATCAGTCCGCCATCGGGGTTCGCTTCGGAACGCTTGGTGGCTTTCTTGATTTTGCGGCCGCCTTCGACGACGACCTGGCCTTTGGTGGCGTTCACGGAGAGAACCGTGCCGCGCTTGCCTTTGTGATTGCCGGCGATGATTTCGACCTCGTCGCCTTTTTTAACGTGAGTCTTCATGAAGATGTCGGGCAGGGAAGTGGACTCAGAGGACCTCGGGTGCAAGCGAAACAATCTTCATGAACTGCTTTTCGCGCAATTCACGGGCGACGGGCCCGAAGATGCGGGTGCCGCGGGGATTGTTGTCCTTGTCGATGATGACGATCGCGTTGCCGTCGAAACGGAGCACGGAACCGTCGGGACGGCGGATCGGGGCGGCGGTGCGGACGATCACGGCCTTGACGACGCTGCCCTTTTTGACCGAAGCGGTCGGAATGGAGTCGCGAATGTGGGCGGTGATGACATCGCCGACGTTGGCGATGCGGGTGCGCTTGCCGAGGACACCGATCATTTTTGCGCTGCGGGCACCGGTATTGTCGGCGACCGTCAGCTTGGTTTCCATCTGGATCATGGCGGTAGAGTGGTGGGAGCTTCTTGAGTAGTGGGATGATCCGGACGGAAAGCCCGGTCAACGGAGGACTGGGTCAGTGGGAGATGATGCTCTCCAGATTCCAGCGCTTGAGCTTGGACATCGGGCGGGTCTCGACGATGCGGACGCGGTCGCCGATGACGGCTTCACCCTTTTCATCATGAACGTAGTACTTCTTGGAGCGCTTGACGATCTTGTTGAACTTCGGGTGAGGGACGCGGGCGATGTGCTCGACGACGATGGTCTTCTCCATCTTGTTGGACACGACGACGCCGACGCGGGTCTTGCGAAGATGCGGGGCGGTGGTATCCGGAGTGGTGGTCTCGCTCATGATTTGAATAGGTGCGGGGTTGCGGTCCGGAATCAGGCGTTACGCTTGGCCGAGAGGGCGGTGAGGACACGCGCGGATTCGCGGCGGACGACGCGGATGCGGGCGGAATTCTCCAACTGGCCGGTGGCTTTCTGGAGGCGGAGGTTGAGCGATTCCTGCTTGAGGTCGCGCAGGCGGTTCTGGAGCTCGGCTGGGGTGAGCTCTTTGTTTTCCTTGGTCTTCTTGGCCATCGGAGCGTGATTCTTACGGTGATTCGGTGGATCGCAACGGAACGCGGGGTGCGTCAGGCGTGCGGGTTACGGGTGATGAAGCGGGTGCGGATGCCGAGCTTGTAGGAGGCGAGGCGCATGGCTTCGCGTGCCTGGGACTCGGGGACGCCGGCGACTTCGAAAAGCATGTTGCCGGGGCGGACGACGGCCACCCAGAACTCGACGGAGCCTTTGCCTTTACCCATTCGGGTTTCCGGCGGGCGGGCGGTGACGGACTTGTGCGGGAAGATCCGGATCCACACCTTGCCTTTGCGCTTGAGGTAGCGGTTGATCGCGACACGGCAGGCTTCGATCTGGCGGTTGGTCATCCAGCCGCGATCGACGGTCTGAAGACCGAAGTCGCCGAACGCCACGGTGGTTCCGCTGCTCGCGTTGCCGGATCGGCTGCCGCGGTGGCTTTTACGGAACTTGGTTCGTTTGGGCATCAATGGCATGGCTTTGTCCTACTGGGAAAAGTTTCGGGTTGCGGGAAAAGTTCGTGAACTCGGATGGATCATCCGTTGCTGCGGGGGGCGGAAGGACCACCGGACGGGCGGCGATCGCCTCCGCGGTTGTCTCCACCACGATTGCCACCGCGGTCATTGCGGTCGCCACGGGGTTCGCGGGGGCCGCGGTTGTCGCGGTCACCACGGCCACCACCACCCTGCGAGGGGCGGTTTTCTTCTTCTTTCTTGTTCACCCAGCACTTGACGCCGATGACGCCGTAGAGGGTGCGGGCTTCGGCGAAGCCGTAGTCAAGAGGGACACGGAGGGTCTGAAGCGGCACCTTGCCTTCGCGATACCACTCGGAGCGGGCGATGTCGGCACCACCCAGGCGACCGGCGCAGCGGAGACGGATGCCTTCGGCACCGAAATCCATGGCGGTCTGCAGGGCGCGCTTCATGGCGCGGCGGAAGGAGATACGGCGCTCGAGCTGGACGGCGACGTTTTCGGCGACGAGCTGGGCATCGAGTTCCGGCTTGCGGATTTCGATGATGTCGATCTTGACCTGGGCACCGCCGCAAAGCTGGTTGAGGTCGCGGGTCATGATCTCGATGTCACGTCCCTGGCGACCGATGATGAGACCGGGGCGGGAGGTGTGGAGGGTGACGCGGACGCTGTTCCAGGCGCGCTCGATGACAACCTTGGCAAGTGCGGCGGTCTGGAGGCGGCGCTTGAGGTAGTTGCGGATCGAGAGGTCCTCGTGCAGCTTGGTGGTGTAATCCTTGCCGGTGGCGAACCACTTGGAGCGCCAGTCCTTGTTGACGGCGAGACGGAAGGCGATCGGATTGACTTTTTGGCCCATGGTCGGTGCGTGTTGAAAGTTGCGGGGGCGGATCAGGCCTGCTCTTCAGGAGCGGCGGTTTCCTCGGTGGTGGCGGCGGGTTCCGCCTTCTTGGCAGCGGCCTTGCGGGGGGCGCGCTTCTTTTTCTCGGGGGCGGAGCCGACGAGGGTGATGAAGATGTGGCTGGTGGGCTTGCGGATGCCACCGGCGGAGCCCTTGGCGCGCGGCTTGAAGCGCTTGATCGACGGGCCGATCCCGATGACGGCTTCCTTCACGACGAGCGTGCTGGTATCCAGCGAGAAGTTGTGCTCGGCATCCGCGATGGCGGTGTTGAGGGTCTTCCGGATCAGCTGGGCGGCCTTCTTCGGAGTGAAGGTCAGGATATCAAGCGCGCTCGAAACGGGCAGGCCTTGAATTTCCCGTGCGACGTCACGCGCCTTCTTGGGCGAGAGACGGACATATTTGGTGGTGCTCTTGACTTCCATCTGTCGTGAAAAGTGGATGGTTACGGGGAAGGATTACGGTTGGGTCTCGAGAATGGCGGTATCGCCTTTTCGTGCGGTTTCTGAAGGTCGGTCGAGTCGCTCGACGAAGGCACCGCAGACATCCTTGCGGACATCGGCGATGATGGCTTTACCATAGGGCTGCTTGGCGCGCAGGAGCTGGAAGCTCATGCCGATGCGGGCCCCCTGGGTCTCCCCGACATTGAAGACCAGCAGTCCGCTGGTCGTGTCGATGCTGACGAGGGTGGCCTCTTGCAAGGACCCCATTTGCCGTGAGGGGCGGGGCTTCTGACCCAAGCCGAGGGCTTCGTCAAGCTCGCGTAGTGAAGTTTCCACTCTCACCCGGGCATCCGGATCGGAAACCACGGCCTGGCGGAGGTAGTCGAGCACCGAAGACTTGAAGCGGCCGGAGACAGCCTGCAGCTTCTTGAGGTCTTCATTGACGACCTGAAGGTCGGAGGCGGCGTGAACGAGGCGGTCATCGCCGCCATCGAGCAGGTTCTTGCCGAGCGCTTCGAGGCGCTCGCGGACCTGGTTGAGTTGTTCGACCGCTTTCTTCTCGTTCTGGTTCGACACGGCCAGGCTCTGCTGGAGAGCCTGGTTGCGGGCTTGGAGGGTGGCCACGGTTTGTTCCAGTTCCAGGACCTTCGGATCCTCCTGGGCTCCGCGCACGCCGCCGGCGGCCAGCAGTCCGAAGACGGCGGCAGCAAGACTGCGGATTGGAAGACAGGAGGACATGGAGGTGGAGTGGAGCAAATGGGCAGCTTACTTCTTGCCGATGCCGCCGTGCTGGCGGAACAAGCGGGTCGGTGCGAATTCACCGAGCTTGTGGCCGACCATGTTTTCCGTCACGTAGACCGGAAGGAAGGTCTTGCCGTTGTGGACAAGGAAGTTGTGGGTGATGAAGTCCGGAGTGATCATCGAGTTCCGGCTCCAGGTCTTGATCGGCTTGCGGTCTTCACCAGCGGCGGCGACGGCATCGATCTTGCCAAGGAGTTTCTGGTCGACGAAGGGACCTTTTTTAAGCGAGCGGGGCATGGCTTGAGTTCAGTTTAAAAGGTTCAGCGCTTGGCCTTGTGACGGGATTCGACGATGAAGGCGTTGGTCGTCTTCTTCTTCTTGCGGGTCTTCTGGCCCTTCGCGTGGCCCCAGGGGCTGAGAAGGTGCTGGCGACCACCACCGGACTTGGAGCGACCTTCGCCACCACCGTTCGGGTGGTCAACGGGGTTCATCGTCATACCGCGGACGGTCGGACGGACGCCCTGCCAACGGGTGCGGCCAGCCTTGCCGGACGACTCGTTCATGTGGTCGCGGTTGCCGACGGCGCCGATGGTGCCGAGGCACTCTTCGTTGAAGCGGCGGATTTCACCGGACGGCATCTTGACCAGGGCCCAGCCGCCTTCGCGGTTGGAGAGGATGGCCTGCTGGCCGGCGGCGCGGGCGACCTTGCCACCACCACCGGGCGTGAGCTCGATGTTGTGGATGGAGGTGCCAAGCGGCACGTTCTTGAGGGGCATCGCATTGCCGGGCTTCGGAGCGACGTTGACGCCGGAGACCACGGTGGCGCCGACTTCGAGGCCGGCGGGAGCGAGGATGTAGGACTTCACGCCGTCCTGATACTGGATCAGGGCGATGCGGCAGGTGCGGTTCGGATCGTATTCGATCGCGGTGACCGTGGCCGGCACGTCGAACTTGCGGCGCTTGAAGTCGACCAGGCGGTAGTGGCGCTTGTGGCCACCGCCGACGTGGCGGCAGGTGATGCGGCCGGTGTTGTTACGGCCACCCGAGCGCTTGAGCGGCTCGAGGAGGCTTTTCTCCGGCTTGGTCTTGGTCACTTCCGCGAAGTCGGGAAGTTGCTTGTAGCGCGCCGCAGGCGTGATGGGCTTGAAAGTTTGGATGGGCATGACTCGGGTTCCTGTTCGAGTTGTCGCTTAAAGATTGGGATCGATCTCAGACGAGATCGAGCGATTCGCCTTGTTTCAGGCGGACGATGGCTTTCTTCCAGTGGGAGGTGCGGCCGGCGTCGGCGCGGCGCTGGCGCTTGAGCTTGCCGAGAACGTTGGCGGTGCGGACACCGTCGACCTTCTTGCCGAACAACTGCTCCACGGCGCGCTTGATCTCGAGCTTGTTGGCCTTGCGATCGACGACGAGGGTGATTTCGTTGTTGGACTCCTGGAGAAAGGTGGCTTTCTCGCTGAGGTGGACGTTCTTGATGACCTGGTAAATGTCTTTCATGGTCGTGCGGGTGGGTCCGGGGTTCAGGCGGTGCGCTTGGCGAGGGTCGCCACGGCGTCTCCGACCAGGATGACCGAATCGGCGAGGATGAGTTGCTCGACGTTGAGTTCGAGCGGCGTCACGAGCTGGGCCCAGACGACGTTGCGAGCGGCGAGGTAGGTGGAGTCATCGAAGGCGGAACCGACGATGAGGATCTTGCCCGGCTTGGTGATGCCTTCGACGGTGGAGATGAAGGTCTTGGTCTTGCCATCGGTGATGGCGAAGGTGTCGACGGTCTGGATCGACTCGCTGCGGACGAGGTCGCCGAGGACGCGGCGCAGGGCGAGCTTGCGGACGGTCTTGGGGACTTTCTTCGAGTAGTCGCGGGGACGCGGGCCGAAGACCACGCCACCACCCACGAAGATCGGGGCGCGCTTGTCGCCGTGACGGGCGCCACCGGTGCCCTTCTGCTTGTAGATCTTCTTGTTGTTGCCGCGGACTTCGCCGCGGGTCTTGGTGTTGGCGGTGCCGGAGCGGCGGTTGGCGCGGTAGGCGGTCACGAGATCGTGAACGGCCTGGGAGCCACGGTCGGCGTCGGCAAGGACGACGTTCGCGGTCTGCGCATCTTCAGCGGTAAAAGCTTTCGCGGGCATGACTGGTGTCAGTGATGAGGTTCAGGTTCGGCCCGGATCAGGCGGACTTTTTCTTGGCAGCGCGGATGGTGACGTAGTTGCCCTTGGCACCGGGGACGGCACCGGAGACGAGGATCACGCCATCCTCTTCGCGCACGGCGACAACCTTGAGGTTCTGGACGGTGCTCTTCACATCGCCCATGTGGCCGGGCATCTTCTGGTTCTTCCAGACACGGCCGGGAGTGGAGCGGCAACCGATGGCGCCGGTCCGGCGGTGCATCATGGAGCCGTGGGTCATCTTCAGACCACCGAAGCCGTGGCGCTTGACCGCGCCCTGGAAGCCCTTGCCCTTGTTGGTGCCGATCACGTCGACCCACTGGCCGGCGGTGAAGAGCGTGAGACCCGGGTGGGTTTCAGGAGCGGTTTCACCCTTGGTGAAGCGGAATTCCTGGATGAAGCGCTTTGGCGTGGAGCCGGCCTTCTTGAAGCGGCCGAGGTCGGGCTTCGAGACGCGCTGTTCCTTCTGGTCGCCGTAGCCGACCTGAACGGCGGAGTAGCCGTCCTTTTCAGGAGTCTTGACCTGGAGCAGGGTGTTGCCCGACACGTCGATGACGGTGACGGGAATCATGATCTGCGCCTGTTGGTCGAACAGACGGGTCATGCCGATTTTTTTGCCGAGGAGTCCGAGAGACATGGCGGTGGAAATTAGAGATTTGAAAGTTGAGATTTGAAACTGCCCTTCGGGCCTCTCAGATGCGGATGGTGATGTCGACGCCGGCGGGGAGGTTGAGCTTCTTGAGCTCGTCCACGGTGCGGGCGGTCGGATCGACGATGTCGAGAAGGCGCTTGTGCGTGCGGATTTCGAACTGCTCGGCCGACTTCTTGTTGACGTGGACGGAGCGGTTGACGCTGAACTTCTCGATGCGGGTCGGAAGCGGGATCGGGCCGGCAACCCGGGCACCGGTGCGCTTGGCGGTTTCCACGATTTCCTGGGCCGAGCGGTCGATCGCGCGGTGATCGAAAGCGCGCAGGCGGATGCGGATTTTCTGGTTGTCCATGACTTTGAAGGCGGTGTGTGTGAGAGAGGTTCAGTCGCGGCGGGTGCCGCCAGTGCGTTCGTTGACGATTTCGTCCATGATGTTGGTCGGCACTTGTTCGAAGTGCGACGGGGTCATGGAGTAGGAGGCGCGGCCGGAGGAAAGGGTGCGGACGGCGGTGGAGTAGCCGAACATGGCCTGGAGCGGGACATTGGCGTGAATCACGGCCAGCTTGCCCTTCGTCTCCATGCTCTGGATCTGGCCGCGGCGGCGGTTCAGATCGCCCATGACGTCGCCTTGATAGTCATCCGGGGTGGAGACTTCGACGGCCATGATGGGCTCGAGGAGAATTGGTTTCGCCTTTTTGAAGCCGTCCTTCATCGCGAAGATGGCGGCCATGGTGAAGGCGTTTTCGTTGGAGTCCACGTCGTGGTAGGAACCACCGAGGATGTCGACATGGACATCGATGACCGGATAACCGGCGATGATGCCGTTCATCATCGACTCGTTGATGCCCTTGTAGACGGCGTTGATGTATTCCTTGGGAATTTCACCGCCGACGACCTTGTTCTCGATCGTCAGGCCCTTGCCCTTTTCGTTGGGCTTCACTTCGAGGCGGACATGGCCGTATTGGCCGCGCCCACCGGACTGCTTGACCAGCTTGCCTTCACCGGGCGAGCCCTTGGTGATGGTTTCGCGGTAGGCGATCTGCGGGGCGCCGGTATTGGCCTCGACCTTGAACTCGCGGCGGAGGCGGTCGACGATGATCTCCAGGTGGAGCTCGCCCATGCCGGCGATGATCGTTTGGCCGGTCTCCTCGTCCGTCTTCACCATGAAGGTCGGATCCTCTTCGGAGAGGCGGGCCAAGGCCAGAGCCAGCTTTTCCTGGTCGGCCTTGGTTTTCGGTTCGACGGCCATCGAGATGACCGGTTCCGGGAAGGTGGGGGGCTCAAGAACGACGTCGTGGTTCTCGGCGGCGAGCGTGTCACCGGTGGTGACGTTCTTGATGCCGACCATGGCGGCGATGTCGCCGGAGTAACAGGCATCGATGTCCTTGTGCTCGTTGGACTGGATGCGGATCAAACGGCCAACTCGTTCGGACCGGCGGGTGCGCGGGTTGTAGACCGTGTCGCCCTTCTTGATACAGCCGGAGTAAACGCGGAAGAAAACCAGCTTTCCGACAAACTTGTCCGCCCAGAGCTTGAAGGCGAGCGAGACGAACTTTTCGTTGTCGGAGGTGATGACCTCGATGTGGCGCTCGTGGTCATCCGGGTCCATGCCGATGGCAGGCGGAAGATCGAGCGGGCTCGGGAGGTAATCGATGACGGCGTCGAGCAGATACTGGACGCCTTTGTTCTTGAAAGCGGAACCGCCGGCGACGGGAACGAACTTGTTCGCGATGGTGGCGCGGCGGATGGCGGACTTGAGGTCCTCCTTGGTGACCGGTTCCTCCATGAGGATCTTTTCACCGAGGGTGTCATCGACGTCGGAAACGGCGTTGACGAGATCGAGGTAGGCCATTTCGGCGATGTCCTTCTGGTCGCCTTCGAGTTCGCGCACCGTGTAGGTGGAGCCGAACTTGTCGTCGTCCGAGAAATAGACGGCCTTCTGGTTCACCACGTCGATCTGGCCGATGAGGTGGTCTTCGGCACCGATGGGGATCAGGATGCGGGCCGCATGGGCACCGAGCTTGTCCTGGATCTCCTTGAAGACGCTGTCGAAATTCGCTCCGGTGCGGTCCATCTTGTTGACGAACACGATCCGGGGGACGTGGTACTTGGTGGCCTGACGCCAGACGGTCTCGGTCTGGGGCTGGACACCGGCGACGCCGCAGAAGACGACGATCGCACCATCGAGCACGCGGAGCGAGCGCTCCACCTCGGCCGTGAAGTCCACGTGGCCGGGGGTGTCGATGATGTTGATACGCTGCTTTTCCCCGGTGAAGAGCTTGGTCACGCCTTCCTCCTCGCGCTGCCACCATTCGGTGGTGACGGCGGCGGAAGTGATGGTGATGCCGCGCTCCCGCTCCTGCTCCATCCAATCGGTGGTGGCGGCACCATCGTGCACCTCACCGATTTTATGGATCATGCCGGTGTAGAACAGGATGCGCTCCGTCAACGTCGTCTTGCCAGCATCGATGTGAGCGGCAATCCCGATGTTTCGGGTGCGCTCCAGCGTATACTGGCGGTTGGGACTGTTGGGATTGGAGGACATCGTGCCGGAGGCCGGCTGGCGTGGGAGTTTCTTAAGCGGGCAGCAAAGCGGTGTTTACCAGCGGAAATGGGCGAAGGCGCGGTTGGCCTGGGCCATCTTGTGAACGTCGTCGCGCTTGCGGACGGCGTTACCCTGATTGTTGGCAGCGTCCTTGATCTCGTTGGCGAGGGCGACGTGCATCGGGGTGCCCTTGCGGTTGCGGGCGTAGTTGCAAATCCAGCGCATGGCGAGGGACTCGGAACGATCGGCGGCAACTTCGAGCGGCACCTGGTAGGTGGCGCCACCGACGCGGCGGGACTTCACTTCAACGCGCGGCTTCGAATTCTCGATGGCGCGGGTGATGACTTCGAGAGGATCGACGGTGTCGACACCTTCGTTGGCCTTGTCGATCGCGGCGTAGACGATGCGCTGGGCAAGCGAACGCTTGCCATCACGCATGACCTTGCTGATGAGGTGGCCGACGAGAGGGCTGGCGTAACGGGGATCGCTACGGTCGGGCTTGGTAAAGACGCGCTTGCGGCGGGGCATGGCGGGAAGTGGTTGAAAGGTTGAGGTTTGAAGGGATTACTTCTTCTTGCCGCCCTTGACAGGAGCCGCGGGCTGACCGGGCTTCGGACGCTTGGCACCGTACTTGGAACGGCTCTGACGGCGCTTGTCGACACCGAGGGTATCGAGGGAACCACGGACAATGTGGTAGCGGACACCCGGAAGGTCCTTCACTCGCCCACCGCGAACGAGGACGATGGAGTGTTCCTGGAGGTTGTGGCCTTCACCGCCGATGTAGGCGATCACTTCGTAGCCGTTCGTCAGGCGAACCTTGGCCACTTTACGAAGAGCCGAGTTGGGCTTCTTCGGCGTGCGAGTCATGACCTGGAGGCAGACTCCGCGGCGCTGCGGGCAGTTCACCAAAGCGGGCGACTTCGACTTTTCGGCCGGAGTGTGGCGCCCTTTGCGAACGAGCTGATTGATGGTCGGCATATGATCCTGCGTGGTTCTGGAATTTGCGTCGATGATTCGAGTGCAAACCAGTGCGCCAGCGAGAATCCTCGCAGGAGCCTGTTATCCGGAGCTGCACCCGATAAAATTGATCCCTATGTGGCGGCTGAGCCGGTTGAGCGCTCAGACCGCAATGCGGGGCGGCGAATCTAGTGATCGCGGAGGATCTGACAAGCCCTATTTTGCAAATATTTTCGACCACCACTCAATTTCTTAATAAGTTTGTTACGGGCTTAAAATCAGACAATTGCGCAGGCGCCCGGGTGTGATTTTCAACCACGCGGAAGGACGATTGCGAAATAACGCCGGATTCTCGAGGTCTGCCTGCCCAGCCCGATCGCCCCGAATTCCGCTCAAACCCGGGGCCGTTCCGACCAACCGGGAGTGCGGCGGTGGCACCGTGTTTCTCCTTCGGATCTCCGAAAGGGAACGCACCTTCGCCAGGGCAATTTTATATTCGTTTGAGCAGGCGTCAGATTTTCCCGCCTCTTTTCCGTAAGATTACGGCCCACTTTGGCAATAGACCATGCGGCTACCGCTCGGTTTAGTGCAGCCCGCGTTAATATGGCTTTTCAGGATTTTCTGGAATCCTTCGCCAAAACGACACCGGCAGATTCCGAGCCGCCTTCCAGTCCTCAAAGACCATCCACATGCCCATAGCGCGCCCTTCGCTTTCCCCGTGGCTGCTCCTGCTGCCCTTACTCGCCGTGCTCCCTGCCAGTTCCAAGGAAAAGAAAGGCAACGCCGTTTCATTTGTCGGAACCAACCCGGCGATCGCACTGGGTACCAACGTTCTCGTGGTGGATTCCCCCGCCGCTCCGCAGGCGGCACCTGTCGCCGTCAAAAAAATCGACTACCGGCGGGACATCCAGCCAATCCTCTCCAACTACTGCTACCACTGTCATGGCCCCGATACGGCCACCCGCAAGCCCAAGGGCAAACCACTGCGCCTGGACATCCGCAGTCAGGCGCTGGCTTACGTGAATGACGAAGGCGTCAAAACCATCGTGCCGGGCAATCCCGACCAAAGCGAACTGGTGCGCCGCGTCGAATCCCACGATCCGGACCAGATGATGCCGCAGGACAAGGAGAAGCTGCTCGACCCCGGGCAAATCCAACTGCTACGCGATTGGATCAAGCAGGGTGCCGAATTCCGCGACCACTGGGCCTTTGAAAAACCCGTCAAAGCGCCGCTCCCACCAGTGTTGGACGAGAAATGGTGCAAGAACGAAGTGGACCGCTTCATCCTCGCCAAGCTGGATGCCGAAGGCCTCAAGCCCAACCCCGAGGCCGACCGCCGGGCGCTGATCCGCCGGGTCACCCTCGACCTGATCGGCCTGCTGCCAACGCCCGAGGAAACCGCGGCGTTCGTCAATGATCCGGCCCCCACCGACGCGGCCTACGAAAAAGTGGTGGACCGCCTGCAGGCATCGCCCAAGTACGGCGAACAACGTGGCCGCTATTGGCTGGACTATGCCCGCTACGCCGACACCCACGGCATCCACGTCGATCCCTACCGTTCGATCTGGCCCTACCGGGATTACGTGATCAAGGCGCTCAACGACAACAAGCCCTTCGACCGCTTCATCACCGAGCAATTGGCTGGCGACCTGCTGCCCGACTGCACCGAGGACACGCTGGTCGCCTCCGCCTTCGTGCGCGCCGGTCCGTCCACCGGGGAAGGTGGCACGATTGTCGAAGAAAACTGGAACAGCCTGATCCGCGAGCGGACCGAAGCGTTCGGCATCACCCTGATGGGCATGACCACCGGTTGCGCTGTCTGCCACGATCACAAGTATGACCCGCTCACCGCGTCCGATTTCTATTCGCTGGCGGCCTTCTTCGGCAACCAGACGGAAAAGTCATGGACGGCCGACCAGAACAATTGGCCGCCGTATCAGGTGCTGCCGCGTGAGGAAAACCGCCCGGCGTTCGAGGCCGCCCTCGCGAAGCGGGCCAAAGCCGAGGCTCAATTGCGCGACTTGGGCGAACAGGAGGCCTCCAACATCGCCGCGTGGCTCAAGACCGGCCTCAAGCCGGTGCGTGAAGGCTTGGTCGGCTGGCTGCCGCTGGATGAAAACAAAGGCGACACCGTCAAGGAACGCGTGACCAACGTGGACCTCAAATGCGAGGACGCCCCTCCGGTTTGGGATACCTATCCGCACGTGTCGGGAAGTTTTCTCCTGAACAACAACACCCACGTGAGCTCCGACAAGCTGGGTGATTTCGAAAAAGACCAGCCCTTCACCGTCTCCGGCTGGTTTCGCACCTACGAAGTGGTGTCGCATGGCAAGTTCGGCTTCGGCAACGACTCCGGCTGCATGATCTCCCGCATGGATGGGGCCAACCTGCGCGGATGGGATTTGTACATCGAGGGCGACCGCCTGGACATGCACCTGATCGGCGACAAGTGGCCGGCGGACGCCATCAAAGTGCAGGGCGAAGTCATTCCCCGTCCGGAGTGGACCCACATCACGGCGACCTACGACGGCTCGGGCAAGGCCGCGGGCATCAAGCTCTACCGCGACGGCAAACCCATGGCCATGAAGGTGCTCAATGACAGCCTGACCGGCTCCATCAAGACTCCCACCCCGCTCAACCTGGGACGCCGCGGTGGAGCCGAAGCCAGCGCCTTGCCCAGCCGCCAGAACGGCTTCCAGGACCTGCGCTTTTACAACCGCGCCTTGACCCCGGAGGAAATCGCCCGCCTGCCGCGCGAGAATGCGCTGGCGGAAATCCTCGCGAAAAAGCCGGACTATCTCGCACTGATCGACGTTGGGGCGGCCCGCCGCACTCACATCGCCGACCCGTTCGAAAAAGCCTGGACCCCGTTTGAGAGGAAGGCCGCACAGGAAGCCTATTTCGCCGCCCACCCGGAAAAAACCGCCCTCCTTCTCAAGGACATCGCCGACGCACAGGCGGAAATGAATGCCCTTTCGGAAGGCAAACCCAATGCCCAACCCGCCATCGGCGATGTGGCGGCCGCTCTGCAATCGCAGTATGACGGCAAGACCGGTGCGATGACCCTCGTTTCGCGTGAGCGTGAAACGCCCGCGGCCGCCCACCTGTTGACCCGCGGCGATTACACCCAGCGGGCCATGCGGGTATACCCCGATACGCCGGCCTTCCTGCCACCGATGCCGAAAGGCGCCCCACCCAACCGACTGGGCTTGGCCCAATGGACGCTCTCTCCGGAAAATCCCCTGCTCGCCCGCGTCACTGTCAATCGCGCCTGGCAGGAGCTTTTCGGCCTGGGACTGGTGGAAACCACCGAGGATTTCGGCATCGTCGGAGCCCAGCCCAGCCATCCGGAATTGCTCGACAACCTCGCGGTGGCCTTCCGCGACGGCGAAACCGACAGCCAGGGCAAGTGGGACATGAAGCGCCTTTACAAGAAACTGGTGATGTCGGCCACCTATCGACAGTCTGCCACCATCAGCAAGCCGAAGCTGGAAAAGGACCCCCGCAATGTGTTCCTCGCCCGCGGCCCGCGCCAGCGTATGGACGCCGAGATGGTCCGCGATTGCGCCCTGCAGGTCGGGGGGATTCTCAACACCGACAAAATCGGCGGCCCTTCCTTCTTCGGCTACTTGCCGCAGGGCGTCATGTCATCCGTGTATCCCTCCAACACCACCACAGGAGCCCAGCACCACGGCCCGATGCTCTACCGCCGCAGCATGTACCGCTTCATCAAGCGCATGGTATCGACTCCGGAAATGGAAGCCTTCGACGGCACCGACCGCATTGCGGCCTGCGCCCGGCGCAACCACACCAACACGCCGCTCGCCGCACTGACGTTGATGAACGATGTCACCTTCCTCGAAGCCGCCCGCGCCCTGGCGCAAAAGACGCTGTTGGAAGGCGGCGCAACCGACGACTCCCGCCTTTCGTTCATGGCTGAGCGCGTTCTGTGCCGGCCGTTGGCCGATGCGGAAAAGGCCGTCTTGCTCAAGGTGCTCGCCGGCGAGAGCAAGGACATGACGCCCGAGCGCGCCAAAACCCTGCTGGCTACCGGCGAATCGCCCCGCGACGAGAAACTCGATCTCGTCACCCATGCCGATTGGATGCTGGTCGCCAGCACGCTGATGAATGCCGACGAGGCGATTTCAAAATAAGATTTCCCATGCAATCCAACCACCCTTGCTCGGACCATCACGGCGAAGGCCCAACCCCTTTTGACCTGCCCATTGACCTTGGGCAGAAACAGGAGTGGAAGACCCTGGCGACCCGCCGTCATTTCCTGGCGCAATCCGGCCAGTTTCTTGGTGCCCTGGGCCTCGCGAATCTCCTCGGGTCCACGATCACGCGCGCTTCGGAAGCCGGTGGTCTGGCCGCAGGCCTCGGCCAGGGCGCTCTCGGCGCCCCGCACCATCCGGCCAAGGCCAAGCGGGTCATCCAGTTGTTCATGGCCGGTGGCCCGCCGCACATGGACACCTGGGACTGCAAGCCCGGGCTGGCTGCGATGGATGGCCAGGACATGCCACCCAGCATCCTGGGCGCGGACTTCCGGCCCACCGGCATGACCTCCGCCCAATCGCGCTTTGCCATCAAGGCCTCACCGGTGGGTTCCAAAATCTACGGTCAATGCGGCCGGCGCGTGAGCGACCTGCTGCCCTGGACCGCCAAATGCGTGGACGACCTGGCCCTCATCCATTCGATGCACACCGATGCCATCAACCACGAGCCGGCCATCCTGCTCATGAACACCGCCAACATGATCCCCGGCCGCCCGGCCCTGGGTGCCTGGGTGTCCTACGGCCTCGGCAGCACCAATGCCAACCTGCCGTCGTTCGTCGTGCTCAATTCCAACACCCTCCCCGGCACCAACGTGCAGTCGGTCACGCCGAAGCTCTGGTCCAGCGGCTTCCTGCCCACCGAACACGCTGGCGTGCCGCTGCGCACGGGCACCGATCCGGTGCTCTACCTGCGCGACCCCGGCACCATGACCCGCGAGATGCGTCGCGCCATGGTGGACGGCGTGGCCGAGCTCAACCGCCAGACCTATGAAACCGTGGGTGATCCGGAAACCCACGCCCGCATCCAGCAGTATGAAATGGCCTTCAACATGCAGATGAGCGTGCCGGAACTCACCGACCTCTCCAAGGAACCGCAGTCCACCTGGGACCTGTACGGCCCCGAAGCCAAAACCCCCGGCACCTTTGCCTACAACTGCCTGATGGCCCGCCGCCTCGCCGAGCGTGGCGTGCGCTACACCCAGGTCTATCAGCGCGGCTGGGATTTCCACGGCGGCCTGCAGAGTGGGCTCCACGCCATGTGCGGCGCCACCGATCGCGCCAGTTACGCCCTAATTACCGACCTCAAGCAGCGAGGACTGTTGGAAGACACCCTGGTGGTCTGGGGCGGCGAATTCGGCCGGACCACGTACTCGCAGGGCGGGCCCGACGGCCGCGACCATCATGCCAAGTGCTTCTCGGTCTGGCTGGCTGGCGGCGGCATCAAGGGCGGCGTCTCCTACGGCAACACCGACGACTTCGCCTTCAACATTCCCGACAAGCGGGAAACCGTGGAAGTGCGCGATCTGGTCGCCACCATCGCCCACACCCTCGGCATCGACACCGACCACCTGACCAAGCGCGTGCTGGGACTGGACCAGAAAGCCACCGGCGTGCTGCCAACCCGGGTGGTAAGGGAGATTTTAGCCTAAATTCGCTGCGACAATTTTTGGCCGGCCCTCAAAATTGAACAGCTTCACGACGCGCGTTCTCACCTTAACCACAGGCGGGATTCCGAAAACAACATGGTAGCAGAGGGCGGATTTGAACCGCCGACCAAAGGCTTATGAGTCCTCTGCTCTACCACTGAGCTACTCTGCCAACGTTGTTTCCCGCGACGAAGTTCGTCGCGGGGGCGCGCTCTGTAACGCTGGAGCGCCAGCTTGTCCAACGGAAAATTGAATCCGCACTCCGAATCCCGGGATTGCAAGGATGCCACATCCACGCCGGAATAAGGGATGCTCGACGAATCCCCGGTTTCACACCTGCTCTCCCGAATTAGCCGGTTCTTCTCCTCACCCGACGAAGCCCTGCCCATCAACAGCCCGATTCCAACGGTCACCCTGCCCGATGAATCGGGAAATCCCGTCAACCTCGCCGCCACCAGCTCCGGTTGGCTACTCGTCTATTTTTACCCGCGCGCCGACACGCCCGGCTGCACCAGGCAGGCCTGCAGCCTGAGGGACTCCTACGCGGAATTGCTGGATCATGGTGTCCAGGTCTTCGGCGTCAGTCTGGACTCCGTTTCCCGGCAAAAGCGATTCCGGGATAAATATCATCTCCCCTTCCCGCTTCTGGCCGATACCGACGGTCGTCTGGCCAAGGCTTTCGGCGTTCCCACCTCATTCGGATTCAGCCGCCGTCAGGCGTTTTTGTTCAGGGCCGGAAGGTTGGTGTGGCGGGACCTCGCGGCCGCGACCGACCAACAAGCGGCGGACGTGATGGAAGCACTGCGTAAATACAATGACGGGTCCCATTGACACCCAAGCCCTTGTCCTCCATGTTCCCCGCACTTTGCCGGAACGAATGATCTTCAAAAGCCTCTGTCGCCACGCCGGAATCGGCGCGAACTCGTACCTTGTCGAGACCCCGGACGCACGCGTCGTGCTGGACTCCGGCATGCACCCGGAGAACGAAGGGATGGACGCCACCCCACGCTTCGATCTTCTGAAGCCCGGCGAGATTACCGCGACGATCATCACCCATTCGCATCTCGATCATGTCGGCACCCTGCCCGTTCTGATGGCGAGCCAGCCTCAGTCGCGCATTTACCTGACCCCGGAGGCGGCGGACCTAAGCTGCGCGATGCTTCACAATTCGGTCAACGTCATGCAGTCCAAGCGGATGGAACTCGGCATCACCGAGTATCCCCTTTTCACCCACGAGGACATTGAGAAGATCGAGGACCAGAACTTCGAACTCAAGGGCATCGAGCGGCCCTTCGATCTGGACCCGGCCGGCCATCTCCGTGCCACTTTTCACGATGCCGGCCACATTCTGGGCTCCGTCGGCGTGACCCTCGAAACCGCCGAAAAGCGCCTGCTCTACACCGGGGACGTGAATTTCGAGGACGCCACGATCCAGAAGGGTGCGCTGCTTCCCGAAGGCCACGTCGATGCCCTGGTCATCGAAACGACCCGCGGTGACCACCAGCGCCGCCCGGACTACACCCGCGCCTCCGAGGAAGCCGAACTGGCCAAGGCCATCTCCAACGTTCTCGCGCGCAAGGGTTCCGTGCTGATCCCCGTCTTCGCCATGGGCAAGACCCAGGAGGTGATGGCGATGATCCACCGCTTCAAGAAGGAGCGCCTCATCCCCTCCCACACCCCGGTCTACATCGGCGGTCTGAGCACAAAGATGACGCTCATCTACGACCGTCATAGTAGCACTTCGCGCCGCAAGCTCGGCGGTTTCCGCATTCTCTCCGACATGGAGATCCAGGGCGGCAACAACCGCGACCGCCGCAAGAAAACGCCGATCCCCCTGGTGAATGGTGCCATTTATGCCCTCTCCAGCGGCATGATGACGGAAAACACCGTCTCCAACCTTTTCGCCCGCACCGGCATTCTTGAAAACAAGCGCCACGGACTCTTCTTCGTCGGCTACGCCGACCCAGCCTCTCCGGGCGGCAAGATCCGCGCCGCCGCCCAGGGTGACCTCGTAGTCCTGGATCGCAAGCACGGTGCCGTCCCACTCAACTGCGAAGTCCGGGTGTTCGACTTCAGCGGCCATGCCACCCGCGATACCCTGCTGGAATACATTCTCAAGGTCGCCCCAAAGAAGGCCTTCCTCGTCCATGGCGATGAGCCGGCCGTCGAGTGGTTCCGCAAGCAGCTCGCGGAAAAGCTTCCCGATACGGAAGTGATCGTCCCGCAGCCCGGCGAAGAGTACGAAATTTGAACTATGCGGCCGGGCTGTCGCCGTTGATCGCCTTTTCCAAGGCGTCCACCGCGAATTTCAGCTCGGCCTCGCTCGTGCAAAGCGGCGGCATCAGCACGATGGTATTGAGGATCGGCCGGGTCAGCAATCCATGTTGCCAGGCGTGTCGGCAGACGGCTTCGCCGAACCGTTCTTCGGCCGGATAGGGCACCCCATCCGGCCGCCGCAGTTCGATGCCGGCAATGAACCCGCGCTGCCGCACTTCATGCACCTGCGGGCAGCGCGCTTTCAATCCCGCCAGCAGCTCGCCCATCCTCGCGATCTTGGGCTTCAGCCGCTCCAGCGTCCGCTCCGTTTCAAAAACTTCCAGGCTGGCCAGAGCCACCGCGCAGCCCAGCGGATTGGCTGTGTAACTATGGCCGTAGTAGAATGCCTTCTCCCCACCGCCGAGGAAGGCATCGTAAACCGCGCCGGTGGAGAGGGTGGCGGCCATCGGCAGATAGCCACCAGTCAGACCCTTGGCCAGGCAGAGGAAATCGGGAATGACCTCCTCGTGTTGGCACGCGAACATTTTCCCCGTGCGGCCAAAGCCGGTCATGACTTCATCGAGGATGAGATGGATGCCGCGGGCGTCGCACCAGAGGCGTAGGTCGGTGAGCATGCCATCCGGCCAGAGGTGCATCTCGTTCACGCCTTGGATGAGAGGTTCGACGATGACGGCAGCAATGTCGTCCGTTTGCTCCGGCAGGGTGGCGAGATCCGCCACACGAGTGACATCGAGACCGAAGCGCTGCATGAGGCCGGTGAAGCGGCCGACTCCACCGAGAGAGGCAGCGCCGAGCGTGTCGCCGTGGTAGCCGTTCTCGAAGGCGATGAACCTGGTGCGGTGATGCTCGTGGCGGTTGATGCGGTATTGGAGGGCCATGCGGATGGCGCACTCGACGGCGGTGGAGCCGTCGTCGGAGAAAAAGACACGTTCGAGGGTGTTGGCCGGGAAGAGCCCGCAGAGGCGCTCCGCGAGCTCGGAGGCACGGGGGTTGGCGAAGCCGAGGTAGGAGGTGTGCGCGACTTGGCCTAGCTGCGCTTTCACGGCCGCATCAAGCGTCGGATGCCGGTGGCCGTGGATGTTGGTCCAGATGGAGGAGTTCCCATCGAAGTAGCGGTTACCCTCCGAATCCCAGAGCCAGACGCCCTCGCCGCGGGTGAGCACGAGTTGGGGCGTGCGGGTCCACTCCGCCTGCCTCGTGAACGGGTGCCAACAGTGGCCCCGATCAGCCTCAATCCATTGGCGGGTGTCCTCGCGCATGCAAAAGAGGGTGGAGCATGGAGCGCGCGCCAGGGAATCAATTTCAGATTTGAAATCTCAAATCTGAAATTCAGTTCATCCCCACATCGAACGCTCGGGCCACCATTGGTAGGTGGGGCCGGTGCCGACGATGTGACCGAGGCCGGGCCATGGGAGGTGGAAGCCGTAGCAGCGGGTGTGCTTGGCGGCGGCTTCGGCCCAATATTTCTTGCGGGTGACCACGGCCACGACGGGGTCGTGGTCGAAATTGATCGTCCACTCCGGGTTGGCGAACATGAGCAGGGAGTGGTGGGCGAGGTCGACAAGGTGCAGCAGTTCCTCATTTCCAGAGCGGATGCGGAAGCAGGCGTGGCCACTGGTGTGGCCGGGGGCGGCCTCGATGACGATCTTGCCACCCCAGAACTCGGTGCCGGGCTGGACGGGCTTGAGGAGGGTGCCGAGGGCGTCAAAAGCAGCGCGGACGTCCCGGACCATTCCAGGGAGCGGCTTCGGGTCGCGCTTGGATTTGGAGAAATCCGGCTCGGGGGAGCGCCAGAAAGCGACTTCCTCCGGGAGGAGATGGAGCTCGGCGTTGGAGAAGGTCGGCTTGCCAGCCTTGACGAAGCCACCGATGTGGTCGGAGTGGCCGTGGCTGAGGAAGGCAATGGTGACCTGCTCCGGAGTGATGCCGGCCATGGCGAGCCCCTGCTCCATCCAGCCCATCTGCGGGTTCTTGTTGAAGCCGAAGCCGGCGTCGAAGATGGCCACTTCCTTGCCGGAGCGGACGACGAGGACATTGACGTAAAGCGGGAGCTGCTCCAATGGCTCGCCGATCATGAAGCGGTAGACGTAGGGATTCCGGAATAGCTTCGGAGCGGGAGGCTCGGTCTCCGCCGCGCCCAAAACCGCAGGCATCATCGCTCCAGCCAGAGCGGTTCCGAAAAAGCTGCGCCGCGAAAGTTCACTCATGGTAAAGGACTACGGTGGCCTCCCGTCCTTTCCATCATCTTAAAACCGCCCACCCCCGCGATCACGTAGTATCCGATTGGCCGATTTTGAGTATAAACAAACCTGTTGGTGTCACGCTCCCCGGGGCCTTGGCAAACGACACTTCTCCTAAGAAGACCATTCTCCCCCCAAAACAAGGTCGGTGGATGTCGGGGGTCCCCCCTTTCGACATCCACCGACCATTTTTTTGCCGAGCAGGAACCGAGAGCCTGACGCCTGTCCGGCCTTGGTTCCTGGAGGACTGGCTCATCTCTACTTGTGCGCTCGGAAAATGGCGGGATGCTTTTCCATCATACGAGCGAACACACTCTGCTGGACCGATAGCCCGGTAAATGATCCGGACCGCCCGGACCCGATGACATATCACGGCTTTACCAATCACCAACGGCCCCCCAGAGTCCGCGCCTGATGTCTCCCGACCCTTATTCGCCACCTACCAACCCTTCCGCAGCCCCATCCCGGCCAGCGGATTTCCTGACGATGGTCCACCGGGAGCAAAGCTTTCCAGTCGCCCTGATGGCCGGAGTCGTGGGCGCGGTCGTCGGCGCCGTGTTATGGGCCGCCATCACACTGGCCACGAACTTCCAGATCGGCTTCATGGCGGTGGGAGTTGGAGTTCTCGTCGGCTTTGCGGTGCGCCTCGGTAAGGGAATCGACAAGGTTTTCGGCTATCTGGGAGCAGTTCTGGCCCTTGCCGGATGCATCCTCGGAGACGTCTTCACGATCATTGGCACCCTCAGTCAGCAGAGAAACGTGAACCTCATCGAGGCGGCTCAGTCGCTCGACCTCTCCAAGGTTCCCGGCGTGATGATCAAGCACAGCTCTCCGATCGACCTGCTGTTCTTCGGGATTGCCATCATGCAGGGCTACAAGTGCTCGTTCCGCCGCTTTTCCCAAAGGGAAGCCTATCCGGGCTGAGACAGACCTCTACCCGCCTCCCTCACCCGCACAAAAAAACGCGCCCCGGAAGCCGGAGCGCGTTGTGAGCAAAGGATTGGGATCTGCGGCGAACCGCGCCGATCAGAACGGAATATCGTCTTCCTCGTGGTAGTCTTCCTGCGGCGCGGCCGAGCCACCCTGGGGAGGGCCGGAGCGCTGCTGCGGAGGACCGGCAGGAGGGCGGGAGTAGCCTCCGCCATTGCCACCACCACCCCCAGAGTAACCAGGGCTGCTGCTGCCGCTCGGCGGGCCACCCATGTGTCCGCCCGGGCCGCCCTTGCCGTCCGGCAGGAACTGGAGGTTTTCGGCGACGACCTTGAGCTTGCTGCGCTTCTGGCCGGTGGCCTTGTCTTCCCAGGTGTCCATCTGCAGGCGGCCTTCGATGAAGCAGCCGCGGCCCTTGGTGAGGTACTGCTGGGCCAACTCGGCCTGGCGCCCCCAGAGGGTGATGTCCACGTAGGTGGTTTCTTCCTGGCGCTGGTTCTGTTCGTTTGTCCAGACCCGGTTGATCGCGAGGGCGATGTCCGCCACGGCGGTGCCCTTCGGGGTATAGCGGAGCTCCGGATCGCGGGTCAGATTACCCAGCAGCAGGACTTTGTTCAGATTGGCCATAAGAGATCGACGACAGCCTAGGATGAGGCCCGTGAGGGCGCAAGGTGGATCGCGGGAAGAGTCGAGCTACGGTCGCTCAGGCGACGCGCTGGAAATGCTGGACGTGCACCTTGGTGTTGAGCGTCAGGCGGCCCTTGATCTTGTCGATGGCGGAAGGCTCGGCGGCGAAGAAGTAGGTCACGTAGTGGCCGGCATCGAGATGCTGGGCATTGTAGGCGAATTTGCGGCGGCCGAGCTGGCGGATTTCGCCGATCTTGGCACCTTCGGTTTCAAGCTCCTTGGCGACGGTGGCGACGATCTCATCGACGCTGCCTTCGGCACCCTTGGTGTTGAGGATAATCAGGCCTTCGTAGTTGCGGCTCATGGTGATGGAGGTAGTTGGCTGCGGGTGTTGAAGCGGTTCGCGGCTATGGCGACGCCTTGGGAGTGCGCAAGCTGTACGGCCTCAACGGCGGAAGCAAGTGTGTTTTCCAAAAGCAGTCGCTCTTCCGGTCGGAAATTTCCCAGAACATGGCCGACCATCTCCCCTTCCGCACTGCCGCCGATGCCGATTTTCAGGCGGTTGAAGACGTCGGTGCCGAGGTGCTGGAGCAGCGAGCGGATCCCATTGTGACCGCCATGGGAGCCTTTTTCCCGGAAACGCAGGCTCCCCAGCGGCAGGGCCGCATCGTCATACGCGACGAGAATCTGGGCAGGCGTCCACTTGTGAAAGGCCAGGATCTGCTGCACCGGCCGGCCGCTCAGGTTCATGAAACTCTGCGGTTTCAGCAGCAGAATGCCATTCGGCAGCTTCGCGAGGTGGCTCTGCCACTTCGGCTTCGTTTCGAAGGCCACGCCCGCCTGCGCGGCCATCCGATCGAGGACCATGAATCCGACGTTGTGGCGGGTGCCTTCGTACTGCCGCCCGGGATTGCCGAGGCCGATGATGAGGGAGAGGGGTTCCAAGCGATTAAATTTTGAATCCTTCGACTTCGAGAGCGGGGAAGTGACGGAAATGCTTTACGTTACCAGTCAGCAGAGGCCAGCCGGACAATGACGCGGTCGCGGCGATCAGGCAATCAGCCAAGCCAACTCCGTGCTGAAGGAAATGCTCCTCCAGCCAGAGGTCCGCACGGTGGCCGATCTCCTCGTCCAAAGGAATGACCTTAAACCCGCCATTGGACAGGAAGCGCTTCAACAACCGGATCTCATCCTTGTTCCGGCAACCCGTCACTAACTCCATGCGGGTGACCTGTGAAATCCGTCGATACGGCAAAGCCGCCACAGTTTCCCGCGCCTTCAAATGGCCTCGTAGGCACCAGATCAGAACGTCGGTATCAATCAACATGAACCCGGGGTTGGCGAAGGCGTTTGACCATATCCTCAACGGTTTCTTCCTGATCCTTCCACATTCCAATGGCCGGGTCATTCAACAAGGCAGGGCAAGCCCCTCCCGCAGACGCCGCCGGTACGATTGACCCCTTGGTCTGCCCACGGTGGGTGAGTTCGATGGTTTCACCGGCGTCGAGAGCCCGGAGAATTTCCTTGGTGCGATAGCGTAAATCGACAACCGACGCCTTCATGTCAAATGACTACTTCGAAATGACATTTTAAGCAAGTTGAAACAAAAACGCCCGAACTGCTTTCGCGGCCCGGGCGTTTTGGAAAATTAGCAGTCGCTCAGGCAGCCGGAACTTCTTCCACGCCGGCACCGGGAACACCGAGGTGAACGACGACGACATCGCCACCGTGGGTGGGCTTCACGGACGCGGGCAGGCCGAGTTCGTTGATGTGAAGCGAGCCACCGAGGGAGAGGTTGGTCACGTCCACTTCGATGGTGTCAGGGAGATCGTTTGGCAGGCAGACGATTTCGAGGGTGTGCACGTACTGCTCGAGCACGCCACCGGCCTTCACGCCGGCTGGTTCACCATTGAGGTGCACTGGCACCTTGGCGGTGATCGGGGTGGACTCGTCAATGGCGAGGAAGTCGGCGTGCAGCGCCGCGCCGGAAAGGGAGTCGTGCTGGATGGCCTGAAGGAAGGCGAGGCGGGTGCCGGAGCCTTCGATCTCGAGGTTCACGAGAATGTTGTCCGAGCTGCTGCGGGCAAGGAGCGAGGCGAAGGTCTTGGCATCGACCTTGAGATTCTGGTTCTCGGCCTTGTTTCCGTAGATCACGGAGGGAAGCCAGCCTTCCTTGCGCATCTGGTTGAGGCGGCCGGAGCCGGTACGGGCGCGCGGGGCGGCTTTGAGGGTCTGCTTGGTAGCCATGACTGACGGGAAGTGGTGGTATTGCGGAATGCGCCGGAGGTTCCAACCCCCGGACCGGGGGGCGGTCTTTAGCGGCAGGCCGCGGGTTTGTCAAAATTTTGTTGTGCGAAGTGGGAATAGGTAGGCGGATTTCAGAAATTTCTTGGTTAAGAGGCCGGCGGGTGGAAACCGCCGCAACGGTTACTGGAGCTTGGCGCGGTAGTTGAAGCGGTCATTCGGAGCGGAGTCGCCGTTGAGGGTGAAGTCGGACCAGTCGCCGGTTTGCTGGAGATTGTCGGCCCATTTGAAGTCGAGAGTGACGGGGCCCGATCCGATGCCGAGTGCCTTGCGGGGAATGGCGAGCTCCAGATCTTTTCCTGAAACCCGGAACTCCACCGGCACGGGCGAGCCCCACTGGTAGCCGCTGCCAGTGTGTTTTTCCAGGATGGCATGGTTTCTCTCCGGGCCGCGGCGGTTGAGCACAAAATCGTAGCCGAGCCAGCCGGTGGCGGGGTTCTGGTCGGCATCGATGAAGAGCTGCATCCAGTTGGGGTCCGTGGCGGGCGTCAGGGGATCATGCGTCTGGACGTGGAAGTAGATGGTCTCGGCGTCGGCACTGACCTGGGCGGCGACGATATCGTTGCGGCCGGTGTCATTTTTATAGACGCCGGCTCGTCCCCAGCCGATGTGGTCGCGGTGGACGGGGTCGCCGATATTGTCGCGGAATTCGGGTGTAACGCTGGTCCAGTCGTCGAAGTTTCCATCGATGCGGATGGGCTGGGAATGGACGGGCGGAACCTCGCGGACGCCCTTGTAGCGGCGGATGGAGGCGACCATCTGGTAGTAGTAGTTGTCACCGTGCCCACCTTTCATCGGCTCGATGTCTCGGCTGTGCTCCTCGTCGAACTGATCAACGAACATCACCGGCTCTCGGACACCGCCGAATTCAGGGAAGCGTCCGGCGATCCATTCGTTCCAGCCGGTGATGAATATGAAGGGTGGATCCACCTTGAGGGCGCGATCCCACTGTTCGGCGAAGTTGAGGCCCCGGTTGACCGCCCCTGGTGAGAGATCGCGCGCGCCGTTGTGGAAACTGCGGCCTTTGGCGTCCTTCTCGCTCATCGAGCCGAGCCGGTGGCCGACAGCATTCTGGGCGACGCCGATGGACATCATTTCGGCCTTGCCAGTGGAATCGGCAAAAGCGTGCTGGGGAGCGATTTCCAGCCAGCTCCACATGTCCGGCTGGGTGGGACCCTGGAAGTAGTCGGGCTGCGGTTTGCGGAAGGTGAAGAAGCTGCGGATTTCGGCGGTGGTGTTGCCGACGAGGCCGAGGCGGAGCATGCGGTCGCCCGTCACCGGTTTGCCATCGGCGAAAGCTTGGCCGAGAGGGAGGGAG